>JACCDI010010068.1_pt1 | contig 59624 bp, 47 predicted proteins | sample 7442791 | NCBI WGS metagenome assembly JACCDI01 (sample SAMN15323434, study PRJNA562643) | freshwater metagenome | isolation source: river surface water | place: USA:Blue River Watershed | collected 2017-08-15 | reverse complement strand
TCCAAAATTCATTGATGTTTCTGGAGAAGTACGGAAAATTGAAATTACGGATGATATCAAATCCAAGTAGTTTGGAAATGCCATAGGCAATATCTGAATAGGCACTGAAATCGGCGTAAATCTGACAGCTAAACGCCACAGCACCTAAGATCAAGGTGCCCGCATCCAGATTGGCATAGTGTCTGAAACAATCGTCTACAAATGGCGCCAGACTGTCTGCCAGCACTACTTTCTTAAACAGGCCCCAAACAATATGACGGCAAGCGGTATAAGCATCTTGAGTTTTAAAAAAGCGTTTGCTTTGTATTTGAGGTAGCAGGTGAGCGGCTCGTTCTATGGGACCAGCAACCAGCAATGGAAAGAAGCTCACAAATAAGGCATAATCAACAAAATTCCTTACCGGTTTTAAACGTCCTCGGTAGATATCAAAGACATAAGACATTCCATGAAAAGTATAGAAAGATATGCCTATGGGTAATACAATATCAAAGATATAGAACGGCATGTTCCATCCTAAAGATTGCGTCAACAAATTCAATTCAGAGGCAAAGAAATTGTAGTATTTAAAGATGGCCAGTATCCCGAGATTATTGATGACACTGAGGACGACAAACCATTTGGCTTTTTTGCGATTATCTGAGCCTACAGTAAATCCGTAGATGTAATCGAGCAATGTACTCAGCAACAAGAGGCCCAGAAATTTCCAGCTCCACCAGGCGTAGAAGCCATAACTGACCACTAAAAGTAAACTATTTTGCCAGGCAATGGTTTTTTTATTGAGACTCCAATACAGGAGAAACAAGAGCGGAAATAAGGCTAAAAATTCAAATGAGTTGAATAGCACTCAGATTGCCTTGATATTAAAACACCAAACCAAGTGTTAATCCTGCCGACTCTGAAAAGCGAATGGCATTAGTAAAGAAGGCACCTCCAGGTTCTAAAACAATAAAATTAAGTTGCTGGGTTTGGTAGTTCAAACTGATGTTGTAGCGCATTTTATTTTTGCCTTTTATTTGGGCACCGATGCTTGGATTGAACAAGAAGCCCTCGCCTTCAAAACCATTGTTTGGATTGAATGAAAAACCAGCGCTAAAGCCCAGCATGGGACTGACTTTCTGGTCCATGAACTTGTATTTGAAATCAGCAAAGAGTGGAATTAAAGTCATTTCAGACTCATTGAAATATTTGATACCGGTGCCTACACCAACAAATAGTTTTTCTGTGAACTGATAACCATTCACAAAATTGAAATTGGTAACATCCAGTCCGTACTTGCCCGATTTTAAGCCATAGCCCAGTTCAACAATACCTCGATAACCTTTGGTGAAATTATCACTACTTGGATATTCTAATGCAGTAGGGGCTGCGGGAAAAGTATCACTTTTAGAGGGAACAGTGCTGGCAGGCAAGGTTGCCGTTTGTTCTTTGGTGATTTTTAATATATCACCAATATTGCAGACAAAGATGCTACCATCGGCTGTAGTGATGGTATAAGATACATTGGGAACGAACTCTGTGATCATACCTTTGATTTTAGAGCCATTTTTTAAGTACACCACATCTTGCCAACCGTTCTGAGCAGAGAGGTTAATGCAAAGAAACATCAACAAAGTCACTATCAAGGATTTCATATTTCAAAGAAACGCAAAAACCTTCAATAAAAAAAAGAGGGTCCCGGTCAATTTCCAGGTACCCTCTATGCAGCAATTAATCAAACTTTATCCAATTTCAAATCAAAGTTACAAGTTGTTTATATCAGTTGATCCGATGCTTTACAAACTATGACAAAACGCTGATAAAACTTCCTGAAAATGTCAAAGTCATGACAGAAAAAAATCATTAGAAGAAATTTGTTGTGTTTTAAAGAACAAAATATGTTTTCGCTTGTTGTAAAGTTAGATATGGCTACCAAAACTCAAAAAACAGGTAAAATTACAGAGGCTTTCCTTCTCAATGCGTATGTAGATTATGTGCTGACGGAGCAGAAGTCACCAGTATCGGTGTATGCCTTTGCCAAGCAATTAGAGATTGCCGAATCAGACGTCTACAAATTTTTCAGTGATTTCGAAAGTATGGATATGGCGCTGTGGCAAAACGCTGCTAATTCGACAGTCAAGATGTTGAAAGCGTCAGAAGAGTTCGAATCCTACAGTACCCGGGAAAAAATGTTAGGATTGTTCTACACTTTGGTTGAGCATCTCAACCAACAAAGAAGCTATTTTATATACAGTCTAAAAGCCACTAAAATTCCGCTTAAAAACGCAGATGCAATGAAAGAAATTCTTCATGCATTTTCGGTAGATATTATTCGAGAAGGATTGGAGGGAAAAGAGATTGAAGACCGTAAACTATTAAGTGATAAATACCCGGATGCCGTTTGGTTGAACATTTGTTTCGTATTGGGTTATTGGGTGAAAGATCATAGTAAGGGCTTTGAAAAAACAGACGCAGCCATTGAAAAATCGGTTACTTTAATGATGGAGCTGATGGGTAAAAGCGCCCTGGATAGCATGATTGATCTGGGTAAATTTCTATTAAAAGACAGAGTTAAACCCGCCTTTAATTTCTAAGATCTGTCGATTTCCATATGAAAGAACAGATTAAAATTCCGACTTCTAAAATTCAAAGAGCGGCTAGTTTTGCCGGCACGGGAGCAAAGATTGGCGGCAACTACATTAAATATTATCTAAAGAAAGCCGTCAACCCCGACTTAAGTCGCGATGAGCTTAATGAGGATAATGCCGAAGATGTATACGAAACCTTAAGTAAACTTAAAGGCTCAGCCTTGAAGGTAGCACAGATGTTGAGTATGGATAAAAATATCCTTCCAACGGCCTATCAAAATAAATTTCAGATGGCGCAATACAGTGCACCACCACTCAGTTATCCATTGGTTTTAAAAACTTTCCAGAAAGAATTATCAAAGGCACCATTGCAGGTGTTCGAAACTTTCAGCAAGTCTGCCATCAATGCCGCCAGTATTGGTCAGGTCCACAAAGCCAGTATTGGAAAAAAAAACTATGCTGTTAAGGTGCAGTATCCTGGTATTGCAGATAGTGTCAGCAGCGATTTAAAATTGGTTAAACCACTGGCGGTTCGTTTACTTAATTTAAAGGGCAGTGACATCGATAAGTATTTCAAGGAAGTAGAAATTAAATTACTTGAAGAGACCGACTACGAGTTAGAACTAAAGCGCTCACAGGAAATATCTGAAGCTTGTAGCCATATCAAAGGGGTGAAATTTCCAAAGTATTACCCTGAATACAGCAGTGGTAAAATACTGACCATGGATTGGATGGAGGGAGTGCCATTGACGGTGTTTTTAAACCAATGCGATGATCAGTCGGTGAGAAATGCTGTTGGACAGGCTATCTGGGATTTTTACATCTATCAGATTTTTGAATTGAGAAAGGTGCATGCCGATCCACATCCGGGTAATTTTATCATTGATTCGAACAATCAATTAGGAGTTATTGATTTTGGATGTGTGAAAGAAATAGAACCTGCATTTCACGAGGCCTACTTTAGACTGCTGGATCAAACAACTATCAACGATGACAAGGCCTTTACAAAAGCGCTATTCAATTTGGATTTCTTACTGAAAGAAGACGATGATAAAACCGTGAAATTGTTAAAACGCAATTTTGCCGAGATGTTGGGTTTGCTTGGCAGTCCGTTTAACAGCGATGAATTCGACTTCAGTGATGAGGTGTATTTTAGAAAAATATACGAGTTGGGAGAGCAATTTTCTAAGGATCCTGCCCTCAAGCATATCAACGGCGCCAGAGGTCCTCAGGATGCCTTGTACATCAACAGAACTTGTTTTGGTTTATACAGCATTTTAAATCTTTTAAAAGCACGAATTTCTACCGAAGGGGTAAAACCCTATATGGCTGGTCAGGGCTTCTCTATGATATAATAGGTTTCTTCTTTTAGAGGGAAGACTTTTTGATTCAATAGGTACTCTGCAGTTAATACAGGGATAAAATCTGCACCAAGGAAGATATCTGTTCGATGTAATTCTTTGTTGATGTTATCTTCGTTTCTGTATATCCTTGCACTGACATTTGGCATGTCTTTTACTTTTGATAGAAGCAGAGTTTCGTAGGGCAAAGCCCAAATGCCGAGCCATTCATCATGATTGACTGTGCTATCCTGAATAAGTAATTTAGAATGACCGTCAGCTTTTTGTGTAATTAACTGATCCATGAGATACAAACGTTTGCTATACATGTCTGATACTTTGAAGATACCTGAGAAGGAAACTAAATAAATCAAAACTATCGATGCGAAAGCAGGCCATGGCAATCTGATCTCATCGATTTTTATATAGTAAACTAAAGGGTAGAGAGCCACAAAAATCCAGGGTGTGAAATTTTTCTCCATAAAAATGGTACCATCGCCACGATTAAATAATATGATGATGAGCAACCATAAGCCAATCGATGAGAGCAATTGGTAGGTGAGAATTTTCCAATCTTTTCTGGTAACGATCAACCATAAACTCAACAAGAAAAGCGCTGTAGGTATCCAATAAATACGGAAAAATGCCCCCTGAAGTTTGAATTCGCCAGTAAAAAATTTGAAGCTGTAGATGTCTTTAAGATTGGTAATGATGTGCCAGGATTGATTGAGTTGAGCGTATAAGTCGTCTTCATAGCCACTGCTGTTACTAAGAAGTTTCTTTATTATTACCAAGATCACCATCGTGGCGATTAGTTGCCAGGATTGTTTCCTGACTGTGGTATTTTTCACCTGTCTGATAAAATGGAAACCAATCACAAATGGTAATAAAACCATCGCCATTGGGTGGCTGAATAAGGCGATAAGAATGCATAATGCTGAGAGAATATTGTCGGACCACGACCAACGATTATCATCTGTTCTGAGGTTTAATAAACCTGCTAATAAAGAGGTGGCTGATATTGCCAAAGCAGTTTCATTGACTGTTAAAAAGAAACATTCTCTGTAGCCAATCACTTGCATAATAAGTAATAATGCGGCTAAACGTGGTTGTTTCATTCTAAGCAATAGTAAGAAAGTCAGGGCATGTAAAAGGATATGGCAAACTGAATAGACACGCAATGTAATTGGCACAGAAGCACCAATTTCAAAAAGGCCCCAGGGAATCAACTGATACAGATACAGCGCATATCGGTTGTGTTCGGCAGCAGGATAGCCATTGTTAAACAGGTTGAAGGCGTAGTATGCAGAGTCGATATACAAGACACGTTCTTTGTACCAGTATACTGCCAAAATACATAGCAAAGTAAATAAGGCAATTCCGGTTAAGCGTACTTGTTTCATCCGTCAGACAAATCTAATCGAAATTTAGAATATTCCAACAAGGCTTTAAGAGCTTATTGTTGGTGGTGCTGAATTTTAACAATAACAGACTTAGAGGTCGGTGTATTGCTTTTCTTAGCAGTTGAGTCGATAGGCACTAAAACATTGGCCTCTGGGAAATAAGTAGCGATGCAGGTTTCAGGGATATTGTATTCTATGACCAGGAACTTTTTGGCAACTCTTTCTTTGTTGTCGTCATAGTTGTAAAGATCGACAATATCACCTTGCCTGAAGCCATGTTTGAGGCAATCATTTTTATTGATAAGTACGACACGACGTTCGTTAAAGATACCTCTGTATCGGTCGTCCAGACCATAAATGGTGGTGTTAAATTGATCATGACTGCGAATGGTCATCATCAAGAACTCATCATTCTTAAGTTTAACAGTTTCTAGTTCTGAAACCGTAAAATTGGCTTTTCCGGTGATGGTATTATAGGTGTTATCTCTTGCGCCATTAGGCAGGTAGAAGCCACCTTTTATTCTGACGCGTTCGTTATAATGGTGAAATCCAGGAATACAAGCTTCAATGCTATCGCGAATATGATCGTAGTGTTGAAGGTATAGGTCCCAGTTGATAACAGTGCGACTTCCAAGTGTCGCTTTTGCTATTTTACATACGATGACTGGTTCGCTGAGTAAATGTTTGGAAACTGGTCGTATGCTACCGTGACTGGATTGAATGACACCCATGGAGTTCTCGGTACTTACAAACTGTTCAACGCCATTGAGCATATCAATATCTGTACGACCAAGGCAAGGGAGTATTAACGCTGTTTCGCCGTGAATTAAATGACTTCTATTGAGCTTAGTTGAAACTTGCACCGTGAGTTCGCAGTTTTCGAGTGCCTCGGCAGTGTAGGCGGTATCAGGAGTGGCAGAGAGAAAATTACCACCCATGGCGATGAAAACTTTCGCTTTTTTCTCATGCATGGCATGGATGCATTCAACCGTATCATACCCGTGTTCGTGGGGTGGTTTAAACTTGAAAATGCGTTCAATATTATCGAGAAAAGCCTTAGGTGGTTTTTCATAAATACCCATGGTACGATCGCCCTGAACATTACTGTGGCCTCTAACTGGACAGGTGCCGGCACCTGGTTTGCCTATGCTCCCTTTTAACAATAAAAGATTGACAACATCCTGAATGGTTTCAACGGAGTTTTTATGCTGAGTTAAGCCCATAGCCCAACACGCAATAATCTTCTTTTTAGAAGCAATAATATCGGCAACTAAGTTGACTTGTTCTTCTGGTATGCCGCATGCTTCAATAAGTTCTGAAAATTTATATTTTGATAAATTGTCCTTGAAGGCATCAAATCCAGCAGTGTGGTTTTTAATAAAATCATGGTCGATCACTTTACCTGGATGTTGAGACTCTTTTTCAAAAAGTTTGATCATGATGGCCTTTAGCAGTGCCATATCGCCATTTAATTTCACCTGTAAATAATGATCTGTCAGATTGGTTCTTACACCCATCATGCCTTTTATTTGCTGGGGATTGGCGAAGCCCATCAAACCCGTTTCCAGGAGTGGATTCACAGAGATGATGGTGGTACCGTTTGCCTTGGCTTTTTGTAAGGCCGACAACATACGTGGATGATTGGTCCCTGGGTTTTGACCAAGTATGATGATGACATCAGTTTGGTAAAAATCTTCCAGTTTGACACTGCCTTTACCAATGCCTAAGCTCTCATTCAGGGCAACACCACTAGATTCGTGACACATATTGGAGCAGTCAGGCAGGTTATTGGTACCAAACTCACGAATAAACAACTGGTATAAAAATGCGGCTTCATTACTGGTCCTTCCTGAGGTATAGAAAACTGCTTCGTTAGGATTATTAAGTTTGTTTAAATGCTGACCAATGGTTTCAAACGCCTCGTCCCAGCTTATTTCTGAATAATGTGTATCTCCTTTGCGCAACACCATCGGTTGGGCAATACGACCTTTTTTACCGATTTCGAAATCGTTTAGAAGGGATAATTCGTATACAGAATTGTTTTTAAAAAACTCAGGTGTCAGACTTTTAGAAGTGGCTTCTTCGGCAATCGCTTTAGCACCATTTTCACAGTATTCGGCAATAGCACTTCTTTCATCGTCTGGGTCAGGCCATGCACATGAAGGGCAATCTGTTCCACCTTTTTGATTGAGTTTGGATAAAGCTTTCAGTCCCCGACCGATACCCATTTCACCAAACACATGTTTCATAGCCATAAAGACCCCTGTTGGTCCTGCTGCAGTATCTTTTGGCAAGGTCAATTTTAAACCGGTAAAGGTCTCCGGATTTTCAGAATGTTCGTGTTGAGGCGTTTTAGTTTTCTGGTCCATTAGCAGGTTTTGTTAGGGTTTGGGTAATTATCCGACTGATCTTCGTCAACATGGTCGAGGCAAGCAAAATCTTTTTCAATAAGAATGCCAATGCTTTTGCCATTTTCCAATGTTTTAGAGGCTTTATAACCAACGCGTTCAGAATGGTACCAACTAAGTTTTTCTTCATCTGGGAAGTAGATAGTAATGGTATTGTTTTGCATATCAGTATCCAGCTCTTGTATGCCAGATTTAGCTTTCAGGGCATAGGTAAATACAGCACCCGGGAATTCTGTTTTTTCTTCCAGATAGCCGTCTTTACTGAACCTTTCAACCTCAGAGCGAGTTAATCTGTATCTAACTGAATTGCCTTTGATTCTGATTTTCATACATGACAAATATACAAAAAACTTAAAGTATTAAAAGTCTGTCAGCTCGGCTATACACGTTGAAACTGTGAATCTTTAAAAACCCAATCAGGGTGATGTCAAACTCATTTGCCAACTCAATAGCCATAGAAGATGGTGCTCCTAAGGCACAAATAATGGGTATGCCGGCCATAGCAGCTTTTTGTATCAATTCGAAACTGGCTCTGCCGCTCAGAAATAGCACATTGTGTTCAAGGGGTAGATGATGGTTAAGCACGGCATGACCAACAAGTTTGTCGAGAGCATTATGTCTGCCAACATCTTCAAATAAACATTGTAATTCACCGCTGGTGCTGAACAAAGCAGATGCATGTATCCCTCCAGTGCTTTCAAAAACTGTTTGTGTTTGTCGGACAATTTGGTTGAGTTCAGTCAATACTTTTGGAGAGATTTTTATATTACTTGCAACTTTATGTGAGGGATTAACACTGCGCAACTGATCAATGCTCGATTTACCACAGACCCCACAACTACTATTGGTATAAAAATGTCTTTCTATTTTGCTTAAATCTATTGCTTCATCATTCTTTAAAACAACCACTATTTCGTTGTCGGATATTTGTTGCACAACCTCTATCTGACCGGCATTTTGAATAATGCCTTCTGTATATAGAAAACCTACTGCCAGTTCTTTATCCTGTCCAGGTGTACGCATGGTAATGGAGATGGGTTTTTTGTGGCTGGAAGAAGTTAAGATGGCTATTTCAAGAGGCTCTTCTACGGCTACGATATCGTCGGCAACTTTCAGTAAAGATTCTGAAAATTTGTGAATGGATAGCTGTTTTACAGATTCATTTTTCATTTAGTGTCTGAAGGATGGAATGGTATTGTTCGGGATGATCGATACTGATGATGGCTTTATCATTCAAAGGTAAAACTTTTTTCACCTGACTGTTTCTTAAATTTGTTTGGATGGAAATGATGGGTTCATCTTTCACCGATAGAAGTTTTTGGTAAAACGACCATTCATAAATGCCCAGCATTGGCTCATAAAATCCAGTCTGCGCATTGAAAAGTACGGAAGCATCAGCTTGTGGATCGCGCTGCTGTATTAGGTTTTGGAGTTCGTGTTTGTTAAATAGCGGGTAATCTATACCCAAAATAACAAATGCATGCCCAAGAGTTTCAAAGACCGAGAACCAAGCAGCAGCTGGTCCAATGCTTGCCATCTCTGGTAAATCATTGATACATTTGATATCAAAGGATTGATCTTGTCTACAGGATATATGAACGTCTTTACATAAAGAAGTTAGCATTTGGGCTAAATAGCGGTATTGTTCCATACCATGATAGAATAGTCGCGCTTTATCAGTCTGCATTCGTGCAGACTGTCCTCCGGCTAATATGATACCACTTAAATCTGTCATGTCAAGGGGAATTGATTTAGGTCGTTAATAGTAATGATATCTGCATCAGTCAGTCCGTATTTATTTACAACATCTTCTAATAAATAATCTCTCACTACCAATATCAGCAGGGCATTTCTAAATTGCGACATGGCTATAGATAATGTAGGTTCCAGGCCTTTGTTATCGAGTTCCAGTTTGCCGATTTCATCAATTATAAAGTAATTATATTTAGCATTAGCCGCTGTCATTAGAATAGAATGGGCGATTTGAAAAGTGGTATTACTAAAGATGTATTTACCGATACTAGTATCTTTTTCTGAACTCCGTTCATCAATTTGGAAAGGATGAATTTGAAGGTCGCTTAAGTTAAGAAGATGACGTTTGCTTTCGATATCTGGACAAAGGAAACCGGCTGCTCCTGAATGTTCTTTAACAAAGTTAAGCAAGGCACTTGTTTTACCGCTGTGTATCGGTCCGCTTAGCAGCCATATTCTATTTGTCGGATGTATCATACTGCAAACTAATAACGATAAGTCCGAGTACAAACTCTTTCCACTTTTTCAATCCAGAATATTGAGATTGTAGTTTTCTGTAAAGTGGTTTAGTTCTTTGTGTCAGGTAGGGCATTCTTTCCAGAATTAGTGGTGTTGCTTCATCTTTTCTGTTTTTAATTTTCTTAAGAACATAGACTCTCCATAAAGGTGCCACCAATAGCACCCATAGTGCCACCACTGCTGCAGTTCGAACAAGTAAAGCCAGGGCTTCCATACCCCCTTTTTTATCCGGAATAAAGTAGGCAATAAGTAAGATGGCTATGGTGGCCAAAATTAAAAGAGGTTTCTTGCCTTTTTTGGGTTTAGTATCTGTAGGAATTTCTGGAATTAGATCTTGATATAAAGTCAGGCGTTTATCAATTTGTTGTGGAATTTGATGTATCCAAAATCCAAGCACAATGGCCCAAATGGCATAGATGATGAGGTAAATGAGAACTACTGCAAGTGCATAAGAAGCATCGCTGTTTATCGAGAGTGATTTAAGTATGCTTTCAAAGAATTTATCAATGGCTTTGTACCAGGCAGTGCCGAAGATAATGGTAAGTACCAATAATTTTTGAAAGGCAGATTCCATAATAGCCAAAATGGCAAATAGCATACTGATGGCGGCATGTCTGTTATTGATGCTGTATAGCAAAGCACCAATTAATCCTTGAAAACCAACAGCGATATAAGCAGTAGGAGGGGTCATGGGATTGACGGATGCTTTAACGGCCATTACTATCAATGTAGCCTTGATGATGGGTTGGTAAGGTTTCGGGTGGTAACGGGCAATGAGACTTATGATAATAACAGAAAAGCCTCCTAGAAAAATACCTGTAAATGGTAAGTGCAGGGCATGCATGAGTCCGCCTAAGCCAGATTCCACAAATGCCCAAAGGGCAGTAAGTGCTATAAATGTTTCGTTATGTTTCCGGGCAATTGTGTGCATACAGGGTCAAAAATAGCAGAAAACCCTTGGATAATGGCATAAAAAAAGGCGAAATTAATTTCACCTTTTAAGAATTAAGTTGGCTTAGTTTATTTAGCTTCGATAGGAAACTTGCGCCATCTCGCCCAGGCCACGAAGGCAGCAATACCACCAAGGATAAAGTTAGTTGGTAAAGCTGAAAACTCGCCTTTACTGATGTGGTAGAAGGCTGCACATATCATTACTAGTGCCAGTCCGAAACCAGCCCAAACACTCAGGATAGGTTTAATTCTAAGCAGAGAAGGTAGAAGCAATCCAATACCACCTAGCAATTGAGAGAAACCAATAAATCTCACCATACCTTCAGGGAAATCGTTAACCCAGGGCATTTTAATAGCGAGTTCAGGAATAGGCGTGAAGGTTTTAAATGTTCCAGCCATTAAAAACATAGCAGCTAAAACAACTTGTAGAATCCATAATACTTTTTTCATTTTACTAAAAATTTAATGTTGCAAACTAATAGTTATATAGTATATATTTGTAATCGGTTTACTAAAGTATATCGGTATACAAAAAGAAACTACATCATATGTCTAAAAAAGGAATGGCAGCGGAGCCTGCATGTAACAGTTTTTTATTGTCTGTAAGAGACACCATGGATATTTTAAATGGTAAGTGGAAGATTCCAATTATTGGATCCTTGTCCTTCGGAAAGAAGCGTTTTAAAGAGCTTCAGAGAGATTTGGACGGAATAACTGCAAAGATGTTGTCCAAAGAGCTGAGAGACCTTGAAATTAACCATTTGGTGATACGTACGGTTTATGATACCAAACCGGTTTCGGTGGAATATGAAATCAGCGAGTACGGAAAGACATTGACCAAAGTGATTGCTGAAATTGCCAATTGGGGCAAAGAGCACAGAGCAACCATTAAATCGAAGATGATTTAGTCTTTTACCACTTTGTGGTGGTATTTCCAGCCTTCAATATTGGTGCTTTGAATGATATAAATACCTGCTGGTAACTCTTTAGTGTCTATTTCGAAATCTATAGAGGCTTCGTCTAAATGCTGATTATAAATGGATTGACCATTTACACTCAGTATTTCTATTTTTTGAATAGGCGTCAGTCCGTGAATGTGTAAATGCTGACTGAAAGGATTAGGAGATATCTTCAGTTCATCGTTGCGAATATCGTGAATGGATTTATTAAAGAATGTAACTTTAACTTCATTACTATAAAAAGTATCACCAGATGTAATCATTTTGAGTCGGTAATAATAGACTCTACCGAATCCGACATTTAAGTCATCTAATTTAAAATATCTCAAACCAACTGTTGACAGTTCATTATAGTTGGTATTATCTGAATCACTTTTTTCAACTTTAACATCGACCAGATTTTTAGGACAAATACTCCAGTTTAACCTTGCTAATGGAAAAGGTAAAGCAGCTGCGGAAAGTGTTGCCTGGTTTGAATTATTAAGAACATAATCTGAGACAACAGCATGTATTTCTTTTATAGATTCGTAATATAGAACCCCATTTTTAAAGAAAGCAAATCGCAGAGCTACTGCGAATTCACCTTTAACAGGCGACATGATTACACATTGAGAAGATGGTGTGTCAATGTTACAAATGCCTTGGATACCGAATGGAAATTGAAAACTGAATCCATTTGCATAGTCGATTGGGCCAATGTTGGGTGCATTGTAACTTGAACCGCAATCTGGAAAATTATTGGAAATACTGGCACCTGAAAAAGGTGCTACTTTGGTGACACTAATAGAATCGGCATAAGTATCGTTGATGTAATATTTAATAGTATCTGCAATCCCAGGGTTTAAATTACACAAACCAGGCAGATCGATTTGAGATTTTGGGATATTAATATTACTACCCATTTTTAAATAAAACATATGTCCAATGTATGGTTCTCCGTTAATATCATTTCTGAAATTAGTTAAAGTTTTACGGCAACATAATTCAGTTTTAATAATATACATATCTCTTTTTGCCACTGTCAAAGTTGTATAATATTGAACATTGGTAACACAAAATCCTACGCAATTACTGATTTTGTATTGGTCATATTTTAATAACAGGCCTGACTTAACGAGTGCACCAGTATTGGCGTCATATACACAGACAATTAAATCTTTTGGAAGTTGGATGGAATTAGAATCACACGTTGCCCGGACAGTTAAACTAATGCCGTAAGAAACGCTATCAGGTTCTGTTTTTAAAATTAAGGCATCAAATTCTCCATTTAAAATGTGTGTAGCTTTGAGATTGAAAGAGAAAATTAAAACAACAATGGAGAATAGTAATTTCAAAGTTTTTGTTTTCATAAATCAAACTTACAGAAAACTCTCCATTATTCCTAATGATTTTATACTTATCAATCTCTCACATAGACCCGTTTTACTCGTTGAGAAATCGAAGTAAGAATTTCATAAGGGATGGTATTGAGTTTTTCTGCAAGGGATTCTATGCTACTCTCTTTACCAAAAACAATGGCTTCGTCACCTTCTTCGCATTCAATATCGGTAACATCTACCATACACATGTCCATGCAGATATTACCAGTGATAGGGGCCTGTTTACCACGAATGTAACAATAACCGACACCATTGCTCAATTGACGGTTTAAACCATCGGCATAGCCCAAAGCTAAAATGGCAATTCGCCGGCCCTGACTTGATATAGCCTTACGGGCATACCCAACACTTTCGTTCGCGTCGATATTTTTTATTTGAGAAATGATGGTTTTGAAAGTGAAAACGGGTTCCAGGAGTTTTGGGAACATACCTGTAGGATCAATACCATACAAGCCAATGCCAAGTCGTATCATGTCTAATCCATCTTGATTAAACCTTAAACTTGCGGCAGTATTACTGATATGTTTAAGACAAGTATATCCAATAGCCTGTTCAATTTTGGCTGCCTGATTTTTCAATCCTTCAAATTGTTTTAAAGTAAATTCATCAAATTGTTTTTCATCACTTGCTGACAGATGTGAAAAGATAGAGGCCACTTTGATAGCTTTTACTTGTTTAAGTATGTCGCATAGTTCTTCGATGTCTTGTTCAGTGTATCCCAAACGGTGCATACCCGTATCTAATTCAATATGTACTTGTAATGTTTGTACCTGACGTAAGGTAATAAATTCGCACAGTGCTTTTAACTGTGACAAACTGAAAATAACAGGTTCCAATCGATATTGCAGAATGACATCAAAGGTTTCAAATTCAGGATTCATCACCATAATTGGTGTTTGAATGCCGTTTTGTCTCAAAGCCAGTCCCTCGTCTGCATAGGCAACAGCCAAATAATCCACCCGATTTTTAATCAGTTTAGCCATTTCGTAGGTACCACTACCATAGGCAAAAGCCTTAACCATAGCCATGATTTTCATACCAGCTGGTAAGACAGAGCGTATAGCATTTAAATTATGTAAAGCAGCGCTTAAATTTATTTCCAGTATGGTGCCGTGAGCAGTTTGCTCGAGTTTCCTGACAATCTTTTCAAATTGAAATTTCCTTGCACCTTTGATCAGGATGTTTTCATCTCTGAAGGATGTGGAATTAAATTGTTCTAAAAATGCTTCAGTCGAATCAAAAAACTTTACAGGAGAACGATAAGAATCAGCATCAAAACAACGTTTAAAATCTTTGCCAATGGCAATGAGTTGATCAATTCTTTTATCATTAAGAAGTTGTCTTACCCTGATGTATAAGATCTCGGCCTGTAGACCACTTTCTTCGATATCAGATAATATCACAGTGGTTTTCTGATGAATGGACTGTTGTTCTAAAAAAGAAAGAGCAGTACCCAATCCATGCAGATCATTGCTATAACTGTCATTGATGATAATGCTATTATGGATACCTTTTTTTAGTTCCATTCGCATACTTACTGGTCCTAAATACATAAAAGCCTCAGCTTTAAAGCGTCCCAGATAAAGTAAACTTAAACAGCATAAACAGGCATTTTCGATAGAAGCTTCATCAGTAAATGGAATTTTAAATTCGATTTGCTTTCCCTCGTAGTTGCCAATTATTTCGGTGGTTTTACCTAGAATTTTTCTTGAAGTAATATTTAAATCTGCAGCCGTTTGTTGATATCCAAAGCTTACAATTTTGCGGTCTGTTTTCGACATCACATGTGTGTTATAGTGCATCAAAACGACAGAAGCATTTTGAAAAAGCAGTAACTTTTCCTGGATCTTTTCATCTGGAGTGTCGAAGCCTTGGTTGTGCGCGGGACCAAGATGCGTTAGTATACCAATCTCAGGTTGAATGATATTTGCAAGATGCTGCATTTCGCCACTGGCAGAGATGCCTGCTTCAAAAATTCCCAGAGTGTGATGCCTGTTGAGTTGCCATACGCTGAGTGGAACGCCAAGTTGACTGTTAAAACTTTTCGGACTGGCGCAAACATTTTCTGAATCACCCAGTAAATGCACCAGCCATTCCTTTACGATTGTTTTACCATTGCTACCTGTAATACCGATGATAGGAAGTTCGAATGTGTTCCGGTGATATTTGGCTAGTTTCTGTAAAGCTATGAGGACATTGTCAACAGGTAAGAAATTTAGTTGTTCGTTGAGGGGAATGGAGAAATTTCTATCTACAACGAAGGTTGTGACACCTTTTTCTATTAACTCTGGTATGTAAAGGTGTCCATCATTGTTTTGAGTCTTCAACGCAAAGAAGATAGTACTCTCTGGGTGGGTGAGCGTGCGACTATCGATCAGCAAATGCCAGTCTTTTTCAGCTTCAGTTTGTCCTGTTACTACCGAATCAATGGCTTGAGCTATTTCGCTGAGTGAATACAAAATCGATTACAAACTTATGAAGATTTTTAGTAGTAATGAATGTCATTCCATAATTTTTATTTAGGTTCGCCTTTTCAATGTCAAATCAACTAAAAGAAAAATTAGGTTTATTTTCTGCTATAATGGTAGTTATAAGCGCCATGATTGGTAGTGGGGTATTCAAGAAAGTATCTCAGATGAGCGCAGAGTTGCACAGTAGTACCTGGGTACTATTGGCTTGGGCAGCAGCTGGTATTATTACCTTGATGGGCTCATTAAGCAATGCAGAAGTAGCTGGATTAATTGCCAAGCCAGGAGGGCAGTATGTGTATTTTCAACAGATGTATGGTAAGCTTTTCGCCTTTTTATTTGGATGGGCCTCTTTTTCTGTTATCCAGACTGCAACTGCAGCTTCTGTTGCTTTTGTATTTGCAGAATCAGTAAATAGTCTGGTGCCATTACCTCAGTTACCAGAAGCCTGGTCGCATATAACTCTTTTTCACATAGCCGATTTTCAGTTTCAGCCATTTCATAATTTTGGTGTAAAGGGTTTAGCGATTGGTCTGGTAGTCTTATTGTCTATCGTCAATTATTTCGGCATTGATTACGGAGAAAAAATAGGAAACATTCTTGGAGGTACTGTTGTTATTGGGGTTCTATCAGTAATTCTTATAGCTTTTATAGCCGGACCTACTAAACCAATGCCCGAATCGGTCAACATTACACCTACTATTACGGTTGCTTCTTTTTTTGCGGCTATGATGGCAGCATTCTGGGCATTTGAAGGCTGGAACAATGTTGGTGCTTTGGGTGGTGAGATAAAGAACCCTAAACGCAATATTCCAATAGCATTGGGTTTGGGAACATTTATCGTTTTAAGCTTGTATCTTCTATCCAACGCGGCATTTCTTCACCTTGGTAATATTGAATTTTTTGAGAATATCAGTAAAAAAGAAAACACAATTGCAGCAGTGGAGGCAATGAATAATGCCTGGGTATATGGAGGCTTATTCATTTCAATTCTGATACTTGTAAGCACATTTAACAGTACCAATAATTCATTAATGACTGCACCACGCATTTATTTCACCATGGCCAATGATGGTTTGTTTATAAAAAGTGCCGGCAATGTTCATCCAAAGCATCGCACCCCTCACAGATCCATTATTTATCAGATGTTCTGGTGTTCTTTACTGATTATTAGTGGAAGTTTTGATATGTTAACAGAGATGTTGGTGTTTGTGGCTTTTATTTTTTATGGCTGTGGCGCCTTCGGAGTGATTGTTCTAAGACGTAAAATGCCAGATGCCCCTCGTCCGTTCAAAGTGCCATTATATCCTATAATACCTATCTTTTTTACATTGTTTAGTGCCTTTTTGGTGTACTATTCTATTTCTAGTTCGCCAGGCAATGCCATTGTAGGTCTTATACTTTTAGGATTAGGATTTCCTTTGTATTTTGTTTTTAAGAAAAAAGGACTAATAAAAGACTAATTCTTTTTGTTTTCAATTCTGGCTTCGTATTCAAGGAAAGCGGCAAGAATCAATTGAGAATAGTTTTGTGAAGAAGTTTGAAAACGTCCAGCAGAGGTTACCCAAAGTTGTTGAATCAGGCCCATTCCTGTTGCAGGGGTTGCAATAGCATCCAAGGCTAACCTTACATTTCCAGCCCCGGCATTGTAAACGTGCATTACCAGCAAACGAAACCAAAGGTCCTTTTCATTATAAACAATGCCTTTAGCATCAAGCATCTGTTTGGTGTATGGAATGCAGATGGTTTTGATTAGCTGACTGGCGGCATAGGCAGAACGGTTAAAATTAGCACGTTCATCCACCTTCTTATTCACTTTTAAACCATAGTTAAGGGCCACACCACGCATCAATTGAAATGGTCCGTATGCGCCAGCAGTAGATTTTTGTAATTGGTTGGGACTTTCAATTAATAAAATTGCTTTAGCATACCAGCCATCAACGCCGTTGTTTTCAAATTCTTGAACACCTAAAGGAATTTTAGGCGCAACTTTTTCAAAATCATAGAAAAAGCTTTTTCCCATGGTGCCTACAATTCTTGGTGAATCTGTTATGCCATTTAAACGCTTAAAACTATCCAGAATTTTACCTTTAGCTTCCGGACCATAGCCATGCCAGGTTGGTGCGTGATAAGTTGCTAAAATCGTTCTGCTGCTATGAACATTTACAAGGCAACTGTCTTTATGCAGATTCATGATTTTTCTCCAGAACAATACCTGTGGAATATTGCTTAATCCAAGTTCATGAATTTCCGCAGCAGATACTGCAGAAGTGCTACTGCTTGCAGTCGGTGCAGGGTCATCGAAAGCCATAAGGCTTAAAAAAGAAAGAGATATAAATAGCAGCTTAAAATTCATTTTTATCTAAGTAGGACAATCTTACCAGTAGAATGTTTAAAGAGGTCATTATTGGCTTTATCGGCATTCAAATCATTGCTGATATTGTCATTTTCTAATTGCTTTATTTCTTCACCATCAGATTTAATGGTAACGGTATATAAATACACACCATTAGCAAGTCTGTCACCAAACTCATCTGTTCCATCCCAAACCACATCAGTGATATTATTTCCGATATGGATATCACCTAAATCGTCTTTATTAAGTTCTTTCACTACTTTACCTTGAATGGTCATGATTTTTACATTTATGTAATCAGGTACTTTTGTGCCAGTCAGTGTAAATACAAATCGCATGCTGCTGGTGAAAGGATTAGGATAAGGGTAGAAATTAGTTGCTGATGCTTTAGAAATAACGACAAAATTGATCATATATTCTGTTGCACCTGCTTTAGTACCATTGGCATCATTAGATTGAACTTTCAAAGTATATAAACCATCAGGAAGATTTTTAGGTGCAAATTCAGCTTTAGCCAGATTAAAAGAAGATGTAGCTGGATAGAATTTCACACCAAAAGTATCAAAATTAATTCTTTCAAAAATGCTTGAATTAGGGCGTTTCCACCATATTTGAATACCACTGGAATCTGTTTGCCAGTTGCGTTTATTTTCGTCCTTACTACTAATAGTGATCACAGGATTTGAAGATACTATCTCACCATTATTGATATGTTTGCCATCGAAGGTTACATCCAGTAAAGGATTGATTTTGTCTTCATCCACAAAGAAGTATTTAAGCGCTGAGTTATTCACTAAAGATAACTCAGGGATTAATGATTTATTATTTTCATCAAAATTCACTTTGACAGCATAAGCATAGCGACCTTTCATGGTTTTAGTAGGTAGTAAGGTGCTTATCATAAAATTTTTGTCTGGTCTTAGGCTATCAGGATAAAGTTTAATTTCATTTAGTACTGTATCTTTAGTGTCCAGATTATAAATCAGCGTCTGATACTTCAGATTTTTTGCAAATGTTAACTTAGAAATATTCTGAAAGCCCATTTCATAATTAAAGTTTTCACCTTGTTCCAGGGTATCTCTCCATACTATTTTGCCCATACTTGGATTGATGGAACCTTCTGGTACCGCATCATTGCTTATTCTCCAATGTTTTAATTGGGGAGCAGTATAATTATCGACATCAGAGAAAAATCCTTCCATGTATATATTGGGAAATCTTTTAGCATCAATTGAAGATAAGTCAACATCGTTTTCTGTTATAAATTCGTATACAATAGAGTCTTTTCCTGTATTAGATATTCCATGGATGTTGATGTAAAAATTATCGCCAATTTTACCATCCGTAGGCTTATTGTAGAAATATAATTTATCCCATGCAGTAGTCGGTCCGATTAATTCAGTTCTTAGAGTTCCATCAGAGCGACTTCCAATCATCTCTTTGTCAATTTCAATATAACCTCCATTACCATCGTAATAATGCCCAGTATCTTCGACAGCCCAACCAGGAGCAGTGCCTTTTCTTCCAATCATAGCGAAAGACGTTAGGTTGGTTTTCATTTCTCTGAATAGTTTAGAACCTAATTTGTCAAAAGCATTTACTACGTTTGAAGATACATTCATTCTTCCAAAGTCGTTTACGTTACAAAGTGCAACATAAGTGCTGTCCGGAATGGAGTCTATCCATGCTAAAAACTGGTATTCCCAAGCAGGACTTAAAGAAAAATTATAGGCTTTAACCGCATCTTCATAATAGTTTGGTCCGAAATATCTAGTTGGATTAAATATACCAGGCAATTTAAATTGCTCCAGACTGTTTTTATCAAATAAAATAGCAACAATTCCAGTTTGAGTTCCAGGCGTTAAAGATAAAGCTCCATGTCCACCTTTTTTGATACCAAAATTGGGTTTTTTATCTAACCAGGTGTTGACAAAAATTCTTTCAGCAGTTTTTGTAAATTTAAATTGACGCTTTTCTCTGTCAAGCTCCATTCCTGTTAGCTGACTACTTGGATAAAACTGAGGGAAATGCGACTGAGACCATCCTGAAGCGTTATCAAAAATATGGATGAAACTTCTTTCTACAAAATCACCTCCTTGTATTGTACCAGTATAAATCTTTGCTCTCCAATAATAAACAATGCTATCTCTGGTGCCAAGCAATTTTACAGGCCATTTTTTAATCATCCCAACAATGCTGGTTGAACTGTCTCGTTTTTTCCACGGACTGTTAAACTGGTAGGATGTATCAATTTCAAACACAAACTGATTGTTAGTATTAAAGAGATTCATAGACTGAGCTACTAGCTCAACAGTATCGCCATTTAGGTGTGATACAATGTCATATCGTTTTGGAGACACCAGATTAATGCCATTGCCTGCAATATAAGGATTGAATGTTGCTACATTGTTGGTATAGGTAACTTCAGTCGGTACATGGTCGTAGTTAACGTCGACAGTGATTTTATTTATACCTGCAGTGGCGGCATCTTTGGATTTTATGTAGAGATATACGGTATCCTTATAAGGAATACCAGCAACTCTGAATTTATGCTGAGTAACTATGAAGTTGTTAGGATAACTACGTTCAATACTGATATTTATTGAATCTGAATTAGAGCAACTACCGCGATTTTCGATAGGAACTGCAATGGCAAAAGAATCACTTACAGCAGATATGTTTTCAGGGTAAGTAAACAAGGTAGATTCATTTATCTGAAAATCTGGTAGCTGTGGCTGAAACCACTGAATAGATGGGTCGCCTTGCAGGAATAGAATTCTTGATTGAATGATGTTTAAAGTATCACTATAATTTCCGACACTTTTAAGCATTTTTTGAACTGTTTCTCCGATGCTGAGATTTCCAGTAAAATTATCTCTGAAAGCTATGCGGTAGAAATCTTGAATTTGTGCGTCGACATGACCAAGTTCTGAAAGAGAAGATTGAGCAATAAATGCAATAGCGCCTTTGTTTCTGGCTTTCATGAAGTTTTCACCAGAGAGTTTTATATTCTTGTCTGGTGGTCCTAAACACGGATTACCAATACTACATCCATTAAAATAAAATACCGGGTATTTGCCTCGGTTATTATACTCGATGGTGTCTCCGATGTCAATATCGGTAACAGCGGCGCTACCATGCCCAAGGAATGTAATCATCTGAATGCCTTGATTGACATTTTCGATAGCTTTTTGTTTGATGAAAGGTTCGGAAATACCAACCGAAGATTTTGTGAAAGTAGAGGTAGTACCACCCATTGGACAACCTTTGACATATTCGCCGGCGACATCGAGTTTATATTTTATATATGAGGCCTGAGCACCATTATCACCACCAGCAAGGTGTAAGATTTTTTTTCTCCAGAATTCGTTGGTAGATGCTTCGTATTCCAGAAGCTTATTCAAATAAGTTCCGAAATCCGCTGGTCTGTCAATTGTCAGCCTGCCAATTGCAACAACTGGTGCCAGTCCGGAACCCGTGATTTCAGTTCCAAACATATTATCTGATGCAGGTACCCCAATAGAAGGAATAATATTTTTACTATAAGCCCCTCTAACCATGTTGGTTTGGTAACCTCTTCCTACCATGAATAGAAATTTCATCATAGTGTCACCATTTTCTTTCAGGTATCTGAGATATCTTCTAATGGCGATTGGATGCGGAACACCATAGGAGAAATGTTCGTACAACTGATTAACACTTACCATCGTGTTAGGACTGGTAGCGGTTGTGGATTGTCTTAAAAGCAGGTACTCAGAGGCATAATCACCCATAAATTTAGGTGTTGTGAGAAGCACTAATCTGTTTTTATTGATCTGAGAAGTAGGGTCAAATTTAATATACTCAATATCCTGTGCAACAGTTTCATAACTAATGGCTGCAAAAATATCATTCGCCACAAGGAAGTTAGTTTCCAAACTATCATGAATGTAGTAGGTGCCTGATGCCGATGAACCAGGTAGGATGGCTCTTACAGAGGTTGCTGTATTTTTTTGTCCTCTTATTCTGACATCATTTGTCAAATCATATAAAATTGGGTCTGATTTCGTTGCTGTATAGTTTTGCCATACAACATGCTTCGGATTATTATCACCTTGAATTTTAAATTTAAATGAAGAATTTCCGTCTAGGTCGAAATTTCTTGGATATGTTACACTGACAAAGTTTAATGCATGTGCTTGATAGGTTACGCCCGAGACAAATTGAGGGTCAAAACGGAAATAAGTGGCATTGCCTCCAATAAGAGAGGAATTTAAGGTCATTGACTTACGAATCACTTTATACCCATCGAAAAATGTGTCTAATACTTGTGTGAAGCTATTGTTGTCTTTACTGACAAATAACTTGAATTTATGATCGTAAGGAATGGTTTTGTCAAACTTATCACTTGCTCCGGATGACGCGAAACTAAATACTGGTAATGGTCCGGTTGAATTGTAAAATCTGGTTTCAGTTGATGCCAGATAGTTAGAATATCCTGTACCATTCCCGAAGACTATACTGCCATAACCTTCTGTTTCTGTGTAGTCAGGATTACTGGCGGTTGAACCACCAACATCTTCGCCTCGACCGAAATTATAGCGATCTACATATTGTGTAAACGATTCATGAAGGAAATAAGGAACTTCAGGGTATGAAGAGAAATTCGTGTTTGAATAGTTCTTCAAATGCCTAGGGACATCTGTTGAAGTTGAAGGAAGGAAGGTAAGGTAATAGTTTGAAGTATCAGTTATAACACTATATCTATCGTTGGCTAGGAAATTAGGATTGCCGTAAAGTTCTTTGTCGAGCTCAGCGTCATTAAGCTGGGCGTAAAATTCAATAAAATCATAGTTATTGAAAATGTTATCACTTTCTCCAGCAACATAAATTGGTACTTCTTTACCCTTGTAAAACATCTGCCACTTTTTAGGATTCACAGTGGACAGGTCCAGTTTCATGTCGGTAGCAGCAGGAATCAGCGACGTGTAGTCGATTCTGTAAATTCCTTCACGTCCAATTTTGATCTTAAAGTATTTTTGATTGTTTTTGATCCATTCGTTGCCGTAAGTCTGTGCTTTTAGTGAACCAACCGAGAATAATAATAACCAAAATAGTAAATTTCTCATGTGTAATAGTGTATTTTCTACAAATATATGCATTTTTGCCTCTATTTCTGTGCAAAAATTATGCAAAACACCAATGCCTCTGTATTGTTTCTTATTCCTATGCCAATTTCTGAAATTGAGCTTAATTGGAGTATACCTTTAAATGTAATTAATGAAATTTCTAAAATACAAGTATTTATAGCCGAGAATGCAAAGACATCAAGACATTTTTTGAAGTTAATAAACCCTAATATAAATTGGGCTGAAATAGAGGTGATAGAGTTGGATAAACATCATTTATCAACACAAATTGAGGAATTAAAAGCTGTTTTAAGGAATAATCAGTCAGTTGGACTAATGTCTGAGGCTGGTTTGCCTTGTATAGCAGATCCTGGAAATTTAGTTGTAAGAGCAGCTCATGACATGGGTATAAGAGTAAAACCATTGACTGGTCCATCTTCTATTGTTTTGGCATTGATAGCCAGTGGTATGAATGGTCAGGATTTCAGATTCAATGGGTATGTTCCAAGTAAACCTGAAGAAAGAAAAAAGGCAATTCAACAACTCGAGAAATTAAAAAGAGAAGCCACTCAATTGTTTATAGAAGCACCTTATCGAAATGAAAAAATGCTCGAGGACTTAACAAGAACTCTTCAACCTGATACCCGATTAATGGTTGCGAAAGATATTACAGGTGAGAATGAGTGGATAGTTTCGCAGCCCGTATCCTGGTGGAGAAAACAAAATATAACCCTGGGGAAAGTGCCTTGCCTGTTTGCAATAGGACAATGATTAACTATTTATAACTGTTTCGGTTACTATTTGCAAAAACCTGAAGGGATAAAAGCATAAAAGGAAGAATAGTAAAACTATAAGACTATAATTCAAACCTATGTAAAATGACGGATTGCTGTACTTAAGTTGTATCTCTGAGTTTGGCATTGATTTCAGTACAATTAAACCATTTTGATTGTTGATTTTAGCATTATCTCCAGTACTCCAACCTTTATCCCATCTAAGTGATAAGGTTGTTATAGAATCATTGGACTGAATGGAAATGAACTGAGGTGAAAAATATTTCAGTTCACCACCTTTTACTAAACTTTCCAGAGTGTCATTAACTGAAGGTAAATGTAAAGGTTCATAAGCCGAAATCAGAAATTGATTTTTCTTTAAACTTAAAAAATGAAAAGGGTAGCTGTTTCCCAGATTTCTAATGGCAAATTTTGAAGTAGTATCTTTGGGAACATCTTCAATTCTTGGTGTATGAACCATGTTTCTGGAAAGGGCATTGAAATTTAAAGTATTACTTAAAGTAATGCTAAATAAAATAATATAAATAAGATTATTATCTTTTAATTTTGTAATAACTAATGTAGCTCCAATTAGAATTGCAAATACAAGTATAAAAGCGAATCTGTAAGGTGCTCTTAATCCATTGAAGAATGGAAGTGTGTGGTGAATTAGGTACCAGGGATTAAAAAAATCGGGTTGATTTCCTAAACTTAACCAAATAACGAATGCAGTTAAAACCAACCAGGTTTTGAAATTAGGGATATATTTTCTGTAGACAACTATGAGCAATGGAAGGAATAAGCTTATTCCGAGTGAGACTTCATGCCATCCATGAGGTGTTCCCGTGTCTGTTGTTGTGTCATTAAGAGCATGGAGCCAAACAAGCAGATTAATCTTACTATCGTCGTTGACTAATCGTGGTGAATCAGACCATAGATCCAATACAGGAATAAGTTTCCAGAGACTTAATCCGATTGCAAAACCGATGCTGGTCAGCATAAAAAGAGCTTTTTTAATACTTAAATCCCTGTTAAAAATGCTTCCAGTTAACCAAAGAAGGAGTATTACAACAGATATAATGAAAACAAAAGGTGCACCACCACAGATGAATTGAACAAGGATAAGAACAGGCAAACTTAGTTGACTAAATTTCCCTGATTTCATATACCTAAGATAAAGCCAAAAAAGAGCAGGAATCAAATAGAAATTTAAAAAATTGCTATGTCCAGCTTCGATAATATGTCTTCCGAAATAGGGAGCAGAACAAAGTATCATGCTGAGCATGATAGAAGGAAATATCTCACTTCCAATTGTTCTTAGTAATCGATGGCATCCGAGCAATCCCAAAAGAATCGCTAAAACAATACTTACTTTATAGCCATAAAATGTACCAAAAGCCAGTATTGGGAGAAAGAATATGCTAAAGTGAGCTGCTTGTGGGTTAGCGTCTAAATCGCTTCCAAATGCAAGAAAAGGATTATAGTGTGGAAACTGTCCAAACTCTATAATAGACTTACGAGCAACTTCATAGGTTGTATAAGTTAAATCCCAGTCGCCGGTACCATAAAATCCCCAGTTCCTTGGCAACCATAAATCGGTTATAAACAAACTCCATAGAACAAACAGAATGAAAGTTCCAGTACTGGAAGATACCCAGGAAAGAAGTTTGTTGTTAATATTCATGGTATACAAAAAAGGGGCACCAGGCCCCTTTTAATTATTTAAGTTTGAAAGCCTTTTTGACTTTATCAACGTAGTCTAATTTTTCCCAGGTAAAGAGCTCCACTTTCATGGTTTTCTTTTTACCATCTGGCATTGTGAAAGTTTTGCTCACCACTTTATTTTCTCTGCCCATGTGTCCATATGCGGCGGTTTCACTGTAGATTGGAGATCTCAGTTTAAAACGTTGTTCAATAAAGTAAGGGCGCATATCGAAGATATTTTCAACGATTTTAGAGATTTCGCCATCTGTCATTTTAACTTTAGCGGTTCCATAAGTATTCACATTGATACTGGTTGGTTTTGCAACACCGATAGCATAAGAAACCTGAACCAGCGCTTCTTTACATAAACCGGCAGCAACTAGATTCTTAGCGATGTGACGGGTAGCGTATGCAGCACTTCTGTCAACTTTACTTGGATCTTTACCACTGAAAGCACCACCACCGTGAGCACCTTTACCACCATAAGTATCAACGATAATTTTTCTGCCGGTAAGACCTGTATCACCGTGTGGTCCACCAATAACAAATTTACCGGTTGGGTTGATATGGTAAGTGATATTGTTGTTGAACAATTTTTTATATTTAGGATACTTAGCTTTTACTCTCGGAATCAGAATGTCAATGATATCTTTTTTGATTTTAGCCAACATTTTAGCTTCTGTATCAAAATCATCGTGTTGAGTTGAGACAACGATTGTATCGATTCTTACTGGTTCGTTTTTGTCATTATATTCAAGTGTAACCTGACTTTTAGCATCTGGTCTGAGATATTTTATGGCTTTATTTTCTCTTCTTAAGTCAGCTAATTCAATAAGAATTTTATGAGCTAAATCGAGTGCAAGAGGCATATAGTTATCGGTTTCAACAGTAGCATAACCAAACATCATACCCTGATCACCTGCACCTTGTTCTTCTTTTTTCTTTTTATCTACACCCTGGTTGATGTCAGAACTTTGTTCGTGGATAGCAGAGAATACACCGCAAGAATTAGCTTCGAACATATATTCACTTTTTGTGTAACCAATTTTTTTGATCACATCTCTTGCGATTGTCTGAACATCCAGGTAAGCAGAAGATTTTACTTCACCTGCAAGTACCACCTGACCGGTTGTAACGAGTGTTTCGCAAGCTACTTTACTTTGAGGATCAAATGCGAGGAAATTATCTATCAAGGCATCACTGATCTGATCGGCAACCTTGTCTGGGTGTCCTTCTGAAACGGACTCTGAAGTAAATAAATAAGGCATGTTTTTCTAAAATTGTTGCAAAAGTATGATTTAATTTTTGTGTTATCAATCTAATAATTTCAAATTATCACCATAAAATGTGAATTGTCTGAAATGTTAATGGTGAATTTCTTCACCTTCCATTTTACTGACTGCGACTGTAGCTACGGCATTACCAACGACATTAGTGGCAGTTCTGCCCATGTCCAGAAACTGATCTATTGGCAAGAGCAATGCCAGTCCGGCTTCAGGTATTCCAAAACCAGCTACTGTTGCAGCTATAACTACTAATGATGCTCTTGGCACCCCTGCTATCCCTTTACTGGTGATCATTAACACCAGGAGCATGGTGATTTGCTGACTTAGTTCAAGATGCACCCCATAGGCTTGTGCAATCAGCATAGAGCCGAAAGTCATGTACATCATGCTGCCATCGAGGTTGAAGGAGTATCCAAGTGGTAAGACAAAACTGGTAATTTTCTCCTTGATTCCGAATCTATCAAGTTGATTAAGTAATTTTGGGTAAGCAGATTCGCTACTGGCAGTAGCGAAGGCCAGCATCAGAGGTTCTTTAATATGGCTGAGGAGTGACCAGATTTTGTTTTTTATAAAGGCAAATCCAAGGCCGAGGAGAACCACCCAAAGTAAAGCAAGACCACCATAGAACATCAAAATTAGCTTGCTATATTTCTCTAATACACCTAAACCTTCTTTGGCAATAACCACTGAGATAGAACTGAAAACAGCTAATGGAGCCAGCCACATGATAATATTAGTTAGTTTAAGCATAGCATGAGCCAGAGAATCCATTAACTTAATCATTGGCTCACCTTTCTCCCCAATACCCGACAAAGCAAGTCCGAAGAAGACAGAAAAAATCACAATCTGAAGTACAGTTTTATGACTAGAGAGTGCCACTATAATATTTTCGGGAAATAACTGATCAATAAAGTGAAGCAAAGTAAATTCTTCACCTTTTAAACCAACAGATGCATCAGGTTTTATTTGATTTGCAAATGCTAAGCCTGGTTCTAATAAATTGACAAGAATCAAACCTAAAGTCAGAGACATCAAACTGGCAAATACAAACCATCCAATTGTTTTAACTCCCATTCTTCCAATTGTTTTGGCATCGCCAATTCCTGCAACCCCAACCACTAATGTACTTAGCACAAGTGGAGCGATAATTAGTTTAATCAATCTAAGAAAAATGTGATTCCCTAATGAGGTATATTCTACAAACAGGGCAATTGATTCCTTGTCACCAACGAACACTTTATTAACCAGCGCTCCTACAATAATTCCAAGAATTAGTCCCCCAAGAATCCAGTATGTTAGTTTATTTTTCATGTTAATTTATTTTTATCCGAACAACCATTCAAAAGCTTCTTCAACTTTACCAATTTTAACTAATTGAATTTTCGACTGATGCTGTTCAATTCCTTTGTTATATTTTGAAATCATAATTTCTTTGAAACCAAGTTTTTCGGCTTCAGAGATTCTCTGCTCTATACGTGACACGGCTCTTACCTCACCACTGAGGCCGATTTCTCCAGCGAATGCAATATCTTTATTAATAGAGATATTCTGATAGGAAGAAAGAATAGATGCCACAATTCCAAGATCCAATCCGGGGTCTTCCAGCTTCATGCCACCAGCAATATTGATAAATACGTCCTTAATACCTAATTGAAATCCGCAGCGTTTTTCAAGTACAGCCAGCAGCATGCTCAAGCGTCGAAGATCGAAACCATTACTGGTTCTCTGCGGAGTGCCATACACTGCTGTACTTACCAATGCTTGTGTTTCAAGCAGAATAGGGCGAATACCTTCAACAGCGCAACTGATACTTGAACCGCTTAGATGGTCTTCGCGCTCGCTGATAAGAATTTCGGAAGGGTTTTCAATTTCTCTTAGCCCTGTTCCTTTCATTTCGTAGATGCCTATTTCAGAAGCTGAACCAAAGCGATTTTTCAAAGTTCTTAGTATACGGTAGTTATAGTGTCTATCACCCTCAAACTGCAACACAGTATCTACCATATGTTCCAGAACTTTTGGACCGGCTATATTACCATCTTTATTGATATGTCCAATCAGGAAGACTGGGACATTGGTTGATTTAGCAAATCTGAGTAATTCAGCAGTACATTCTTTTATCTGACTGATACTGCCGGGCGGAGAGTCAATAGATTCGCTTGACAATGTCTGAACGGAATCAACAATTAGAATTTCGGGAACATCTTTTTGAAGATATTGTAATAGATTGTCCAATGAAGTTTCGCACATCACATAACAATTGTTGTTATTGATGCCAATTCTTTCGGCTCTCATTTTTAACTGGGATTCACTTTCTTCGCCGCTGATATAGAGTACTTTTTTCTGGAGATTAAGAGCCAATTGAAGTAATAATGTTGATTTTCCAATCCCTGGTTCTCCACCGATTAAAGTGATTGATCCGGTTACTAATCCACCACCTAATACTCTGTTCAGTTCATTATCCTGCAGCACTAGTCGCTGTTCATGTCCTTCGACGATATCATGAATTTTAACGGGTTCCGATTTAGTGTGACCAGACTTCCCCCATATTTTTTTTGCACCCCCTGATTTTTGCACCACTTCTTCAGTAAAACTGTTCCATTCTTCACATGAAGGACATTTACCTAACCATTTTGTGGCTGAGTGGCCACAGTTTTTACAGAAATATTTTACAAGCGCTTTAGACATCAGACAACCCACAAAGGTGCATCAATAATCATAAATATTTTGCATTTAACCCGTAAAAATATTTCTAAATTAAAAAGAAATAGGGGTACTTAGGATAATTATTTTCTATTTTCGCAGTTAGATCATCAAAGACCCAATGACAAATATGAAGAAACGCACAGTTACTGTTAGCCTAATGAGTTTATTGTTACTTTTTTCGGTAACACTGTCCGGACAGACGGGAGAAACCATTGAAGGAATTGTTGAAAAACCTTCTGGTCATCAAATAATTAAAGATAAGTTTATTGAAGGAGATCCAGTTTGGATGACACCAGTTTTGATTTGTTTTTTAGTGGGATTAACTATTGTTATTGAACGTTTGATTACTTTGTATTTATCTGGAATTAATACTCAGAAATTTATTTCCAGAATTGAGGATATACTCAAGAATGAAGGTGTGGCGGCAGCTAAAAAAGAGTGTCAGTTAACCAAAGGTCCTGTGGCAAGTATATACTATCAGGGACTGGATAGAGTTGAAGAAGGTATCGAAAAAGTTGAAGCTTCAGTTCAATCTTATGGTTCTGTTCAGATGGGCATGCTTGAAAAGGGTATGGTATGGATTTCTTTATTTATAGCCTTATCACCAATGCTTGGTTTTTTGGGGACAGTTGTTGGGATGATTCAGGCGTTTGATAAGATTGCAGAAGTAGGGGATATTTCTCCAACAATTGTAGCAAGTGGCATTAAAGTGGCTCTATTAACCACCGTTGCTGGATTGATTGTTGCCATTATATTGCAGGTGTTTTATAATCTAATACTCTCAAAAATTGATAGCATTGCTGGCGAAATGGAGGAAGCTTCAATTGCTTTAACGGATATGCTCATTAAAAATAAAATTGTTAAGTAGATGAATAAATTAGCCAGGAACATTTTTTATGGTGTAGGCATTGGCGTTTCTCTGACCTTAACAATCGCCATCTATTTATCTGGGAGAAATCAGACGAGTGTACTTGTAGGTGCAGGACTAATTGTTATGTACCTAATGATTGTTATGGCGGTTATATCAGCTATAGTAATGGCCGTTAAAACCATTAGAAATTCACCAGGAAAACGAAAATGGGTGATTGCTTCTATCGGAATTTTATTGATACTTTTGGGAATAGGCTACTTTATAGATGCACGTACTGTTAAGAATTCATATTTGGAGTATGGTATTCAAACAACAACTGCCAGCGGATTAATTGGAGGTGCCTTGATAGCCACTTGGGTAGTATTAGTTGTTGCAGTGATAGTGAGTTTATACACTGCGTTTTCTGATTTTAAAAATCGATTGTAGTAATGCCAAGACAGAAGCGAGCGATACCAGAAATTAATGCCGGCTCAATGGCTGATATTGCATTTTTGCTGCTGATATTTTTTTTAGTGACTACAAGTATTGATAGCGATAAAGGCATTGCAATAAAGTTACCTCCAAAGGTTGATAAAACTCAGGTTTTACAGAAAATAAAAGAAAGAAATGTATTTGAGGTATTAATAAATTCACAGAATCAACTTTTGGTAGAGGGTAACTATATGGAAGTATCAAATCTTTGTCAGGCGGCTAAAATATTTATCAGTAACAAGGATAAAAACCCAGAATTTAGTGAAAGTCCTGATAAAGCAATCATATCACTTAAAAATGATGTATCAACCACTTATGGTGCATACCTGCAAGTTCAAAACGAACTTAAAAGAGCCTATAATGAACTACGTGATGAAGCATCAAGAGATAAATTTGGAGTAGCATTCGATGATTTGGTAAAAGGCAGTTCCAGGGAACAAGAAATACTGAGTATGTATCCTCAAAAGATATCGGAAGCAGAACCTGAAGACATCAATAAAGATTAGAAGTAAGAATGGCAAAGTTTACCAGAAAGCAGAGCATACAATCGCAGTCTATTAATACAGCATCTTTACCAGATATTGTGTTCATGCTTTTGTTTTTCTTTATGGTAGTAACCAAGATGAAGAACAACGAAGTTAAAGTTTTAATAACACCAGCATCCGCTTCTGAAGCTGCGGTGCTTGAAAACAAACAGGTAACAACCTACTTGTATATTGGTAAACCTGTCAGACCAGATATCTATGGTTCTTCGGTTAGAGTGCAATTAAATGATGCTTTCAAAGATGCTTCAGAAATTCCAGCTTGGGTTGTAGAGGAGAAGAAGAGGATTCCAGCCCATCAAACTGAGTTGTTTACAGTGTCTATCAAAGCAGATAAAAATATTAAAATGGGGATTCTGACAGATGTGAAGCAATCTCTAAGAGAAGCCAATGCACTAAAAATAGTATATAGTGCCAATAAAGGAAAATCAATAGGTACTAAATAAAAAAACCCGCTAACTAGCGGGTTTTTTTATGAAAAGATGTTATTACCAGATGCTGACGCGCTGATCAGCAGGGATCCACATTTTGTCGCCTTCTTTCACGCCCCATGCAGCGTAAAATTCAGGTAAGTGCTTCAATGGTCCGTTAATTCTGTATCTGGCAGGTGAGTGCGGATCTGTTTGTAAACGGTTGCGCAATTCTTCGTCTTTAATATTGTTATGCCATACCTGAGCCCAGCTAAGGAAGAATCTTTGCTGCCAGGTAAATCCATCTATCTTGGCAGGTTCTGGTTTACCTTTTAATGAACGTTCTAAAGCGTAGTAAGCCAAAGTTAAGCCACCTAAATCAGCGATGTTTTCGCCGATGGTGAGTTCACCATTGATATGAACGCCAGGCAACGCTTCAAAAGATGAGAAATAATCTATGTATTTTTTACTAAGATTTCTGAAGTTCTCTGAATCTTGATTTGTCCACCAGTTTTTCAAATTACCTGCATCATCGTATTGTGCACCCTGATCATCAAAACCGTGGGTGAATTCGTGACCGATAACGGCAATGATACCACCATAGTTAATAGCATCATCAGCATTTGGATTAAAGAAAGGTGCCTGTAAGATACCAGCTGGGAATACTACTTCGTTGTTAAGCGGATTGTAATAAGCATTAACCATTTGAGGGGCCATATACCAACGCGCTTTATCTACTGGTTTACCAACGTCTTTAAGCATTTTTTTGTGGCTCCATAGCGTATTGCTGATGACGTTATCGATAAGCGTATTAGGTTTAATTTTAATTGTAGAGAAATCCTCCCATTTGTCAGGGTAGCCAATTTTATAGGTAAAAGTAGAAAGTTTCTTTTTAGCCATCATTTTAGTGCTATCGCCCATCCAGGTGATTTTGTCTATTCTTTCACTATAAACTGCTCTGACGTTTTCAATCATCTCAGCCACTTTTTTCTTAGAAGATTCCGGGAAGAATTCTTTCACATAAAGACGACCAAGAATATTGCCTTCTCCAAGACCTTCAGTAATGTCAATTGCCTGAATATCTCTTTTCTTTTGCTCTTTAATACCACTTTTTATTGTGCCATAGAAGTGGAATCTTTCGTCCTTAATAGCCTTGTTTAAATACCCAGCAAAAGTAGAAATCAATTTATTATAAGTATATAATTTTAAAGTTTCTACAGGTGTTTTACTCAATAGATTATTTAAATCTGAAAAGTATTGGGTATTGTGTACAATAATTTCGTCTGTAATAATACCTTGTTTGGCAGCAAACATTATCCAGTCAACTTTTGGAGAAAGCTTACTTAATTCTGAAGTTGGAATTTTATTATACGTTTTAATTGGATCTCTCATTTCGACATTGCTTAGTTGAATAGCAGCAAGTTCGGTTTCGAAATCGAGTATGGCCTGTCCAGGATTAGCACTTTTTCTATTGCACAAGCCCATCATTTTATCAATGTATTTTACAAACTCTGAGCGAATCATAGTCATGCGCTCGTCTTTACCAGAATAGTAACTTTTTTCGCCTAAACTAAGGCCTGATTGTGACCATTTAACAGCGTTCATTTTACTATTTCTATCATCGGCGTCAACATAAATTCCTACAACCGAAGACACGCCAATCATTTGTAATTCGCCAGAAACTGCAGTCCAGTCTTTTAAAGTTTTGATAGCGTCAATTTTGGCAATGTATTTTTTAAGTGGCGTTAAGCCTAGTTTTTCGATGCTGGCTGTATCCATATAAGAGCGGTACATATCAGCAATTTTCTGTTCGTCGCTGCCTGGTTTTGCAGCTTTATTGCTGATAGCTCTGTCGATAATCCCTTTTAAATTTACCTCATTATTTTCTTTATTCAGAATTCCGAAAGCACCCCAGTTACCTTCAGTTGCTGGAATTGGGTTATTTTTTTTCCAGTTACCGTTTGCGTAACTATCGAAATCATCAGTTGGTTTATGCTCGAGATCTAAAGAAGAAATGTCGAATGCCGGAATAATTTTAGACATTAAAGATTGAATTGAAGCTTTGGTTTTACTGTTAACAGTCACAAATGTAAAGCTGCCCAGAATAAGGACAGGTGATGCCAGTACAAAAAATCTGGTAATTAGTCGTTTCATGGTGGCAAGAATAAGAATTTTTCAGTAATTTCGTAGACTATGTTCGATAAACGAGCCATTTTTCCAATCATTTGCCTGTTTTTACTGATGGTTCCACAGCTTCTCTCAGCTCAGGGTCCGGATATTAGATTTGATGTTGATACTGCAGATTTTGGTACTGTGGAAGAAGGTGATTCCGTGATCTACGATTTTTGGTTTACCAATGTAGGTAAAGATTCAGCTAAGATTAATCAGGCTTATCCAGCATGTGGATGTACTTATCCAACCTACACTCAAGGTAAAATTGCACCTGGTGCAAGAGGCAAAGTTCATGTTGTTTTTCATAGCAAGGGCTTTGGAGGACAGTCTCTAATTAAGGAGGTAATTATTATTAATACCGGTCCTGAGCGCTACGCAAGATTTAAAGTAAAAGTATCTAATGTCGCCTTTAAAAAGGAACTTGAAGAGTATAAGAAACAGATGGAGGCTTCTGGTAAGAAGAACAGAAAAAGGAAGAAAAAGTAAGAAGAATGAATAAGAAAGTTTTAATTACCGGAGCAAATGGTTTATTGGGTCAGAAACTCATAGATCTATATTTACAGCAACCCAATAAAATTTTAATTGCCACTGGCATTGGTCCTTGTCGACACGAGAGAAAAGGGGAGTTCAGATATGAGGAGCTTGATATTACTGACGAGGAAAGAGTAATGTTTCTTATAAAGGAAATTTCGCCAGATACAGTCATTCATACAGCGGCAATGACCAATGTAGATGCTTGTGAAACAGACCATGTTACTTGTGATAAGTTAAATGTTGATGCTGTTAAATATCTTGTTCGAGCTTGTAACGAAGTTGAAGCACACCTGATACATGTCTCAACAGACTTTATTTTTGATGGTACTCATGGTCCTTTATCCGAAGAAGAAATTCCAAAACCATTAAGTTATTACGGTTGGTCTAAGTACAGAGGAGAGCAGGAAGTAATTGAACATTGTAAATTCTATTCGATCTTAAGAACCGTTCTTGTTTATGGTGTTGTATCTGATATGAGTCGCAGTAATATTGTTTTGTGGGCAAAAGGAGCTTTAGAGAAACAACAACCTATGAAAGTGGTGAATGATCAGTTTAGAACACCAACTCTGGCAGAGGATTTGGCCATGGGGTGTTTTTTATCAGAGACAAAATTCGTGAGAGGTATTTTCAATATTTCAGGTAAAGATTTTCTAAGGATAGATGAACTGGTTTACAAAGTGGCTGACTTTTTTGGTTACGATAAATCTTGTGTAAGTACAACGAGTTCTGATGTGTTGAATCAAGCCGCAAAACGACCTCCTATCACTGGATTTTTGATTGACAAAGCCAGAAAAGAGCTCGGATATGAACCACATAGTTTTGAAGAAGGTTTAGCGATTGTTGCCGAACAGTTAAAGAATTTAAAATGAATTATTTATATGTAGTTTTGGGAGGTGGTTCAGGTGCATTATGCAGGTATCTTTTTCAAGAGTTTCTGGGTAAAAGCAATGGTCATAATTTTCCTTTTGCTACATTTTTCGTCAACATTACAGGTTGTTTTCTTATTGGAATTCTTGCAGCGCTAGCTTTAAAAATGAGATGGTCAGAATCGCTAACATTACTTGTATTTACTGGATTTCTTGGAGGTTTTACCACTTTTTCGTCATTTTCACTTGAGTTTTTTCAGTTATTAAGAAATAATCAAAGTGGATCAGCGTTTTTGTATTTAGGATTAAGTAATATTGTTGGATTAAGTTTATGCGGTTTAGGTTATTATCTGATAAAATGAGAAGAAGATTACTACATATTATCCTGGCGGTTGTCCTGATTTTACAGGCAAAGCAATCCATGGCACTTCAGATTATCATTAACATGAGTGAGAGTCAGAAGAATCATTTAAAATCTTATGGCATAGCCTACTGGGTATTGGGGAAAGGTGGAGAAGTAGACTGGTTGCTAAACTACGATGGAGGTAGTTTTATGTTTAATTATGACGTTACCTACGAAAACGAGTGTAAAATAAGAGGTGTTGGATATGAGGTAATCGCTGAGGCTAAAGCAAATTCAATTCATACTGAGATTGCTAACCCAGAAGCAAATATGGAAAGTGTAAAATTATTAAAGGCGCCTAAAATTGCAGTTTACACTCCTAAAAACAAGCAACCATGGGATGATGCAGTAACGATGGTTTTGGAGTATGCAGAGATTCCATATGACAAAGTTTTTGATGATGAAGTTTTAGAGGACAAGTTATTGTTGTACGATTGGTTGCACTTGCACCATGAAGATTTTACTGGTCAGTATGGTAAGTTTTGGAACAGTCATAGAAATGCACCCTGGTATATTGAAGAGGTGAAAGAAAGCGAAGCTAATGCAGCCAAACATGGTTATGCCAAAGTTTCTGAAATGAAGTTGGCGGTGACAAAAAAAATCAGAGATTTTGTTTTGGGTGGAGGTTTTCTATTTGCCATGTGCAGTGCCACTGACACATATGATATTGCATTGGCTGCGGATGGTGTAGATATAGTTGAGAGTATGTTCGACTACGATGGAGTGGATCCCGACGCCCAGGAAAAACTGAACTTCAATAATACATTTGCTTTTAAAGATTTTCTGGTTGAAAAAAGTCCGTATGAGTACGAACACGCATCAATAGATAATACCCTTTCTCACCAGTTTGTAGAAGAAGCAAACGATGTATTTACTTTATTTGATTTTAGTGCAAAGTGGGACATTGTACCAACTATGTTATGTCAGAATCATACCCAGACAATCAAAGGATTTATGGGTCAGACCACCTCATTTAGGAAGCAGTATATAAAAAGTGAAGTTTTAATTCTTGGCGAGAACAAGGCGATGGAGGAGGCACGATATATACATGGCACCATGGGTAAGGGTACTTGGACATTTTATGGAGGTCACGATCCTGAGGATTACCAGCACTACATAGAAGAACCTCCAACCAATCTGGCTTTATTTCCTAACAGTCCGGGTTACAGATTGATCTTAAACAACATTCTTTTTCCTAGTGCCAAGAAAAAAAAGTTGAAAACATAAATTTAATCCTTTAAATTTGAAAGTATTATGCAAATCTTTAAATCACTGATTGAAAAAACCGCCTATGGGGTGTGCACCAAGATCGGAGAGAAGATTGGTTTAAGCACCCGTCGGATAAGAGTATTCTTTATTTACACCAGTTTTCTGACGCTTGGTTCTCCGGTTATAATTTATATGATTCTGGCATTTTGGATGAATATGAGAAATTATGCCAGAGAAAAACGCACGGCAGTGTGGGATCTTTAAGATTCGACAATGTCTACTTTGCTTATTCCACTAACACGATATTCTTTATTGCCAGGTTGCTCAAAACACTGATACCAGCTTCTCAGTTTTTTCCCTTTTTTAAAAATTCTACCTGTATCCAGTTTGAAGAGTGCTCCGAATGGCACTTGTTCTAAAAGTAGTTTTTGATCTTTATCGTATCTGGCGAGCACTTTCATGAGATGAGCGTCACTGCAGCTACTTGCAGAAGGATCGTGCATATAATGGCGAATTGCTACAATAATATCATCAGGTAATTGATGGTGCGATACGACAGGCTCAAGTATGGTCTTAAATTCAGCTTTCCACTCTCTTCCGTGAGGTTCAATTCTATTTCTAAACTTTTCGAAAGCGGTTAAATGAGCCACTTCATGCAAGAAAGTAATTAAAAAATTGTAGGGATTAAGATCTTTGTTTACTGTTATTCGATGATGTTTACTATCGATACCCGGTGAGCGATAATCGCCAAATTTGCTGCTTCTTGGTTTATTGAGTTTTAATTGAATTTTATATTGAATTAATAGATCAACAACATAGCCTTCGGTACCATCAGGAACGAAACGTTTTATTTTATCGGTTAGTTCAGCTTTAGTCACGTTCTGCTATTTAATGCTATCACTCCTCGTCTTCGGACATTTGCCTGGAGTATTCCTGATAAATGAGTTCTAATTCGTTGTACCATTCTACACCATATTGTCTGATGAGAGGTTCTTTTAAAAATTGAAAGACAGGAAGATTGAGTTTTTTACCAAGTGTGCATGCTGCTTTACAAATGCTCCATTGATGGTAATTAAGAGAATCCATATCGCCAATTTTGCCTACTCTAATTGGATATAGGTGGCAACTGATAGGTTTGTAATAATCGCTTTTTCCATCCTTAAATGATTTTTCGATGGCGCAGCTCAAAACGCCTTTATCTCTGAAGGCAAATACACATTCACCTGTTGGCAGGCAGGTTGTTGCCATGTCTCTTTCATCAAAACCTTCGGCAAAACCTTCAAATTTTAATAATTCGAGACCTTTGCGGGTCATGTAAGGTTTTATTAGTTCAATGTTTCTTTGAATATCTTCAATGTCTTTAGCATTGAGAGGAGCACCTCTGTCTCCTTCAACACAGCATGCGCCTTTGCATGCGTTCAGGTCACAAACAAACTTCTGAGTGAAGAGTTCATCAGATAGTAAAGTATTGCCATGTTCAATTATCATTGTTGATTGAGGTATTTCTGGAATCCTTTAGCTTCCAAATCAGAAGCTTTTTCAAGTACTGTGTCTTCCATTTCCTTCATGAACTTTGATATTTCATTCCATAATGCTGGTTTTGATTGAGCAACAATTTTTGCGGCATACAAACCAGCATTTTTTGCCCCATTAATGGCCATAGTACCAACTGGAATTCCGGGAGGCATCTGTACGATACTATAAAGAGAATCCGTTCCAGACATTGTAGAAGATTTAATAGGAACGCCAATAACAGGTAATTCAGTTAAACTCGCAGTCATACCAGGCAAATGTGCTGCTCCGCCTGCTCCGGCTATGATACATTTATAGCCGTCTTTTCTGGCATTTTGTGCCGCTTCATACATTCTTTTAGGTGTACGATGAGCACTAACAATGGTTAATTTATAGGTGATACCCATATTGTCAAGTACCATGGCAGCTTCTTTCATAGTTGGAAGATCACTGTCTGATCCCATAATAATTAGAACATCTTTCATCTCAGTGGTGATTATGGTGCAAAGATACTTTTTTAACTGATAAAAAAATGAAGTCCCAGATCAGAGTTGTTTCATCCCCAAATGATGTTTAACAATATTCGCTTTTTCTCTTATATCATCAATGGATTCACCTAAAATAGTGATGTGTCCCATTTTTCTTTTAGGTTTTGTATGTGTTTTATTATACAAATGAATGTAGACACCTTTGAGGGCTAAAATAGTATCCAGTCCGGTGATTTCATAAAGTCCGTTGACACCTTCAGCTCCGAGCAGATTAATCATGGCCGCAGCTTGTAGAAGTTCTGTATTTCCTAATGGCATATCCATTAAGATTCTGTTTAATTGTTCATACTGACTGGTATAGCAGGCTTCGATGGTATGGTGTCCGCTGTTGTGGGGACGAGGAGCGATTTCGTTGACAAAAATATTGCCTTGAGCATCAAGAAACATTTCGACAGCAAACAAACCGACACCTTGAAGTTTAATGACACAATCCATAGCGATTCTTTTCGCTTTTTCTTCAATTTCCTGAGTGATTTGAGCGGGAGCAAAGAGAAATTCTACCAGATTTGCTTTAGGGTCGAATTCCATTTCAGCAGTAGGGAATGTTTGAATATCACCATTGCTGTTTCTGGCAACAATGACGGAAAGTTCAATGGCATTTTCTACGAATTCTTCAAGTACCACTGGTTCTGCAAATGGAATGGCATTGTATTGTTCCAGCATAGTTTTTTTATCTACCAGCTCAACTCCTTTTCCGTCGTATCCACCTTTTCTGAGTTTAGCTGCAACTTTATCACCTTTTAATTTAAGAAGTTTTTCGGCCCATTCAGTAGTGTTTTCGGCCAGTTCAAAATCTGTAGTTGGAATTTGATGGTGTTGGAAAAATAGTTTCTGCAAACCTTTATCCTGAATGATTTCAAGAATTTTTGGGGAAGGAATTATGACTTTACCTTCTGATTCTAATTGTTGCAGAGCACCAAGGTGAATATGTTCTATTTCGTAGGTAAGAACATCGCAGTTGCTTGCCAGTTCTATGATTTTCGATTCATCCATCAAACTACCGATGATATGTTTATCTGCCAGACCTGAGGCTGGGCAGTCGGCGATGTCCAAAATATGGTAATGAATGTTCCAGGGCTTTCCGGCTTCTATGAGCATTTTGCCCAACTGACCGCCCCCGATGATTCCGATTGTTTTTTTAGATGGCAACATAAATCTGGGTGCAAAAATAGACTATTCATCTTTTTTACGGACTAAATAGATATAGTTTTTGCCATATAAATTTTGAAAGGAGTCACTTTTAATTAGTGTGTAAGCATTTAATAAACTGTTTTCTTCCGAATTTTTTAATAGGGCAGCGCGACTAAATTTGGTGTTTACATTGCCAAAATCGGTGTAGATGGTTTTACCTGAATCGAGGTATTTCCCGATGTCCTGCAGTCTTAAGAAACGCTGTCCTGATTCAAAGTTTGTAATATAACAGACCTGATTTTCAACCTGAGCTTTGTTTTCAAAAACGAAGAAAGTCTCAGGGTGATAAATGTATAGATCTGCCTGGAGATCAGTTTTGCTGATATTTTCGAAAGTTGATGGAAGTATCCCTGTAAAAAGGTTCCATACCAGCATAAAAAGAATGATAATTAGTGATCTGGTATAAATGATTAGATTGTATTTGCTGGCAATATAGGCTGTCATCATAAAAGGTAACATCACCATAAATTCGGCATTTCCGGATGAGACAAAAGCGAATATTAGATTAAAGATAAAAGTAAGCAAAAACAAAGTTGAATAGGTTCCTGGTAACTCTCTTTTTTGGAATTTGATCATCTCACGACGTTTTAAGAACAAGAAAACCAGCATTTTTAAGAGAATTGCCAGAACGGTGATAGTAATGACGGGGTATTTTTTGGCAAGATAAAAAACTTGTCCATGTACTTGAAGAAAGGTTCTGAAAAAATTGACTAAGGTTAGCAATAGGGCTTTAAAACTGATATCAATACCGGCACCGCCTGAGCTGTATTGTCCATAGATAAATCCCAAGAAACTTACGTTACAGAATCTGCCCACAACATAGGTTTGAAAATAGATGACAGGAATAAAGAGAAGTATTAATGAAAATAATATTTTGGATTTAAGAGTTCTATTTGAAAGGAAACAGACATGAATAAATAAGGCAAGAGTCCACCAAATTTGAAGTTGATGTGTGCAAACTGCGATAACGGCAAAAAAAGATGCCAGTACAGTATAGATTAGTTTGTCTGATTTGATGTAGAAATAGGCAGAGCAGAAGGTCCACATCAAAGGAAGGATATAAGTTTCGGCGTCTGTAGCGAATCTTAGATAGCCAAAACCAGAGGCACAGAAGGCAGTAATTATTACAGCATTTTTGGGAGAATAACCAATAAGTCTAAGTATTTGAGAAAATAGAAGTACTGAGATTGCAGATGCGCTAGCATTTAAAATTTGTAGGCTACCAAGAGCGTCGACAGGATAGAAGACATTTAGAAATTGTGAGAATTTATATCCAAAGAAATTGTAGAGTAAATGGTGGCTGTTGTTAAATAAATCGTAATGATGCTTGACACAGGCTGCATAGTACCATGAATCTATAGTGGTATTATTATTGGGAAATAGAAAACAGAGGACAGTTATGAGGAGTAAAAGTGCGTATGGTAAGTACTTTTTCAAACCTGATGGAATTATACTTCTACTGAGTGACCGATAGAGTTTCTTACCTGTGCAATTTTTTGTATCAGGCTATTATCGTCTTCGGCACCATTGCCTATAACAATAACATCTGCACCGGCTTTATAAGCATTGAGTGCAGCTTCAGTATTACGGATTCCACCACCAATGATTAAAGGCAGGTGAACATTCTTTTTAACTTTAGAAATCATTTTAGAGGAAATACAATTAATGGCACCGCTTCCGGCATCCATATATATACATTGCATACCCATTAATTTTCCTGCAAGAGCAGTGGCAGCGGCTATATCAGGTTTATCAGCAGGTATTGGTTTAGTATTGCTAATGTAACTGACACTTGTTTCTTTGCCACCATCCACAAGCAGATAGGCGGTAGGCACGACATCAAGATTACTTAAGGCCAGTGCTGGAGCGGCTACAATTTGTTTTCCTATTAAATATTCCGGATTCCTGCCACTCAGAAGTGAGAGAAAAAGGATTCCATCAGCTTGTTCATCGATCATAAATTCGTTACCAGGGAAGATATAAACCGGACCATTAAAATGGGACTTAATGATTTGTAGAGTATTGGCTAAAATTCCAGAGGTAACCAGACTGCCACCAACAAAAATAAAGTCGATAAAATGGGACTTGCAGAGCTGTACAATATTTAATACACTGTCAGGTGACTGATCAGGGTCAATAAGGACAGCCAGACCTTTTTTGTGCTCATTTTTAATAGAGTATATTTGCTGAAGTAAATTTGACATCAGAAGTGTGGAACGCTTTAATTGACGAGGGTAAAGGTAGAACTAATTTTCTAAATGACAAGAAAAATATGGGACTTTTTTGTTTTCAACAAGCGGAGATTAGTACCCCATAAGGGTTTTGCGTTTTCTGTGGAAAAGTCCATTTCATTTTGTGCAAATGATAGGAGTAGTTTTGAAGGACTTCTTTGCTAAAAAATGCACTGAAGTCATTTTTATTTAAAAAATAATTCAACACCAACAACGCCAATAATTAACAATATGCAGCCAAACTTAGACCAAATGAAGAAGGGCCTTAAATTCACAAGGCAAAACACCAAAGAAGGGGTACTTCCGTACGACCTGTTCCAGTATGAATATCGCACATCGGTAATTAAAAATCCGAATGGTGATATCGTATTTGAAATGAAAAATGTAGAGGTTCCTGCCTCATGGAGTCAGGTAGCTACAGATATTTTAGCACAAAAATATTTTAGAAAAGCCGGTGTACCTCAGGCGGATGGTTCATTAGGCAGCGAGACCAGCGTTAAGCAGGTAGCACATAGATTAGCAGACTGCTGGAGACAGTGGGGTGAAAAATATGGTTATTTTGCTTCAACTGAAGATGCTCAGATTTTCTATGAAGAGTTGGTTTATTCTATTATTGCGCAACAATCGGCTCCAAATTCTCCTCAATGGTTTAACACAGGCTTGCACTCTGCATATGGTATTGCCGGTAAACCACAAGGGCATTATTTTGTTGATCCTGAAACTGAAAAATTAACCCGCTCAACTTCTGCATATGAGCGCCCACAACCACACGCTTGCTTTATCTTGTCAGTAGATGATGATTTAGTAAACGAAGGTGGTATCATGGATTTATGGGTACGTGAAGCCCGTATTTTCAAATATGGTAGTGGTGTTGGTACCAACTTCTCAAGAATCAGAGGTAATGGTGAGAAATTAAGTGGTGGAGGAACATCTTCAGGTTTGATGTCATTCTTAAAGATTGGTGACAGAGCAGCTGGTGCTATCAAATCAGGTGGTACTACCAGAAGAGCCGCTAAAATGGTTTGTCTGGATATGGATCATCCTGAAATCATGGAGTTCATCAACTGGAAAAAGAATGAAGAGAAAAAAGTTGCTGCATTAATTGATGCAGGTTATCCAAGTGATTACGAAGGTGAAGCTTATGCTACAGTTTCCGGACAGAACTCTAACAACTCAGTTCGTATTCCAAATAAATTCTTTGAAGCATTAAAACAGAACGGTAACTGGGAAACTATCGCAAGAAGCACTGGCAAACCAATGAAGTCTATTCCATCTGGTGAAGTTTGGGATTCAATTGGTGAAGCAGCATGGGCTTGCGCTGATCCTGGTGTTCAGTTCGACGATACTATTAACGAATGGCATACTTGTCCAGAAGGTGGAAGAATTAATGCTTCTAACCCATGTTCAGAGTATATGTTTATTGACAATACTGCTTGTAACCTGGCTTCTTTGAACTTAATGAAGTTCTTTGATGTTGAGAAATTAGAATTTGATATTGTATCTTATGAATACGCAATCCGTTTATGGACTGCCGTTCTTGAGATCTCTGTATTAATGGCTCAGTTCCCAAGTAAAGAAGTTGCTCAGTTAAGTTACGACTACAGAACTTTAGGTTTAGGTTATGCTAACCTAGGTGCTTTGTTAATGGTTTCAGGTATTCCATACGATAGTCCGAAAGCGAATGCCATTTGCGGAGCATTAACTTCAATATTAACAGGTCAGTCTTACGCTACAAGTGCTGAAATGGCAGCTGTAAAAGGTCCATTCAAAATGTACGAAAAAAATAAGAAGCACATGATGCGTGTAATGCGCAATCACCGTTATGCTGCTTATAACACTCCATTAGCATACGAAGGATTAAGTATTCCTGCAGTTGGTATCGATCCTCAGCATTGTCCTGAAGATTTGTTAAGATCTGCTTGCAATGCATGGGACAAAGCTTTAATGCTGGGTGAAAAATTCGGTTACAGAAATGCACAGTCAACAGTAATTGCTCCAACTGGTACTATCGGTTTGGTAATGGATTGTGATACTACTGGTATCGAACCTGACTTCGCTTTAGTTAAATTTAAAAAATTAAGTGGTGGTGGTTATTTTAAAATCATCAACCAGGCAGTACCTGCTGCATTAAAGACATTAGGTTATTCAGAAGAAGAATCTAAAGAAATCATCAACTACGCTAAAGGTCATGCTACTCTGGTAAATGCACCGTTCATCAACCATGAGACATTAGCAGCAAAAGGTTTCTCAGCGCAAGACTTAACACTTATCGAATCTCAATTAGAGCGTGCTTTTGATATAGATTTCGTTTTCAATTTGTTCACTTTAGGTGAAGATATGCTGAAACGTTTAGGTTTCACTGAAGCTCAATACAACGATTCTAATTTTAATTTATTAAAAGCTTTAGGATTCAAAGCTTCAGAAATCGAAGCTGCGAATGAGTTTGTGACAGGTACAATGACTATCGAAGGTGCACCTTTCTTAAAAGAAGAGCACTATCCAGTATTTGACACAGCTAACAAATGTGGCAATAAAGGTACAAGATTCCTGCATGCTCACTCACATATCAGAATGATGGCAGCAGCTCAACCTTTCATTTCTGGCGCGATTTCAAAAACCATCAACCTTCCAAACGAAGCAACTGTTGATGATATCAAATCTTGCTACGAATTAAGCTGGAAACTTGGTATTAAAGCGAATGCTTTATACAGAGATGGTTGCAAATTGTCTCAGCCTTTATCAAACAAATCTGATAAGAAAACTGATGTTGAAGAAACAGTTAGTGATACAGTAGAGATGGTTGAAAAAGCTGTAGGTGTAAGTCCTTCAACCAGAGTTGAAGATTTAACTCCGGAGATCGTATTAGAAGCTGCAAGATTAATCATCAACAGCAGTAATAATGCCGCCTTCAAACAGCAATTATCAAACATTGCGACAAGAAAAATTCTTCCAAATAAACGTAAAGGATTCACTCAGAAATCTAAGATTGATGGAAATACCATTTTTGTTAGAACTGGTGAATATGAAGATGGAACATTAGGTGAGATCTTCGTGGATATGCATAAAGAAGGTGCAAGTTTCCGTTCTTTGATGAACTGTTTCGCTATTGCAGTGTCAATCGGTTTACAATACGGAGTGCCTTTAGAAGAGTATTATGATAAATTTACATTCAGCAGATTTGAACCAAGTGGTATGGTTGAAGGTCACGCCAACATCAAATCTTCTACCTCGGTTGTAGACTTTATCTTCAGATTATTAGGTTTCGAGTATTTGAACCGTCAGGAACAATTACATATTAAACCAAAAATCGCTGATGAAATCTCTCCGGTAGATGCAAGTTTTAACCTTGCTCAGAATGAAATTCAACCAAGTCTGGTAACCGAAACAAGTTCTGTAAACGCTCCAAAAGCTGTAAAGAAGCCTGCTAACCTGCCACCAAGTATGGGTGATGCGCCAGCTTGTAAGAGTTGTGGTAACATCACTGTTCGCTCAGGTACATGTTACACTTGTTTAACTTGTGGTACTACCAGCGGATGTAGCTAATGCAATTTTGATGATATAACGTAAAAGGGAACCTAGCAATAGGTTCCCTTTTTTTGTCTTCATACTAATTCATATACAATAAAAAAGCACCACCTTAAGGCAGTGCTTTTTTATTATAACAATTAATGAGTAAGTACTATCTGTAGCAATCTACAAAAGCTTTCCACTGTCTTTCGGTCAAGATCTCTTTTATAGCTCTCATAAATTTCTCATAACAAGCATTTAGTCTTTTAGCATAACTTGCCTTAATTACTTTTAAAGATGTTTCAAAATCACTTCTCAATTCCTTCATTTTAGCTTCAAATTGAGCTTTGGTGATTTTGCCGTTTTTCAATTGGGCTAAATATTCTTTTCTAAGATTTTCAATACGGGTTAATAATTTAGCATATGCCTCTCTATGAGCTTTGATATCGGCTGATTTGCACTCTTCAAAAGCTCTTACATGAAGTCTGATTTTCTTTGCTTGAGTATCTGTTAAATCCAGTTTTTTCAAGCAAGTAAAAAAGCGTTTTTCTTTAGTTCTTTTGAAACCAGCACTGTCCATATCCTCTTCAGTGATGGTATACATTTCAGGTAAGCCTTCGTTTTCTGCGTAGAATTCGGTGGTTTCTGTGCCTTCTGTTACATTCGTGTTGTTGTAAGCATTGTCTGCATCACTGATTAATAACTGAGCATCATACTGAGCGCTAGTGTCAACAGCTGTTGTTTCTTTTTTGCAACCAGTTACCATAAGCAATGCAAATGATACTAGGGCGAGTCCGGTGTAAATTAAATTTCTTTTCATGACTTGATTATTTTGTTCTTTGTATTGTTAGTCGGTGTGAACTTTAATAGGTTGTCTAGTTATAAAGAAAATAAATTGCAACTATTTAATAATCAACGACAAAAATTTTATTGGGAACTATTATATTCAAGTTAATTTTAAATATAAATGCACTTACAGACGCAACCTGTGAATTACTCATCCGTCTAAGGGTGCATTATTTACCATTAATTTTGATAAAAATTTGCTCACTAATATGATCAGGAACTTATTACTCAGTTTAAGTACATTTTTTATTTTCTGTACAACTGCCAAAGCACAACTTAATCCGCTTATTGATTCTATTCCTATGTCTGATGGCAGGAAGTTAGCGGCAGACATTTATATTCCATCTGGAATGAGTAATGGACCAGTGATATTAATTCAGACACCTTATAACAGACAAGTTTCCAGATTTGCCGGTTTGCCAATGGGAATAGGCTTAAATTTGTCTACCAGTAATTATATTTTTGTTGTTACTGACTGGAGAGGTTTCTATGGCTCTCGTACTGCGCTTTATGCTGGCAGTCCGGACAGAGGTCGGGATGGCTATAGCACAGTAGAATGGATAGCCAAGCAAAGCTGGAGCAATGGCAAAGTAGGCACCTGGGGTCCTTCTGCTTTGGGAAAAGTTCAATATCAGACCGCCAGAACAAATCCACCACACTTAGTATGTATTAACCCATTAGTAGCAGCGCCACAATTTTTATATCAGGAGTATTATCCAAACGGAACCTTAAGGACAGAATATGTAGAGCAGCTCGATCAGTTAGGATTTGGATTAACACCAATGTTAATGGCACATCCTTATAAAGATTTTACATGGACATTTTCTGAGAGTGCAAATAATTACCCAGATAGCATACAAGTGCCATGTTTTATGATAGGTGGATGGTATGATCATAATGTCGAATTGATGATGGATTTTTATAAAGATGTTATCGATAAATCCCCATCCACAGTTAAAGATAAACACAAAATTCTAATGGGCCCATGGGTGCATGGTGGTCACGGTTCTGCCCGTGTCGGAACTGATTTACAGGGGCAACTCAGCTATCCTAATGCTAAAGAAAGAAATGATACTATGTCTTTAAAGTTCTTTGATTTTTACCTGAGAAATATTGCCAATGGTTGGGAAAGTAATGCTAAATACATGTATTACCAGATGGGTACTAATGTTTGGGAGACATCAAGTGTATGGCCACCGGCGGGCATTACAAATACTACTTTTTACCTGCAAAAAGACGGAACTATTAAGTCGCAATTGCCATCTGGAACTAATGATAGTTTAATATTTTCATATGATCCGACCAATCCGTCTCCTACCGTAGGGGGCTGTAATTTAAGAAACGATTTGGATCAGGGTCCTTATGATCAGAAAACATTGGTTGAGTCTAGAAGTGATATTTTAGTGTTTTCAACGCCAGTTTTAAATAAAGATGTGGTGTTGAAAGGCAAAATTAAAGTGCAGTTGAAAGTAGGTTCAGACCGCCCAGATACTGATTTTGATATCAGGCTTACAGATGTATATCCGGATGGTCGTTCAATGCTGGTCAATGATGCCGTTTTCAGAATGCGATTCAGAAACGGATTTGCTCTATCAAATGTTGCAATGATGAGTCAGGGTAAGATTTATGATTGTGTTATTGAACTGCCTAACACCTCCTTAACATTTCTTGCAGGGCATCAAATAAGAATTGACATTAGTTCTTCAAATTATCCTAAATACAACCGCAATATGAACAATGGCAATGCCATGTATCCTGGCAATAGCACTGATACTTTATTGAATCCATTGGTTGCTAAGAATATTGTATATGTGAATTCACTAAATCCTTCCAGTGTCATTTTACCTTTGTTAAATTATACCAGTTCAATAGAGAGTACTATTAGTAATCCTGTAATTCGATTGCAACCAAATCCAGCGAATACAGCATGTTTTTACCAATTAAATACTGAGATAAACATTGCATTAACTATTAAAATTTATGATTTAGCTGGAAGGTTGGTACAAGCAGAGGCTAATTTGTCTGAAAGTGGTTGGATCAATATTGCCGATTTGGAGGATGGTATTTATACCGTTATAGTGAGTGATGGACTAAGTCAGTATACAGAAAAACTGATTAAGCAATCAAACTGATAAGTGTTTGTAGTCGTCTGTATCTTCAAAGTCTTCATCAATTAAGGGGTCTTTTTCAGGCTCCGGGCCATATTTTCTGAAGATAATAGCCAGTACTATTCCTGTTATTGCACCGTAAAGGTGACTTTCCCAGCTTATTTGAGTGTTTTGAGGTACTAGCCCCCATATCAGTCCGCCTTGAAAAGTTAAGACGATAAAAGCGAAAACAATGAGTTTTTTGTTGCGTTTGATTAGTGCACTTGACAGTATAAATAAAACCAATGCATAAATCAGTCCGCTCGCGCCAACATGGAAAACCGGACGCGCAAACAACCATATTAAAATTCCGGTAGCAAGATGCGCCAATAGAGTAATTTTTAGGGCAATGTCATTATAGAAATAGAATAAGCCAAATATGCAGACAGCAAAGGGCAACAGATTTGAGCTTAAGTGCTCGACATTGGCATGTATAAATACAGCAGTAATAATACCTTTTAAATAAGCAGGATTAAGCGGTAGTATAGCCCAACTGCTCATTAAAGACGAGTCGTAATGCTCTGCGATATATAAGCCAATTATTAGTAAACAATATATCACCGGCACCTGGTATCTGGTTCTGGACATCTGTTGGTAGTATTAATTGGCAATATAAAAATTATTTCTCAATATTGACCTAATGAAAAGTAAGATTCATATTGTGCGACCGTACAATCTTTTGATTATTGCTGCAACAATGATCGTTTTATTGGTTAAGTACCGCAATGAAGCGTTGGATAATTACTGGTTAAAAGCTGTTTTGTTAATCATTCCAGCGGTATTGACTGCCGCCGCAGGTTATATTGTAAATGATATTTATGATATAGAGACTGACAAAATCAATAAGCCTGAAAAGTTATTAATTGGTGTAAGAATTAGTAAGTCAAATGCCTGGAAACTATATGCATTATTTAATTTAAGTTCCTTGCTTGTGTCATATTTTTTCTCACAACAATACATGGTAATTAATTTGTCAATAATCGGAATTCTATACTTGTATTCTATTCAGCTCAAAGGAACGCCATTGATTGGAAATGTAATAGTAGCAATGTGTAGTGCAGCTGTTATAGCTACTTGTATTTTATTGGTGAATTTTGAAGTTGAGGCAGGCTTGCTCAATTTTACAGGTTATGTGGTGTTTTCTTTCTTTATCAGTTTAATCCGCGAGATTGTTAAGGATATGCAGGACATGGAAGGAGATAAAGCTGCTGGTTATACCACTTATCCAGTTTTGATTGGAGCAAGAGGTGCAAAGATTCTGGTTTATGTATTATGTGGAATTGAAATAATGTTGTGTGGTATCTATAGTTTCTTAGCCTGGGGTATAGATTTGTACATCAGTTCAGTTATAATGGGATTAATTACCATTGCATTGTTCTATTTCATTAATCAGTTAGCAAGAGCAAAAACCAAAGAGGATTTTGGAACAGCCAGCCATTTTCTTAAATTTGTTATGTTTGCAGGTGTATTAAATATTCCTTTTTGTTAATGAGCCATTTCTTTAAACAGAAAATATTACTCGCTTCTCAGAGTCCCCGTAGACAGCAACTTCTAAGAGATAGCGGTTTTGACATTGACATTGTAAGACTAGATGTCGAAGAGGATTTTCCTTCATCTCTTATAGCCGAGCAGATTCCAATGTACCTGGCCGAAAAGAAGAATAAGGCCTATTCAGAGGTGTTAAAGCCAAACGAATTGCTTGTGACAGCTGATACAGTAGTTTGGTTAAATGATCATGTTTTAAATAAGCCCGCCGATTTAGACGAGGCCTTTAAGATGTTAAAGCAATTATCTGGTCATAAACACACGGTTTATACCGGTGTATGTGTTCGATCAGCTGAAAAACAAATGACATTTTATGAAGCTTCGGATGTTTTTTTTAATCCATTGAGCGATGATATGATTCAGTATTATTTAGATAAACATCAACCCTTGGACAAGGCCGGCGCCTATGGTATACAGGAGTTCATTGGTTATGTTGGCATTCGAAAAATAGATGGATGTTATTACAATGTCATGGGATTTCCGGTGTCCAGATTCATTCATGAAATGAAGCAACTGTGAAATAAAATTACTTGAACCTTCGTTATAACTGAATGCTAAAAAAACTACTACTAATTATTGTTATTACTATTTGTGTTGAGTCAAAAGCAGATCTACTTTTAGGTATGACAAGCAAGGGCGACACTATGGCCGTTGCATATAAGAAAACTATCAGACTATTTTCTTTAAAAACGGGTAAAACCATGACTGAGAGAGTATTGGTTACTGATAGTGCAATAGTCAATACAATTTATAGAAAATCGGTCGGATTTTGTGGAATTACAGATGAGTTCAAAAATGTACACAGAGAATCTCTGTCTAATTTCACGATGGTGAATCTGACCTATCATCAATCAGAATTGGTGGTTGGATTCAGATATTACATTAAAGAAAATTTACATTCAAGGATACAGTATGGATTAATCTTACTGGATGATAAATTGGCATTTAAAAGCTTTTGTTTATTTAAGCGTCCAGCCTCTGGTGTCTTTAATCTTCAGCCATATTTCCCTCTGGAATTAAGCGGAAAGCGTGTGGTATTGCCTGAGTTTGACTCAGCAAAAGTGATGTTCAGTGAGTATTTTATTGACTATTCAAATTCTGTGGCCTATCGAACTAAAGTGCTGAGTAACGCACCACAGATCAGTAAATTTCTTAATGTATTTTCATCAGAAAGTATAGTTTTCAATCCTTGGTTTTATTCTATCAGAAATCTTTCCTACAATTATTACGTGCAGTTTCCTTTTCCAGTCATATACAAGGGCAACGCACAATGGGTAAATGATGCCTTTGGTATTGGAAAATTATTGCAACTGGATCGTTCGGATGTACATTTGGGCGATGGCAAGACCATTCTGTTTGATCAACAAAAAAAACGCGATAAGTATGTGTTTTTAAGTAGCAATTCCTGGAACGACTCTATGTTTTATCTAACCAATAGTAATTGGGATACAGGCAGGGTTACCTTGTTGATGGAGTCGATTAAATACAAAATGTATACTTTCAGAGAGTTTAAAATTTCCACTAAAGATACCTATTTCTGGATACAGGATTACAGACTTTATGCTATCCGCTGGAAGGATGGAGTTCAAACCATAGAAAGCCATTCTATCTATTAAGTTTCAGGCAACATAATTCGTATATTTGTTGTCTTTAGAACAATGAAGAAACTTTACTTATTGACAATTTTATTGGGAGCAATAATTGGTTTACGCGCTCAGGGTCCGTGCCAGCTTAAATTAGAAGAAGTATATCTGGATACTGCGGCCAGCGACTGCAACCATATGTTTTTTAAATATAAAGTTAGTGGCGGTACCGTTAGCAATTATTACTGGAACTATGGCGATGGTAACTCTTGTACTTGTCTGCATCCTAAACATACCTATACTCAAAACGGCACATTTCAACTTTGTGGGCGTATCGAGGATGCCAATGGTTGCAAAGATTCAATGTGCATTAGCGTAACGGTTAACTGCTCTGACCCATGTGATTTGAGTGAAATTGGTATCTATTCGGCCGATACTTTGAGTTATAGTTGTAACGAGTATGAGTTTAATTCTATTGTCAGTTCAAATACCAAGTCGTTAAACTGGGATTTTGGTGATGGTAATACCTCTACGGACAAATACACGCTGCATCAGTATGCAATGAATGGCACTTATAATGTCCGTTTGATTATTAAAGATTCTATTGATTGTGCCGATACTGCGAATTGGCAGGTATTGGTTGATTGCAAAGATATGCCTTGTGACATGCGTATTCTAACATTAGACTCCAGTACCGGTATCAACTGCCATACCAAGCGATTTAGCATCACTACAAGCAAGCCTTCAAAATCAATCTGGTGGCAATATGGCGATGGTAATTCTGGTTTTGGAAATGCTACTGAAGTACATTACTATGCCGACTCAGGTGCGTATGACGTAAGTGTCTTTGCATATGATAGTTTTAATTGTGCGGATACCGCATTTATTAGAACAATTGTGTCTTGTCCAGGTTCCAATTCTGCAATTTCATCACTTAAGCAAAAGCAATGGCTTGAATCAGCATTTATAACAGAAAATATCGTAGTTAATTTACCTCAGGAAGGCGTTTTTAAGTTAACAGATATAAATGGCAGACAAGTAATGGAAGGCGCCTTGCAAACCGGTAAAAATCAGATTCAATCTGAAGGAATTGGCAAAGGTGTTTACACCATTCAGATTGAAGTGGATGAGCGCAAAGAGCGCAGTATTCTGATAAAACTTTAAATGCTATATGGCACTCTGGCTGTTAGAGAACGTCCCAGAGTAATTTCGTCGGTGTATTCGAGTTCGCTGCCTACAGAGATTCCTTTTGAGATGGTAGAAATTTTTATTGGAAATGCCTGCATCTTTCTGGCCAGGTAAAAAGCTGTTGTATCACCTTCAATATTGGCATTTAAAGCTATAATCACTTCTTCGGGTGGTTCATTTTCCATTCTGGCTATCAATTCACGAATATTAAGTTCTTCTGGTCCGACCCCATCGATTGGCGAAATCAAACCACCAAGTACGTGATACATCCCATTGTACTGACCGGTATTTTCGATGGCCATTACATCCATCATATCTTCTACTACGCACACCAGAGATCTGTTTCTGTTAACGCTGTTACAGATACTGCAAACATTGGTGTCACTGATGTTGCAGCAGATGGTGCATTGTGTGAGTTCTGTCTTAAGTTTATTGATTACTTTTGATAAATTTTCTGCTTCTTCTGTTGGACGCTTAAGCAAATGCATCACCATTCGAAGTGCGCTGCGTTTACCCACACCAGGGAATCCTGAGAGCGCATTAACTGCATTTTCAATGGTTTTTGAGGAGAAATTCATCGATACAAAATTACATAAATAATCACAAGACTATTTACTTTTTAAGGTAAATTTGTATAAATCAATTATGAACCATTCAGGCTTTTTAAAACTAAGTTGTACAAAACATTTATTTCTGGTACTTTTCTTCATCAGCATTGGAATAGATGCGATTGCTCAGGCACCTACATCATATACAGATGCCTATTTTAAAAAGCGTTTTGAGTCTGTTGATTCTTTAAAGAAACTCAATCAGTATAATGCTGCTTTCGAGTCAATCAAAGAAATCAAAACTGTGGCCGATCAAATCAGTCATACTGGTTACAGAGTAAGATGTTTCAGAGAGCTAATTGATATTAAACAGCATTATCTTTTAGAAGAAGATCAGAAGAGTACTTCTGAGTATATATTATCTATGTTCCGTGAGGAATTACAGGGAGTGTCCAACTGGCAATTTAATGCTTTAAGTGATTACAGAGCATTTATACTAATTGAAAAGGCAGCTTTTTTAAAAACTATATATTTTAAAATCGAAGATGATGGCATTTATAATGATACTTCTTTTAACGAACTTAACTGGTCGGCAGATAGGGTATTAGATGAGGTATGGATTTGCATTTATCAAAGTATGAAGTATGCAGGAAATTTAAAATTAAATAAAAATATTCATCCTGCAATTCCAGATCATTTAGAAGATTATGAATATACCCCATCTCTGCTTAGTTTGATGGCGCTGGAAGGTATCGCGATTCTAAATGAATTTGATTATGTCCTTGAGAGAAATCTTGAAATGAAGGATTCTTTGAAAGTATTTGCTCCATTTAAGGACATGAATTTTGAAACCATCAACTTTGATGAAGTGTTAAGCAATCAATTATTGGCCAGAGTCCTCAACTTATATCAAATTGTATTGGCTGATTCTTACCATCTATATTTTGACATTGAAAGGCTAAAATTCGTTAATGAACATTATAAGTTACCACATGCGTATATGGCAGCTTTAAAGCAATTATATAGTAATACTCCTGAATCACCATATCTGAATTTGGTAGCATTGGAGATGGCAGAAATAGTAGCATCTAAGCGACCAGCAGAAGCCGTTAGAATTCTCGATCAGGCATTAACAAAACGACCAACTTTCAAACAGAATTCAAGACTATTAAAATATCGCTATGAACTTGAAAAGCCTTCTATCATGGCAGATTTTGAGACGCTGAATGCACCAGACAAAAACGCGCTTTTCTCAGTAAGCTACAAAAACACAGATACAGCTTATATTAAAATTTATAAAGTCAATATAGTAGACTATATAAATAAGACTCAGAACTATTACTATGGCGATGAAAAACTAAAAAAATTGAAGGAACTTATTAATGGATTGAAGGCGCCTATACACAGTCTTTCTTTAAAACTAATTAATTTTAAAGATTTAAAATTGCATACACAGGAATTACATCTACCCAAACTGGAATCTGGTGTTTATCTTATTAGCGTGGCAAACCGAAGCAACTGGAATGATACCCTTTTGCAATACAGTATTGCTACGATCAATGTTAACAATAATGTCTTTGTAGAAAAAAGTAAGATGTTGTATTTACTTTCTGCAGATAATGGTGCACCTAAAGCTGGTGTTAAAGTTAATGTCTGGAAATATGTTAAGGAAGCTTACCAGTTACAAATGACTGTTACAACAGGGGTGGATGGTAAAGTTACCTTACCTGCAAAAAGCAATGATTGGTACCAAAGGTATATTTTCGAGACTTCTGATAAGCATCTGTACTATTTCTATGGAATGTACAGAGAATATAATTATAATGAGGATGCACATACAGAGGTTCGAATTTTAACTGACAGGGCAATATATCGTCCGGGTCAGAAAGTATTTTACAAATGCATAGTCACTAAAAGCAATCAGAATGTTACTGTTCCAAAACAGAGCTTTACGATAAAATTGTACAGAGATGGCGAAGTATTGAAAAAGAAAACATTGGTAAGTAATGCCTATGGTAGTTGTTCAGGCGAGTTTTTATTACCTACGGATGGTTTAGCTTCAGGTGATTTTACCTTATCAGTTGAGGGTAAAAACGTGCAGGGGTATACGAATTTCAAGGTAGAAGAATACAAGTTAGCAAAATTTACTGCGGAGATACTACCAAGTGATACAGCCTATAAAATAAACGATCATGTTTATCTTAAGGGTAAAGCAATGGCTTTAGCTGGTTATCCTGTTTCTGGTGCTAAAGTAAGTTATACAATTAAGCGTGAAACAATATTTTATAATTATTATTATTACAGAGGAGGTGGTTACACTGAGCCAGAAACTGTGAAATCAGCAGAAACCATCACTACTGATGATGGGTTTTTTGAGATTGATTTTTTAGCCACAATAAACGAAAGAAAACCCAACAATTATTATGTGTTTACCATTTCTGGAACAGTAGCGGATATTAATGGTGAGGTGCGTTCATTTGCAAAGTCAATTGAGCTTTATGAAAGCGACCGTATTGCTGAGCTAATGACTAAGGCTGAGAATTTGAATAATCAGGATATTCAGATACAATATAAAATAAAAAATGCTGAAGGATTGGCATTGCCATTCACAGGTAAGATTTCGATAGAAAAACTGGATGATATTACAGAATTGAAAAAGAACCGTTACTGGAAAAGTGATACAACAGAAATAACAGAAGCCGAGTATCTGACTTTACATTCAGATTACCTACCAAGAGGATATAAGCCTGGAAGGCAAACTATCATGACAAAGCAATTTAAAGATGATGAGGGTACTCAGTGGGAAATAAATAAATTAGCTTTGAATCAATCTGGAAGGTACATAGCAGTATTAGAAACCAGGGATGGAGATGGTAAAGAGATTAAGGTTGAAAAGGAATTTATTATAAACGAAGCCATAGCCAACAAGTGTTTACTGCAAAAAGTAATACAGGTTTACAGTTTAAATGGTATGTTGTTTGAGCCAGGACAAACAGCGAAATTGGCAGTGACTTCTGGATTAAAAGATCAGAATGTGATGGTGGAAGTTAGAAGCAACAGGGGTTTGATTTATAATAAAAAATTGCTTTTGAATGAAAGTATAACAACGATTGATCTGCCGGTTTTAGAAAAAGACAGAGGAAATATCATTATAAATGTGATGGCTGTAAGTCACTATCGCAGATATACCAATACCTTGGTCTTGCAAGTCCCTTATACTAACAAGCAATTAAGTGTAAAAGTCAAGAGCTTCAGAAGCAATATGGAGCCGGGCAGTAAAGAAAAATGGATACTCAGTTTAAGCGGTCCCGCTTCAGAGAAGGCTGCTATGGAGCTGGCTGCTGTGATGTACGACGCCTCTTTGGATGAGATTGTGCCTCATAGCTCATGGAATTTCTGGTTGTATTCTGATTTTAGTTACTATTTAGATTTTGGTACAGTCAATAATATTAGCAATACAGTTTCCAAGATTTCTATTGCCTACAAAGGGTCATCCTGGTGGGCATTTAATTATCCAAAGCTCAATCTAATTGATAGATACCGTTCAATTGCTTATTACTGGAACTTTGGTGATGGAACATTATATAAATCACAAGGTTTTTCTAATAGTGGAGGGTATACGTTTGCAATAGCAGACAAAAAAGCTGAATTAGCTGTGTCTTATGATTCGGCCACTTTTGAAACAGGTTCTGGAAATGGAAGCGGCAATGGAAGTGGAAGCAGTCAGTCAGCTGCCAGCTCCGCAGTCAGAAAAAACTTTAACGAAACTGCATTTTTCTTCCCTCATTTATATGCTAGTAAGAATGGTGATATCGAGATTGAATTTACCATGCCTGATGCATTAACAAAATGGCGCATGCAATTGCTTGCTCATAGCACAACCATGCAGTTAGGTTATCACGATGAGTATGTTACTACCAGTAAGAAATTAATGGTTCAACCTAACATGCCAAGATTTCTGAGACAGAATGAACGAATCGTTATAGCATCAAAAATTATCAATACCAGCAATGATTCTATAGACGCTGATGTAAGAATAAGTATAACTGATTTAAAAACTGGAAACCTCCTTAACTGGTCGGTAGCTCCACAACGCATCCAACTTGTTAAGAATGGTATCTCTTCTGTAGCTTTTTCAGTGAATGTGCCAGACTTCACTGGATTGGTTAAAATTACTATCAGTGTTGGTAATAGGCAGTTTTCAGATGCAGAAGAACACACTTTACTGGTTTTAAGTAACCGAACACTGGTACAAACTTCATTGCCAATTAGTATCAGAAAAGCCGGACCACAGAGCATGGAGTTTCAGTCGCTCTTAAAAAATCAAAGTACCACATTGGTTCATCAGAGCATCACTGCTGAAATGTGCAGCAATCCTTCATGGTATGCTGTGATGGCATTGCCATATATGATGGAATATCCGAATGAATGTGCTGAACAAATCTTCACCAGAATGTATGGCAATTTGATTTCCCAACACCTATCGGTCAAATATCCTGAAATTAAAAAGGTGTTTTCTGAATGGGTAAAAACTACTTCTGTCGATAATTCAGTAGAAAGTCCACTATATAAAAATGAAGAGTTAAAAACATCGGCACTCACTGAAACACCATGGCTAATGGAAGCTAATAATGAAGCGGAACATATTAAACAACTGGGAAAGGTTTTTGAGTCTGGACAGATCCAGAAAAGCCTGACAAAGGCTTTTGACAAGCTAAAGCAAATGCAGGCTAGTGATGGTGGTTTCCCATGGTTTGCAGGTATGGAAAGCAATGTATATATCACTCAAACCATAGTAATAGGTTTTGGTAAATTAAAATCTATGGGTGTTAATATTTCAATGTATGAATCTGTTATTTCAAATGCCATTACATTTATAGATCAATGTGCATTGAACGATTATAACAGATTTATTAAAGATACCACATTAGAACTATATCCATTATCTATCAATTATCTGTATGCTAAAATGTCTTTTCCAGAATTTGGATTTAAGGCAGGTAATCGTGTTGTAGATTATTATCTTGATAATGCAGAAACAAATTGGAATCAATTTAATTATTTAAATAAAGCGCAATTAGCGGTAATTTTAAAGGCCATGCGTCCGGACTCTAAGGTGCCAGGACTCATCATTAAATCTTTCGATGATATGGCGGTAAAAAGTGATGAGATGGGAATGTACTGGCTGGAAAATAAAAGTGGTTGGTATTGGCATGAGTCACCAGTAGAAACACAAGCTGCAATTATTGAGGCTTATTATAAAGTTAGTGGCAACTTATCAGCCATTAGAGAGCAGCAAATTTGGTTGCTACGGCAGAAACAAACTCAGTCGTGGGCCAGCACCAGAAGTACCGCCGATGCTTGTTTTGCGATACTAAATTATAATCAAATTTTAACGAGCAAGCAAAACGTAAGTCTGAGTTTAGGAACTAAAAAAATAGAAGCTTCGGTAAAGCAGGCTGGGACTGGTTATTTTAAAGTGAAAGTTCCAGGAAGCGAAGTAACTAAAGACATGGGTAATGTAAAATTGAATGCCCAGACATCCGATTTTGCTTATGGAGCCTTGCATTGGCAGTATTTTGAGGACATCGACAAGGTTCAAAAGCAGAGTGTAGGCTTATCAATAG
>JACCDI011273602.1_pt1 | contig 59715 bp, 57 predicted proteins | sample 7442791 | NCBI WGS metagenome assembly JACCDI01 (sample SAMN15323434, study PRJNA562643) | freshwater metagenome | isolation source: river surface water | place: USA:Blue River Watershed | collected 2017-08-15 | reverse complement strand
TAAGCGCTAGATACAGGTTCGATTCCTGTCGGGGGCGCCACCTGCGACCCCCTGGCGCTCACATCTTCTGGCAGTTGAAGGTGCTGATGGACAGGGTGTCCCGGCTGCTGCTGTCGCTGGCCGCCCCGTGCAGCACCGAAACCGCCCCCGACAGGGTCTTGGTGCTGAACACGACCAGGTCCGAACTGCCCGAACACCGCACGAACTCGGGCCGGTGGGCGTACGGCTTCCTGCACTCGACGGCGTAGGTCATGCCCACGCCCGCCAGCGAGGACTCATCGATCATGCCGTCCGACTTGAGCTTGATGAAGAAGGGCCGCTCCAGGTTGAACGTCGTCGACTGCCACCGGTTGCCCTTGTAGATGAAGCCGCCAGACTCCGAAAACTGGCAGGCCAGCACGGTCTGGGCATGGGCCACCGGAGCGGCCAGCACCAGGGGAAGGAGGAGGGAAAGCGTTTTTTTCATGGGAACTGCTTCAGGAACAATCGGTCCGAGGTCAGGCAGGATCGTAAACCCTGCTCCAATACGGGCTGCCGATCGCGTCCACTGCTGCTCAAACGACATGCCCGACATCCCCACCCCCGCCCTTGCCCAGATCGAAGCCGACGTGCGCCGCGCCCTCGAGGAGGACGTCGGGGCCGGCGACCTGACCGCGTCCCTCATCCCCGCGACCCGGCGCGCCACTGCCACCGTGATCTGCCGCGAGGCGGCCGTCATTTGCGGCCAGCCCTGGGTCAACGAAGTCCTCAAGCAGATCGCCCCCGACGCACAGGCACGCTGGCGGATCCAGGACGGCCAGCGCTGCGCCCCCGGCGATGCCGTGGTGATCCTCGAGGGTGCCGCCCGCGACCTGCTGACCGCCGAACGCACCTGCCTGAACTTCCTGCAGACCCTCAGTGCGGTCGCCACCCGCACCGCGCAATACGTGGAGGTGGTACGCGGCACGCGCGCCGCCATCCTGGACACGCGCAAGACGATTCCCGGCCTGCGGCTGGCGCAGAAATACGCCGTGCGCTGTGGCGGCGGCCAGAACCACCGCATGGGTCTGTACGACGCCGTCCTGATCAAGGAAAACCACATCGCCGCAGCGGGTGGCCTGACCGCCGCCTTCCGCGCAGCGCAGGCACTGAAGGCGCCGGTGGCATTCATCCAGGTGGAAGTGGAAACGCTGTCCCAATTGCAGGAAGCCCTCGACGCCGGCGTGCGCATGGTGCTCCTGGACAACATGGACCTGGCGACCCTGCGCGAAGCGGTGCGCCTGGCGAGCGGCCGCTGCAGCCTGGAAATCTCGGGCGGCGTCACCCTCAACGGGCTGCGTGAACTCGCCGAGACCGGCGTGGACCGCATTTCGGTCGGTGCCCTGATCAAGGACATCCAGGCGGTCGATTTCTCGATGCGCTTCTCGGGCCAGCCCGTCGAGCGCTGAGGCCGCAGCGCCCTGGCCCGCACCATCGGCCGCGCACTGCCGCATCGGCGTGCCGCCCTTTCGCCGCCGTCCTACAGACATCGCGAAGGCACGGATTAACCTGTCTCTCACACGCAGGCCCTTCCCCGCGCAACACGGACCGCAGGGCCCCGCAATCCTCACAACGACAGAGACAGATCCAAGAGGTTTCGCATGGCCCCGGCCGAATACCGCATCGAAAGCGACCGCCCCTTGTCGGGCCGATGGCTGCCCCTGGCGGGCAATCCCCCCTGGGTCGTGGGCAACCGCGGACTGGCGGTGTCCCTGGCCGCCAAGAACTTCCAGGGCGACGCGGGCCAGGAGGTCCGGGTGGTCCACGTGCCGACCGGAGAGATCGTCTACCGCAAGGACACCGGCGGGCACGCCGCCGACACCAGCGCGGGCCCCGGCAGCAATTAGCGCCGCAGGGTGCGGCTCAAAAGCATGACCGGGATCAGCCCCACCAGCACCAGCGCCAGGGACGGCAAGGCCGCCTCGCCCAGGCGCTCGTCACGCGCCAGCTGGTAGGCCACCACCGCCAGGGTGTCGGTGTTGAAGGGGCGCAGCACCATGGTGGCGGGCAGCTCCTTCATCACGTCCACGAACACCAGCAGGCTGGCCGCCAGGGCCGACCGTCGCAGCAGCGGCCAGTGCACGCGCGCCAGCAGGCGCCAGCCCGAGGTCCCCAGCATGCGGGCCGAGTCGTCCAGGCTCGCAGGAATGCGTGCATAGCCGCTTTGCACGGACTGCAGGGCCACCGACATGAAACGCACCAGGTAGGCCCACACCACACCCAGCACCGTGCCCGTCACCCAGTACACGACAGACGTGTCCGGCGCGGCGCGCTGCAGCCAGCCCACAGGCAGCAGCAGGCCCACCACGATCACCGCGCCCGGTACCGCATACGCCATGCCGGCCACCTGCACCACGCCGCGCGTCAGGAGGTTGCCGCGCTGGCGCAGCGCAAACACGAGCAGCACTGCCGTCCCCACCGCCAGCACCGCGCTGATCGCGCCCAGGCGCACGCTGTTCATCGCCCACTGCAGGAAGCGGTCCCAGGGCAAGACCGACCAGTCGGCGGCCAGAGGCCGCAGCATGAAGGCCAGGGGCAGCACGAACCCCATGAGCACCGGCACGGCGCAGACCGCCCAGGCGATCACGCGCCGCATGCCGACCAGCGCTATGGGCTGCGCCTCGCCCGACCCCGCGCGCGCGCCGCGTGACACCGCAAAGCGCATGCGCTTTTGGGCGCGGTGCTCCATCCAGAGCAGCACCGCCACCAGCACCAGCAGCGTGGTCGCCAGCTGCGCGGCGGCCACGCGGTTGTCCATGGCCAGCCAGGCCTTGTAGATGCCGGTGGAGAAAGTCTGGATGCCGAAATAGCTCGAGACGCCGAAGTCCGCCAGCGTCTCCATCAGGGCCAGGGCCACGCCGGCGGCCACCGCAGGCCGCGCCAGGGGCAGGGCCACCTGCACGATGCGCCGGCGCAGGGGCGCACCCAGGAGCCGCGCCGCCTCCATCAGCTGCGGCGCACGCTCACCCAATGCGGTGCGTGCCAGCAGGTACACATAGGGGTAGAGCGAGAAGATGAACACCCAGGCCGCGCCGGGCAGGCTGCGCACCTCCGGGAACACGCGTCCCTCCAGCCCGAAGGCGGCGCGCACCCCGGTTTGCAGGGGGCCGCTGAATTGCAGGAAATCGGTGTAGGCATAGGCCACCACGTAGGCCGGCATCGCCAGCGGCAGCAGCAGGGCCCACTCGAAGGTGCGCCGCCCGGGGAAATCGAACAAGGTCACCGCGGCCGCGGTCGACATGCCCACCAGCGCCACCCCCGCCGCCACGGCCAGGCACAGGGCCAGGCTGGTCCCCAGGTACCCAGGCAGCACCGTGACGGCCATCTCCCGCAGGATGCCGGCGCTCTGGTCGTCCCACTGCCCCCAGGAGACCAGCACCCCGCCCACCGGCACCAGCAGCAGCAGGCCGAGCGTCAGGAGCAGCAGGTCGTGAAGCCGGCGCATGAGGTAGGTCAAGGACACGGGGCCTGGAAGCCCCGAAGATACAAATGAGAATTGTAAGCATCTAGAATGACCCTCATGCATCTGGAACTGTCCGAAGTGAGCGTGCAATACGCGGGCGCCAGCCGTCCCGCGGTCGATGCCGTGTCCTTCGGCCTGCCGCGGGGGGCCATCGGCGTCCTGATCGGGCCTTCGGGCTGCGGCAAGACCACGCTGCTGCGTGCCATTGCCGGCCTGGAGCCCGCGAGCGCGGGCCAGATCCGCATCTCTCGCCAGGTCGTGGGCGCAGCCGGCGTGCACGTGCCTGCGGAGGCGCGGCGTATCGGGATGGTGTTCCAGGACTACGCCCTCTTCCCGCACCTGGACGTGGGCCGCAACGTGGCCTTCGGCATCGATCACCTGCCCCGTGCGCAGCGGGCCGAGCGCGTGGCGCAGGTCCTGACCCTGGTGGGACTGGCCGGCACCGAGCGGCGTATGCCGCATGAACTTTCGGGCGGGCAGCAGCAGCGCGTCGCCCTGGCCCGCGCGCTCGCGCCCAAGCCCGAACTCCTGCTGCTGGACGAGCCCTTCTCCAACCTCGACATCGACCTGCGCGAGCGCCTGGCCCACGAGATCCGCGGCATCCTCAAGGCCGCGGGGGCGACGGCCCTGTTCGTGACCCACGACCAGCTCGAGGCCTTTGCCATCGGCGACGTGATCGGCGTCATGCACCAGGGCCACCTGCACCAGTGGGACGAGGCCTACACCCTGTACCACCGCCCGGCCACCCGCTTCGTCGCCGACTTCATCGGCCACGGCGTGTTCGCGCCGGCCACGCTGCGTGCCGCTGGCGACCAGGTGGTGGTGGACACGCCGCTGGGGGCACTGACCGACGTCGCCGAGTGCCCCCTGCCCACGGCCTTCGAGGCTGGCCAGTGCGAGGTGCTGCTGCGGGCGGACGATATCGTGCACGACGACGACGCGCCCGTGAAGGCGCAGATCGTGCGCAAGGCCTTTCGCGGCGCCGACTTCCTCTACACGCTGCGACTGGGCACGGGCGAGACCGTGATGGCCCATGTTCCCAGCCACCATGACCACAAGATCGGCGAGTGGATCGGTATCCGCGCCCAGGTCGACCATGTGGTGACCTTCGAGCGCGGCAGCGCCGCCTCCGCGCCGCCCATGGCACCGGCGCCCATGCCGCTGCCCGCGCACGACACCTGACCCTTACGCTTTCTCACGGTGCTCCCGCGCCGACCCGGGGCCGTCGCATGATCGCTCGCCAACCCAGGGGGCGTCATGAAAATCTCGGTGATCCCGGCATCGCAGCTCGACGCGCCGCTCCTGGCCCGCTGGCGTGCGCTGCAGGCTCGCAACCCGGTCCTCCAGAGCCCGTACTACGCGCCGGAATTCACGCTGGCCGTCGCCGCAGTGCGTGATGACGTGCGCATCGCGGTCCTCGAGGAGGACCGCGCCGTGGCCGGCTTCTTTCCCTTCCAGTCACGCTGGCGCGTGGGCGTGCCGGTTGGCGCAGGGCTGTCCGACCACCACGGCGTGGTCTGCGCCCGAGGCACACGCTGGCACTGGCCGGACTTGCTCCGGGCCACGGGCCTGTCCTCCTGGCGCTTTGACCACCTGCCCCGCGAGCAGGCGGCCGGGGTGAAAGCAGCGATCCCCGCGCTGTCCCCGACGCTGGATCTGTCGCGGGGCTACGAGGCCTATCTCGCGTCGCGCCGGCGCTGCGGCATCCGGCGCCTGGCCGAGATCGAACGCAAGGGCCGCAAGCTCGCGCGTGAAGTCGGGCCCTTGCGCTTTGAGGCCCACACCACTGACCCGCACGTATTTGAAAAGGTGCTGCGCCTGAAGTCACATCAATGCCGCCGCACCGGCGTGCCGGACTTCTTCGCGCAAGCCTGGGCGCGCGCCTTGGTGGAGCGCGTCACCGCGACGCAGCAGCCCGACTTCGGCGGCCGGCTGTCCGCGCTGTACGCGGGCGACACCCTCGTCGCGGCGCACCTGGGCATGCACTCGCCGGCCGTCTGGCATTGGTGGTTTCCGGTGTATGAACACGCCCTGGCCTCCTATTCACCCGGCGGCCTGCTCCTGCTGAAGGTGGCCGAGGCTGCGGCCACCCAGGGCCATGCGCTGCTGGACCTGGGCAAGGGCGATGACGCCTACAAGCCCAGCTTCGCCGACGGCGGCTGGCCCCTGGCCCAGGGATGGGTGGCCCGGCCGGCGCTCACCACGGCCTGGCTGGCCGCGCAGGGGACGCTACGCCAGTGGCTGCAGTCCTCGCCCTGGGTACAGCCGCTGCGGCCGCTGGTCAGGCGCTGGCGCCGTCCTGGCATGAAGGCGGCCGATGTCTGAGGAAGCGTTTCGCAAGTCAAGCCTGGGGCTCGCCCGCCGGCGCCGATGCGGGCTGCATCGGCGGACGCAGCCAGACCGGACGCCGCCATCCGCCCAGCCCCAGGCAGCTGCGCGCCAGCAGGACCATCAGCGGCGTCGATAGCCACACGGTCAGGCGGGGCAGGCGCAGCAGGTCCGCGTCCCAGCGCGCGCGGCCGCTGTCCGAGGTCGTGGCCATCTCGTAGCCTGCGGCGCGCGCCATCTCCACATGCGCGTCGCGGTAGCGGCCATAGGGATAGCAGAAGCTTCGTACCGCCCCGCCCAAGGCCTGCTCGAGGTCGCTGCGGGAGTGGGCGATTTCCACGCGGGCGACCTGCGGATCGCAGGCGGGCAGGTCCACATGGTGGCGGGTATGCGCCCCCACCTCCATGCCAGCCGCCAGCCATTCGCGCAGGTGGTGCACGTTCATCAGGCGTGCACGCGGCACACCCAGCGGCGTGTCCCACGCATTCGTGCCGCCCAACTGGCCGCTCACGACGAAGGACGTGGCAGTGAAGCCCAGTTCCAGCAGCACAGGCAAGGCATGGTCGAAGTTGTTCACGTAACCATCGTCCAGGGTGATTCCCACCACCTTGCCCCTGCGTTCCCCGCGCAGGTAGGGCGCCAGGTCCCTCAGGGACAGGCCGCGAAAGCCCAGGGCCCGCAGCGCGCGCATCTGCCTGGCAAAGCGGGCCGGCGGGAGCACCAGTCCCCGGTACGGCATGCCACGCGCAGGCACGGCCGTGGTCTGGTGATAGGAAAGGATCGAGATCGGCGCGCGGTGCGCGCTGGGACGGGGCGGGGTCATGACGGGTCAGTCGCTCCAGGATCGGGGAGGCCGGAGTGGGTTCATCCGTGATGTGGAAATTGTGGCGAGATTGCAGAGTCCGAAGCGAGCGCAAAGGTGTGCCCGGGTAAGCCCTGCAACAAGATGGCTCGGCGGCCCCCCCCAAGCGGTCCGTGATCAGGCGCCGGTGGTGTCCCGCAGCCGGCCGACCGCCTCGCGCAGGTCGGCCGCCCAGGTGCGGCGGTCACGTCCCGCACAGGCCTGCGGACTGCCGAAATTCACCACCACCACGATCGGCCCGCCGGTCAGCGTGCGCCACATCGAGCCGACCAGCGTGTCGTCACCGATGTAGCACGGCGCAAGCGACCGCTCGCCGGTCACGGCGTCGAGAAAACCCAGGGCCACCGGCTGCACAGGTGCGTCCGCGGCGATGGCGGCCTGGAGCAGGTTGGCGTGGAAAGGCAGCAGGGAGACGCCGTCACTCGTGGTGCCTTCCGGAAAGACGGCGAGCACGTCCCCTGCCCGCAGGCTGTCGGCCATGTGGTGCACCACGCGCAGGGCATCGCGGCGCGAATCCCGCTCGATGTACAGGGTCCCTGCCCCGGTGGCCAGCGCGCCGACCAGGGGCCAGTGCCGCACATCGGCCTTGGACACGAAGCGGCAGTAGCGCGACGCATGCAGGGCCAGGATGTCCAGCCAGGAGATGTGGTTGGACACGATCAGGGCCGGGCCCTGGGCCACCGGCTCGCCGATCACCCGCAGCTGCAGGCCCAGCACGCGCAACAGGCCCTGCGCCCAGACCTGCACGCGCGCGTGGCGCGCCTGCAGGTCCAGACGCGGAAACAGCACGAGGATGGTGAACAGGCCCGCCAGCGCATGTCCCACGACACGCACGAGGATCCAGGCGGCCCGCAGCGGCTTCACGCCTGCGAAGCGTCGTAGGCGACCTGGCCGCCCACGAAGGTGTAGCGCACCCGCCCCGGCAGCTCGTAGCCGGAGAACGGCGTGTGCTTGCCCTGGCTTCGCAGACTGGATGCCTGCACCTGCCAGTGGGCCAGGGGGTCGAACAGGCACAGGTCCGCCACGCCGCCCTCGACCAGCTGCCCGCAACTGGCCTGCAGCGTGCCCAGCGAAGCCCCCAGCACGCGTGCCGGTGCGCTGGTGATGACCCCCAGCGCCCGCACCAGGCCCGCGCCGCTTTGCTGGCCCCACTTGAGGGCCAGACCCAGGAGCAGCTCCAGGCCGGTGGCCCCGGGCTCGGCTTCTGCAAAAGGCAGGGCCTTGGCGTCTTCGTCCAGCGGCATGTGGTCGGAGACCAGGGCGTCGATCGTGCCGTCAGCCAGCGCGCGGGCCAGCGCCTCGCGATCTCGCTGCTGGCGCAGGGGTGGCGACAGGCGCAGGCGGCTGTCGAAGTAGCCGATGTCGGTGTCGGTCAGATGCAGGGAGTTGATGCTCACGTCGCAGGTCAGGGGCAGGCCCTGCGCTTTCGCGTCGCGCACCAGCTCCACACCGGCTGCACTGCTCAGACGGCACAGGTGCACCCGTGCGCCGGTTGTCTTCATCAACTCGAAGATGGTATGCAGGGCGATGGTCTCGGCGGCCACCGGCACACCCGAGAGGCCCAGGCGCGTGGCCAGGGGGCCGCTGGCGGCGACGCCCTTGCCCAGATGAACCTCTTGTGGCCGCAGCCACACCGTGTAGCCGAAGGTGGCCGCGTACTGGAAGGCGCGCTGCATCACCTGCGTGTTGGCCAGGCCGGTCTCAGCCTGGCTGAAGCCGACGCAGCCCGCCTCGGTGAGTTCGGCCATCTCGGTCAGCACCTCGCCGGCCAGCCCGCGCGTGAGTGCGCCCAGGGGAAACACCCGCGCCTGGTGCAGCTTCTCGGCGCGCATCTTGAGCATTTCAACCAGGCCCGGTTCGTCCAGCACCGGGTCGGTGTCCGGCGGGCACACGAGGCTGGTCACCCCGCCGGCCACGGCGGCAGCCATTTCGCTTTCGAGCATGCCTTCATGCTCGTGACCGGGCTCACGCAGCCGGACGGCCAGGTCGACAAAGCCCGGCGACACCACGCAGCCGCGCGCCTCGATCAGCTTGTTCGGGACGAAGCCTTCGGGGATACGGCCGATGCCCACGATGCGTCCGGCAGCCAGCGCGAGGTCGGTCACCTCGTCGAAATCGCGCGCGGGGTCGATGACACGCCCGCCCTGGATCAAGATCTTCATGCGAGTGAACTCCCAATGTCGAGGGCCAGCGCGGATCCGGCTCTGCAGCGCCGCTGCTGGCGCCCCCTTGAGGGGGGAGCGGCGAAGCCGCTTCGGGGGTATGCCTTGTTCATGATTCGTTCCCCGCCACGATGCTCATGACCGCCATCCGCACCGCGATACCGAAGGTCACCTGCGGCAGGATCACGCTTTGCTTGCCGTCCACCACCGCCGAATCGATCTCGACGCCCCGGTTGATCGGCCCGGGGTGCATCACGATGGCATCGGGCTTGGCCAGTTGCAGCTTCTCGGGCGTCAGGCCGAAGCTCTTGAAGAATTCCTGCGAGCTCGGAAGCAGCGCTCCGGACATGCGCTCGTTCTGCAGGCGCAGCATGATCACCACGTCGCAGTCACGGATGCCCTCTTCCAGGGTGTGGAACACCCGCACGCCCATGTGGCTCATGTCGCCGGGCACCAGGGTGCGCGGACCCACCACCCGCACCTCGGCGCAGCCCAGGGTGGTGAGGGCGTGGATGTCCGAGCGCGCCACGCGCGAGTGCAGCACGTCGCCCACGATCGCCACGGTGAGGTTGGAGAAGTCCTTCTTGTAGTGCCGGATGGTGTACATGTCCAGCAGGCCCTGCGTCGGGTGGGCGTGGCGGCCATCGCCCGCGTTGATCACGTGCACGTGCGGCGCGACATGCTGCGCGATCAGGTAGGGCGCGCCCGATTCGCTGTGCCGCACCACGAACAGGTCGGCGGCCATCGCCGAGAGGTTGGCGATGGTGTCCAGCAGCGACTCGCCCTTGGCCGCCGAGGACCGCGCGATGTCCAGGTTGATCACGTCGGCCGACAGGCGGGTGGCGGCGATCTCGAAGGTGGTGCGGGTGCGGGTGCTGTTCTCGAAGAACAGGTTGAACACGCTCTTGCCCCGAAGCAGCGGCACCTTCTTGACCTCGCGGTCATTCACGCTCACGAAGTTGGTGGCGGTATCCAGGATGTGGGTGATGATGTCCCGGGGCAGGCCCTCGGTCGACAGCAGGTGGATCAACTCGCCGTTTTTATTCAGCTGGGGATTACGCTTGGACAACATCACTCAGGCCCCTTCCACCTGGAAGCTGAATCGGCCCTGCGCGTCACGCGCCAGGGCCAGCGACTGGCTGGCCGACAAGGACACGCGGGCTGCGGCCAGGTCGGCCTGCAGCGGCAGCTCACGGCCGCCGCGATCGACCAGCACCGCCAGCTGCACACTGGCGGGGCGTCCGTAGTCGAACAGTTCGTTGATCGCCGCGCGGATGGTGCGGCCGGTGTAGAGCACGTCGTCCAGCAGCAGGATGTGCGCCTCGCGCACATCAAAGGGCAGCTGCGTCTGCTGGCTCGTGCCTGCCAACCCGCGCTGCGCGAAATCGTCACGGTGCATGGCCGAGGAGATGACGCCGGGCTTGCCCGCCAGACCCAGGTCCTGGTGCAGGCGTTCGGCCAGCCAGGCACCGCCGGAGGTCACCCCCACCAGGCGGGTCTGGGCCGTCATGAGCTGGCGCACGCCGCGCAGCAGCGCCTGGTAAAGCGCCTCGGCGTCGAGCATCAAGGCACCGGCGGGGGCAGCAGTCATCCAATACTCCTGAGAAACTGTTCGAGGATCACGCAGGCGGCCCCGGCATCCGGATCCGCCGCCCCGCCGGCCAGGGCCTCGGTGGTGCTGTATCGCTCGTCCACCTCGTACACCGGTAGCGGCACCCGCGCGCCCAGCTGGCGGGCGAATTTGCGGGCCATCGCCGTATTTTCGTGGCTCGCGCCATCGGGATGGAACGGTACCCCCACCACCAGGGCATCGGGCTGCCACTCGCGCACCCGGGCCTGGGCTTCCTGCAGGCGCGCCTCGCTGGACTCGGCGCGGATGGTGCGCTGGGGCGTGGCGCGGGGCAGGAGACGGTTGCCGGAAGCGACGCCGGTGCGCTTGCGCCCGACATCGAAGGCGAGAAAAGTCTGGAAGTGGGAGGGAACGAGGGGCGCAGACGGGGGGTGCGTCATGCATGCCCCGCCTCGGAGGACAGCGTCCAGGCCTGCAACCCCAGCAGGGCCAGCGCCTTGTCGTAACGCTGGTCGACCGGCGTGTCGAAGATGATGGCGGCATCGGCGCCCACGGTGAGCCAGCTGTTTTCGCCGATCTCGGACTCGAGCTGGCCCTCGCCCCACTGCGAGTAGCCCAGGGACACCAGCACCTTGCGCGGGCCGGCCCCGGTGGACAGGGCCTCCAGGACGTCCTTGGAAGTGGTCATCTCCAGGCCGCCCGGGATGGTCATGGTGGAGGCGTAGACCGTTTCCTCGGGCTGGGCCTCGCCCGCGAACACGGCCTCGTGCAGCACGAAGCCGCGTTCGGTGGCCACCGGGCCGCCCTGGTAGACCGGCGCGTCCACCAGGTCGGGGCGGTCCAGGGGCAGGTCGACCTTGTCGAAGAGGTTTTTCAGGCTGATGTCGCTGGGCTTGTTGATCACAAGCCCCAGGGCGCCGCGGGCGCTGTGCTCGCACAGGTAGACCACGCTGCGGGTGAAGGTCTCGTCCTGCAAGCCCGGCATGGCGATCAGGAAATGATGCGTCAGATTGATGGGGTCGGCATCCGCGGGCATGATGGCGATTTTACGCACCCCGCCCGGCCATGACAGCGGCTCCCCTGGACAAGCCCTTCGACACGCATTACCCGGCCGGCCTGATGTGGTTCCGCCGCGACCTGCGGGCCCATGACAACGCCGCCCTGTACCGCGCCCTGCGCGCCTGCCGGCAGGTGCATGCCGTGTTCGTCTTCGACACCGCCATCCTGGACGCCCTGCCCCGGCAGGACCGCCGGGTGGAGTTCATCCAGGCGTCGCTGGTGCAGCTGGACGAGGCCCTGCGCCAGCTGGCCGGTCGGGCCGGGGCGGGCCTCATCGTGCGCCATGCCCTGGCGCAGGACGAGATTCCCCGCCTGGCCCGTGAACTGGGCGTGCAGGCGGTCTTCGCCAACCACGACTACGAGCCCCGGGCCCTGGCGCGTGATGCCGCGGTGCGCGGGGCCCTGGCCGAGGCGGGCATCGCCCTGCACACCTCCAAGGACCAGGTGATCTTCGAGCGCACCGAGGTCGTGACCCAGGCGGGCAGACCCTATGCGGTGTTCACCCCCTACAAGAACGCCTGGCTGGCCAAGGCCGACGCCCAGGACCTGAGGTCCTACGACGTAGCGGCCCATGCCGGCGCGCTGGCCGAACGCCCGGCCCCCCACCGCCGCGAGGTGCCCGCCCTGGCGGACATCGGCTTCGAGTCCACCAACCTGCGCGCGCTCGGGCTGCCCCTGGGAGCCGCCGGCGCCCGCCAGTGGTTCGACGACTTCCTGCACCGCATCGACGCCTACCGAGAAGCCCGCGACTTCCCGGCGGTGCGCGGCCCCAGCTACCTGAGCGTGCACCTGCGCTTTGGCACGGTGTCGATCCGTGAACTCGCACGCACGGCCCATGGCCTCATGCAGGCCGGCAGCGCCGGGGCCACGACCTGGCTCAGTGAATTGATCTGGCGGGACTTCTATTTCCAGGTGCTGGCCAACTTCCCGCACGTCGTGGATGCACAGGGCGAGAGCCACAGCTTCCGGCCCGAGTACGACGGCATCGCCTGGGAGCAGGGCAAGCACGCCCGGGAACTCTTCGCCGCCTGGTGCGAGGGCCGTACCGGCTACCCGCTGGTGGATGCCGCGATGCTGCAACTCAATCAGAGCGGCTACATGCACAACCGCCTGCGCATGGTGACGGCCAGCTTCCTGACCAAGGACCTGGGCATCGACTGGCGCTGGGGCGAGAAGTACTTTGCCCTGCACCTGAACGACTTCGACCTGGCGGCCAACAACGGGGGCTGGCAGTGGGCGAGTTCCTCGGGCTGCGACGCGCAGCCGTATTTCCGTATCTTCAATCCCGTGAGCCAGAGCCGCAAGTTCGACCCCGAGGGCAAGTTCATCACGCGCTACCTGCCCCAGCTGGCCGGCCTGCCGGCAGCCGCCCTGCATGAACCCTGGACCGCCTCACCTGTGGAACTGTCGGCAGCGGGCGTGACGCTGGGCAAGGACTACCCGATGCCCGTCGTCCAGCACGATGAAGCGCGCGCGCGCACGCTGCAGCGCTACGCGGTGGTCAAGAAGACGGCGGGTTGAGCGCGGCGTGCGCGTAGCGCTTCACCAGTGCCAGCAGCTCATCTTCCGGATAGGGCTTGCCCAGGTAGTGGTTCACCCCCAGTGACTGCGCGTGCTCGCGGTGCTTCTGGGCGATACGCGAGGTGATCATGATCACCGGCAGGTCCGCCCAGCGCGCGTCAGCCCGGAGGTTGCGCACCAGGTCGAAACCGTCCATGCGCGGCATCTCGATATCCGACAGGACGACCGCTGGCGTCTCCCGGGCCAGCTGCTCCATCGCCTGCAGCCCATCGCCCGCCAAGGCCACGCGGTAGCCTTCCCGCTGCAGCATCCGCTGCGTCACCCGGCGTACGGTGCTGGAGTCGTCCACCACGAGCACCAGCGGGCCGGGGGGCGCCTGAGCAACCGGCGGCGACCGGCCCGGGGCCAGCTCGTCCCCCGCAGTCCGGTCCGCGTCCGGCTCAGGTGCCCGGCCGGTGCTGAAAGCACGCGCCTGCTCGCCGTGGAGCGCGGCCAGGGCCACCGGGTTATAAATCAGAACCACGGCCCCTGAGGGCAGCACCGTGATACCCGCCAGGCCCGGCAAGCGTGCGAGTTGCGGCCCCAAGTGTTTGACCACCACCTCCTGGTGGCCCAGGACCTCGTCCACTTGCAAGGCCAGACGCTGAGCCGCACTGCGCAGGATCGCCACGGGCGCCGGCCGGCCCTGCGCGCCCGAGCTGCAGGGCGAGGACTGCAGCAGGGCGCCCGCCCAGTGGAAGGCCAGCGCCTCCCCGTTGTGGATGAAACGGCCGCTCTCGAGGGCCTGCTGGCACTCGGCAGCCGGCGCGTTGATGACCCCCTCGACCAGAGGGACCGGTACGCCGAACACGAGGGCGCCGCATCGCAGCATCAACACCTGGGTCACGGCGGTGGTCAGGGGCAGCACCAGTTCGAAGCAGGTGCCCTGGCCGTCTCGGGTGCGGGTCTCGATACGCCCGCCGAGGGCTTGCACCTCGGCACGCACCACGTCCATGCCGATGCCCCGTCCGGCCAGTTCGGACACAGCCTCTGCCGTCGAGAAGCCGGGCGTGAAGATCAGCCGCACCGCCTCGGCGGCATCGAGCGGCTGGTCATCGGCCAGGAGCCCGAGCGCCCGGGCCTTCTCCTGAATCCGGGCCAGGGGCAGGCCCGACCCGTCATCGTCGAAGCCGATGACCACGTCATTCCCCGCCTGCGTCAGGCGGATGACCACCTGCCCGGCGACGGGCTTGCCCGCCGCAGAGCGCCGCGACGGCTCCTCGATCCCGTGCGCCACCGCATTACGCAGCAGGTGCTCGAAGACGGGCGCCATGCGTTCCAGGATCCCGCGGTCGACCTCGATCGAGCCGCCCTGGATCTCGAGCAGGACCTGCTTGCCCGACTCCTGGGCTGCCAGACGGACCACGCGATGCAGCCGGTCGGCCAGCGACTCGAACTCCACCATGCGCGTCCGCAGCAGATCGCGCTGCAGCTCGCGGGTCTGCCGGGCTTGTGCCAGCAGGTGATCCTCCGTCGCATCGACTGCCTGCTGCAGGGTCCGCTGCACGGTCGCCACATCGCCCACGGACTCGGCCAGCATGCGCGTGAGCTCCTGGACCCGCGTGAAGCGATCGAACTCCAGCGGGTCGAACTCGGTGGCGGGGTCCCGCGTGCGGCGCGACTGCATCTGCAGCTCGGACTGCAGTTCGATGTCACGCAGCTGCGCGCGCAGGCGTTCGACGTTGACACTCAGCTCCTGCATCGCCCCCCGCATCAACCGCATTTCGGACTCCAGGCGGGCGCGGGAGATCATCACTTCACCGGTCTGGTTCATCAACCGGTCCAGGGTCTGCGTCCGGACACGCACCATGGACACACCGGTCCGGGAGGATGGCTGCGGCAGCGGGGGCGCGGCGGTGACCGCCGCAGGCATGCGGGACAGGGATCCTGGGGCGGCTGGAACCGCGGACGGCACCGGCGCTGGCGGGACTTGGGCATCCAAGGTCTGGAGCGAATCCGGGGCCGCGGGGTCTGCAGGCGCCAGCGGACCCGGGGGCGAAGACGGATTCGCGGGCGGATGCACAGGCACTGCGCTGGCGCCCGCACGCAAGGCATCGAACGCCGCCTGGAACGCGTCGCAACCTTGAATGACCGCCTCGATGTCGGCCTGGGAGACGTTGCCGGGGAAGCCTTCGACCCGTGACTCCAGTGCATGCGCCTGCGCGCCGAGCGCGAAGGCACCCGCCAGGCGCGCGCTGCCCTTGAGGGTATGCAAGGCACGCAAGACCTCTTCCCTCGCGCTGGAGTTTTCAGGTCGTGCATGCCAGTGGCGCAGGGTGCCGCCCAGCTGCGCCAGCAGCTCCTGGGCCTCCTCCTCGAAAAAGACAAACAACTCGGGGTCGACGCCAGACCCGGCAATGCCCTCGGTCGAGGATTCAGGAACCGGGCTCGCCCACTCGGATTGTGTTCCTGCGCCGGGCGCCAAGGCCGTCGGTGCGGGCCCGCTGTGGCGCAGGGGCGGTGGCACGCGCTCGAGCACGTCCAGCGCGTCCAGCGCATGCGCCCACTGTGGCGGGGACTCGGGCAAAAAGCCGGCCGCGAATTGATGCAGCAGCCTGCGGATCTCTTCCGCAGCGTCGGTGTAGACCTGTGCGTGCCGGGGGCCACCCCCGTCCAGTGCCTGGGTGTGCTGGAACGAGGTCTCAAGCCGCCGGGCCAGGTTCGCCAGGGCTTCGAAGCCCATCATCGAGGAACTGCCACACAGGGAGTGCGCCAGCGTGACCAGCGAGTCGGGCAAGGGCTGACGCGGATCCAGCCCCCACTCGGACACTTCGACCTGCAGACGACGCGACCATTCATCCGCCTCGTTCAGGTACACGTTGAACAAGGCCTGGTCGACCCGCAGGGGCCCGATGACCTTGATGCGGTCATCGGGGAGCGGGTCGCTCAGAGGCGCTTGCAGCACCGGCGGCGCGTCGAGAACAGGTTCCTCGTGAACAGCCGCCGCCATTGCAGGCGCCTCCTGGACAGGCGCTTCTTCGACAGGCGCCTCTTCGACAGGCGCCTCCTGAACCGCTGCAACCTCAGTCTCGGGCAGGCTGGGGGCAACCTCCGCATCCCAGCCGCTGTCTGCCGCCGGGTCCGGCGCACGGTTCGACTCGGGTACCGGCTGCGGCGCGGCCATCCGGCCCATCACCGGGGTGAGTTCACCCTGGTGTTCATCGAACACGAAGAGCTTGCGCGCCAGCGCGGGCTGGTAGCTCAGCATGTCAACGAGGAAGCCCAAAGCCCCCAGGTTCGTGCCGAGCGATGAAAAATCAGAGGGCGTCGGCGGCGAGGCGGCCTGCATCAGCGCGGCGACGGTATCGCGCATGTGCGTCGCGGCCCGGGCGGCCTGGTCCAGGCCCAGTACCGAGAGCACGCCCCGCATCTGGCTCAGACGGCCCGGCACCGCCTGCAGGTGTTCGCGCTGCGCCGGCGCCCGGGAGTAGGCATCCAGGTCCTTTTCCAGCTCGGTGAGCGAGACACGCAACTCGTCGACCACACTGCCCATCGTCTGCCGGTGGCTCACGCGCCGATACAGCGCCTGGACCCAAGGCTCCAGGGGCGCGGGGGCATCGCCTCGCTGCACGCCACCGAGCCGGTCTGCCAGGCGCTGCATGCGATCGCCCAACTGGGGATCGGCCGGGTCGAAATCCTGGCAAGACGCCTCGAGAAACAGCAGGGCAGTAGCGACCTCCATCGACAGCTCCGGCCCGGGCGCCTGCCCCTGCTGCGCGGTGTCCTGGGCCACGGCGGCCAGCCCACTGGCCAGGGGCGCAAAGGGCGGGTGCAGCTGCGTGAGTGCCTCACGCAGCTGAGAGAACTGTTCGGCAGTACCGCGCGAACGGCTGGTATCGCCGCCCGCCAAGGCGGCCCAGCTCTCGCGGATCGCGACCAGCCGCTTGCGTACCTGCGACAGGAGCAAGGGGTCGAAGCGGCCGAACTGCTCCTGGTCGTAACGCACGGGGGTATGACGGCCCAGGTCCCAGGCCTGGCGGACGACCGTCAGCTGCGGGGCCGTCGCGGGATCCGCGGGCCGGGCCTGCGCGCAGAAAAAGGCGAGGTCCCGGCCCAGACGCTCGGACACCGCATCCTCGCCTTTGGCCAGGGCTGCGAACTGCACCAGCACGCGCGAGGCCGTGCGCTTGACGTACAGGTCCATGGGCAAGAGCGACAGCGCCAGGGCCTCGAAGAACCCGGCAGCCAAGGTCCACAGACTGCGTACGGGCGTCCCCGACTGCGGCGCGGTACCAGCCGCCAAGCCCGCGCAAAGCTGCGCCAATTCGTGGGCAGCCGCCAGATCGCCTGACTTGACGATGCGCAAGACTGCCTGGTCCAGGCGGGAGCGCAAGGCGGGGCCCTGCAGGTCCTCGGGCGGCGGGATGGGACCCGCAGGCGCATCCACCGGCTGCCAGGCCCAGGAGAAAGGCCACAGGTCCGCAGGATGGATGCGTTCAGCGCCGGCCAGCTCCATCACTGCCCGGTAAGGGGGAAACAGGGCCACCGCCGAGAGTGACTTGCCCTGCAGCAAACCCTCCAGAAATTCCGCCACGGCAAAGCCCGCACGCTCGACCTGCACGGCACTCGACGCCTCGCATCGGGCAGGCTCATCGATGAAAACCTGGAGGGCGGCTTCCATGGCGGAGACGACGCGGGCGGGCGCTGGCAGACCGACCATGGCCAGAGCCCCCGCGGCCTGATGCAACTGGGCGCGGGCCATGGTCAGCGCCGCGGCCCGCGCCGGCTCCTGCCCGCGCGCTGACGCGAGCGGGTCGCGACGCTGACGCCGCAGCGTCGCGATCACCGACTCCAGGGACTTGCGAAACTCCTCCATGACCCACGCCAGCGGGCCGAGGTCCGCTGGCACACCCTCGGAAGGAGCCGCCGCGCCGGAGGGCAGCGAGGCGTCGAAGTCATTCGCAGGCATGAAAAAGGGAATCGACAGGCTCAGTTGATTTTGAACCGTTCCACGGATTGTCGGAGCTCATCAGCCATCCGCGACAGTTCTCTGACCTGCTGTGCAGTCGAACGGGTCCCCTCCCCGGTCTGCTCGGTCACCGTGAAGATGTGCTGGATATGGCCCGCCACCCCGTTGGCCGCCTCGGCCTCACGCGCCGCGGCGTTCGAGATCTGCTCGATCAGCTCCGCCAGGCGGCGCGAGACCTGGTCGATCTGCGTGAGGGCCGCCCCGGCGGAGTCCGACAGCCGTGCACCAGCGACAACACCCTCGGTGGAGCGCTCCATGGCCGCCACGGCGTCCTGGGTATCGGTCTGGATGGTCTTGACCAGCGCGGCGATCTGGCGCGTGGCGTCCGCCGAGCGCTCCGCCAGCCGCTGCACCTCCTCGGCCACGACCGAGAACCCCCGCCCCGCCTCCCCTGCGGCAGCCGCCTGGATGGCAGCGTTGAGGGCCAGCACATTGGTCTGCTCCGTGATGTCGGAGATGAGTTCGGTGATTTCGCCGATCTCCTGCGACGACTCGCCCAGCCGCTTGATGCGCTTGGAGGTTTCTTGGATGTGGTCACGGATCGCGTTCATGCCGCCCATGGCATTGCGCACGGCCAGCAGACCGGATTCGGCGGCCTGCAAGGACTGGCGGGCGACCTGGGCAGACTCCTGGGCCTGCCCCGCCACCCCGTTGATGCGGCTGGCCATGTCCAGCATGGACTGACCGGTTTCGTGGATCTTGCGTAGCTGCTCGGTCGAGGCCGTCAACAGGCGCGCGGAGGTGTCGTCGACCCGGGCGGTGGTCTGGGTCACCCGCTGGGCGGTCTGGTGCACATGCCCGACCAGCTGGCGCAACTCCTCCACGGTGTAATTGACCGAGTCGGCGATCGCGCCAGTGATGTCCTCGGTCACGGTTGCCTCCTGGGTGAGATCGCCCTCGGCCACGCTTTGCAGCTCATTCATGAGCCGCAGGATCGCCGCCTGGTTGGCGTCGTTCACGCGCTTGGCTTCCTGCTCCTGCCGCTGCGCCTCTCGCTGTTGCTGCTCGGCGATGGTCTGACGACGGCGGCTCTCTCTGAGCTGCACGTACGCCAGGCCGATGGCGCACAGGATCGCGACGACCGCAGACAGTACCAGGGCCAACCATGCCACCCACCCCCATCCGGTCTGGCCCGACAAGCGGTTTTGCAGGTCTTGCAGAACGCGGCGCAGCGGCTCGCTGTCGGCGATGATGGCCGCCTGCGCCTCCCGTGACGCCACCAGGCCCGGCAGGTTGCCCAGGATCGCCCCTGCCTGGGAGCGCGTGGCTTCGTACAGGGTCAGCAAGGCCTGCAGGCGATCGCGCGTCTGCGCATCGCGTGTGGCGCCGAGCCGCAACTCGGGGCTGCCGTCCAGCAAGCCCTGACCGACCTGGCGGAAGGTGTTGAGGTCTTTGCCGAGCATGAAGACCGCCTCGGGATTCACGCCCTCCAGGGTCAGGAATTCATTCGCGGACTTGCCGATGCGCTGGGTCAGCATGACCAGCTGGCCCGCTGCGGACACCTCCGCCGGTGCCGCCCCCTGCTGCAACTTGAGCGCGGCGACAGACTCCGCCATTTCCAGCAGGTCCGACGATTGCCGGTTGATGGTCCGCAAGGCCTGGCCCACCTGGGTGAGGATTTTTTCGTGACGCAGGATGACGCCTGCGTGCTGCTCGGCGCGTAGCGCCAGGGGCAGGCCGCGCGCAAGCTCGGATTGGCCCAGGGTGCTGACCGGGACCAGGTGCAGGGCGGCATCGCCCGAGGTGAGACCGCGCACATGACGCGCCAGCAGGTCGGCGCTCTCCTTGACGTCGAGGAAGGCCTGGGGGTGGCCGACCAGGGCCTGGGACACCGACTTGGCCAGGCGCTGGGATTGCATCAGCGCCTGGCCCGTGCCGGCCACCTGCTGCGCCACCTGGCTGGCCTGCCGCAAGGAGAACACAGCGACCAGCCCCAGCACCGCCAGGGCCAGGGCGAGCGCCACAGACAAGCCGCGCAGCTGCCCCTCGACCGAATGCGCGTCCAGCCAGGTGGCCAGGCGCAAGCGCCCGCCCGCAGCGCTGCGAGGCTCCGCCGCTGCGGGGCGCCGGCTCACTCCGGGTAATTTCTGGGCAAGCAAGGTCTTGAGGGAAGCAACCAGGGACATGACAGAACCTTCGTGTGGGGCCAGGAATGGGGACGAGGGACTGGCGGGCAGATCTCAGCGGCCAATCCGCAGGAAATCCGGCTCCTGGGACAAGGCCAGCAGGTCCAGGGCTTGCCAGCGGATCCCGGAGGGGTCGAGGTAGGTGCCGCCCCACCAGGCGGGCGCGGCATCATCCGCTGCCTGCGGCGGTGCAAACGCTTCGGCGCTGCGCAGGCCCGCCAGCCGGTCGACCTGCAAGGCACATTGGACCTCCAGGCAGGTATTGAGCGTGACCCACTGCGCCTGCGGGCGAGGCCCCAGCGGCACGACCCGGCCGTCCCGGTTGCGGTCGACCAGACCCGCCAGGTCAGCCACCGCATAGAGGGTGCCACGCAAGCTGGCCACACCCAGGAACCAGGACTGCGTGTAGGGCACGGGATGCGGGAGGGCTGCGGGAAAGATCTCGCCGGCCTGGGCCAGGGGCAGCAGATAGTGCGCCCCGCCCGCCTCGACCGCCAGCCAGGCCGCCTTGACCGCTTCATCCGAGGCGGCCTGCAATCGATCGGCCAGGCGGCGCTGGAAATTCCGTAACGGCTCTCGAAGGGGCAGGCCTCCCCCGTCTTGCCCGCGCGGTGCAGCCCCTGGAGCGGCGAGGCCGATCATCTCGCTCAACCCAGCGCCTTGATCTTGGCCAGCAGCAATTGCGCATCGACCGGCTTGGTGAGGTAGTCACAGGCGCCCTGGCGCATGCCCCAGACGCGGTCGGTTTCCTGGTTCTTGCTGCTGCAGATGAAGATCGGCAAACCCGCGTACTGCGGGTCGCGGGTGATGGTGCGTGTGATCTGGAACCCGTTCTGCCCGGGCATGACCACGTCCATGAGCACGAGGTCGGGGCGCTCCTGCGCCAGCTGGCGGAAGGCATCTTCCGCGCTCTCGGCGGTGCGTACCGAGTAGCCGTTCTTTTGCAGCAGATCGCGCAGGAACATGAGTTCGGCCTTGGAATCGTCGACGATCAGGACTTTGGAGACGGGCATATCAGACGCTTCCTTGCGTGACGGAACCAAGCTGCTGCACGGTCTGCAGCAGCTGGTCCTTGGTGAAGGGCTTGGTGAGGTAGTCCTGCGAACCGACCATGCGGCCGCGGGCCTTGTCAAAGACACCGTCCTTGGAGGACAGCATGACGATGGGAACGTCGCAGAAACGCGCGTTGCGCTTGATGATGGCGCAGGTCTGGTAGCCATCCAGACGCGGCATCAGGATGTCGCAGAAGATCAGGTGGGGCTGGTAATCGTGGACCTTGGCCAGGGCGTCGAAGCCATCTTCGGCCAGCAAGACCTCATGGCCACCCTGCTTGAGGAAAATTTCCGCGCTGCGGCGGATGGTGTTGCTGTCATCAATGACCAACACCCGGAGAGGCTGCCCCCCCACGCTCCCATTCGTGCTCACTCGACGCCGCTCCCTTGAAGCCCGTCCTGGTCATCGGACGGGCCCGGTCGCGCGTGGCACTGCTTTTTGAATCCGACGCGACCTGATTAGATCTGGACCATTTCGAAATCTTCTTTGCGGGCTCCGCACTCGGGGCAGGTCCAGTTCATGGGAACATCCTCCCAGCGAGTGCCGGGCGGAATGTTGGCCGCAGGATCCGGGTCCGGGTGGCCGGCGGATTCATCGTAAATCCAGCCGCAAATCAGACACATCCAGGTTTTTGCTTCAGTCACAGCTTAGGGGTGCTTCCAATAGAATGCAACGATTGTATCGACACCGTCAGCCAGATGAACGCCAAACGGGCGCATCCGTAAGCTTGCCCAACGATGACAGCGCCCACGCCCCCCGCAGCGCCTGACGCCGCGACTGATGAGAACGATGTTGACGCCGGCCCGCCTTGCGTGCTGGTGTTCAATGCCTGCGACCCGAGCGGGGCGGGCGGCCTGGCGGCGGACATCACGGCCATGGCCTCGGTCGGCGCGCATGCCTTGCCAGTGACGACGGGTGCCTACGCGCGGGACACGGCAGAGATCTTCAACCACTTCGGCCTGGATGAAGACGCGGTGACCGAGCAGGCCCGCGCCATCCTGGAGGACGTGGCGGTGCAGGTGATCAAGGTCGGCTTCGTCGGCTCGCCCGAGACCGTGAGCGCGATCGCCGAGATCGCCGCCGACTATGCCGACGTGCCCCTGATCGCCTACATGCCTGACCTGTCCTGGTGGGACGAAACCGAGATCGACGCCTACCTGGACGCCTTCCGCGAGCTGATGCTGCCGCAGACCACGGTCCTGGTGGGCAACCACAGCACCCTGTGGCGCTGGCTGCTGCCGGACTGGACTGGGGCGCGCAGCCCCGGCGCGCGCGACCTGGCCAAGGCTGCCGCCGACGCGGGCGTGCCCTACACCCTGGTGACCGGCCTGCCCCTGCCCGACCAGTTCATCGACAACGTGCTGGCCACGCCGCAAGCCGTCCTCACCAGCCAGCGCTTCGAGCGCTTCGAGGCCGTCTTCACCGGCGCGGGCGAGACGCTGTCTGCCGCCCTGGCGGCTTTGCTGGCCAATGGCACCGACCTCACCGCCGCCACTGCCGAGGCGCTGGGCTACCTGGACGAGGCGCTGGACGCGGGCTTTCGCCCCGGCATGGGCCATGTCGTCCCCGACCGCCTCTTCTGGGCCCAGCCCGAAGCCGGTGAACCCGAACCCTTAACCGAAGAAGAAGCCCAGGCCCTGCAGGTCCTGGACATGCCTGCCCATGACACCAAGCACTGACCGCAACCAGATCCTGTTCGACCGCGCCAAGGCGCTCATTCCCGGCGGCGTGAATTCGCCGGTACGTGCCTTCCGCGCCGTAGGCGGCACCCCCCGCTTCGTTCAGCGCGCGAAGGGCGCCTACTTCTGGGATGCCAACGGCAAGCAGTACATCGACTACATCGGCTCCTGGGGTCCCATGATCCTGGGCCACGGCCACCCGGCGGTGCTCGAGGCGGTGCAGAAGGCCGCCCTGGAGGGCTTTTCCTTCGGCGCGCCGACCGAGCGCGAGGTGGAACTGGCCCAGGCCATCATCGATGCCGTACCATCACTTGAAATGGTGCGCCTGGTGAGCTCGGGCACCGAGGCCGCCATGAGCGCCTTGCGCCTGGCGCGCGGCGCCACCGGGCGCAAGTTGATCATCAAGTTCGAAGGTTGCTACCACGGCCACGCCGACGCGCTGCTGGTGAAGGCGGGCTCGGGCCTGGCCACCTTCGGCAACCCCACGAGTGCGGGCGTGCCCGCCGAAGTGGCGCAGCACACGGTGGTCCTGGAATACAACAACCTCGCGCAGCTGGAAGAAGCCTTCAGCCTGCATGGCAAGGACATCGCCTGCCTGATGATCGAGGCGATCGCGGGCAACATGAACTTTGTCCGCGCCAGCGTGCCGTTCATGAAGCGGTGCCGCGAGCTGTGCACGCAGCATGGCGCGCTGCTGGTGTTCGACGAGGTGATGTCCGGCTTTCGCGTCGCCCTGGGCGGCGCGCAGAGCGTCTATGCCAGGCAGATCCCCGGATTCAAGCCGGACATCACGGTCATGGGCAAGGTGATCGGCGGCGGCATGCCGCTGGCGGCCTTTGGTGGCCCGCGCGCGATCATGGAGCACCTGGCGCCGCTGGGCCCGGTCTACCAGGCAGGCACGCTCTCGGGCAACCCGGTGGCCACCGCCTGCGGCCTGGCCACGCTGGCCGAGATCAGCAAGCCAGGGTTCTTCGACGCGCTCTCGGCCCGCACCCGCTCACTGGTGGAGGGCCTGTCGGCGGCGGCAAAGGCTGAAGGCATCCCCTTCAGCGCGGACTGCGAGGGCGGCATGTTCGGCTTCTTCCTTCTGCCCGAACTGCCGCAGAACTACCAGACGGTGATGACCAGCGATTCACCGAAGTTCAACACGCTGTTCCACGGACTGCTCGATCGCGGCGTGTACATCGCGCCAGCGCTGTATGAGGCAGGGTTCGTGAGCGCGGCGCACAGTTCACAGGATATCGAGGCGACGGTGGCTGCGGCGCGCGAGGCATTCCGGCAGATCGCCCGATCCTGAGGCGGCAACGCGACGCCCTGATGTTCGCACTCCAGGGCTTCGCGCTTCTTCTTTTCCTGCAGACGCTGGGCGAGCTGGTGTCTCGCGGTCTGGGGCTCCCGGTGCCCGGTCCGGTCGTCGGCATGCTGTTGCTGCTGTTCGTCCTGGGCTGGCGCGTGGTGCGCGACCCCATCGCAGCCTGCGCCCCCTTCCTGCTGTCGCACCTGTCCCTGTTATTCATCCCCGTGGCGGTTGGCATCACCAGCTACCTGCCCCTGCTGGGAACCTACTGGTGGCGGCTGCTGATCGTGATCGTGGTGTCGACTTGGGTCGGGCTGGCGGTCACGGTGCTGGCCCTGCGAGGGTTCGCCCCCACATCAACCGCACCGGCGACAACGAAGGGGCCAGAGAGCGGCCATGGCTGATTTCGTCGAACTGTGGGTGTATCTCTCCGCCACCCCGCTGTTCGGGCTGACGGCAACGCTGGGGGTGTACGTGCTGGCACTGGCGCTCTACACGAGGCTGGATCAGGCGCCCTGGGCGAACCCGGTGATGTGGTCGGTGGCGGTGATCAGCGCCGGGCTGATGGTGGCGGGCGTCAGTTACCCCGTGTATTTCGCGGGCGCGCAGTTCGTGCACTTCTTGCTCGGACCCGCCGTGGTGGCCCTGGCCTGGCCACTGTGGCAAAGGAGAGAGGTGGTACGCCGCCGGTGGCTGCGCCTGCTGGTCGCTTCGGTGCTCGGCGCAACGGCGGCGATTGCGTCATCGCTGGTCATCGGGTGGGCGCTGGGGCTGCCCGCCGACATCCTGCTGTCGCTCGTGACCAAGTCTGTCACCGCCCCCGTGGCCATGGGCATCGCCGAACAGATCGGAGGCGTGCCTGCCCTGGCAGCGGTGTTCGCGGTGCTGACAGGGCTGGCTGGAGCAATCAGCGCAAAGTACCTGTATGCGATCTTGCGCGTTCCCACCGACGCCGAGGGCTGGCTGGCTCGAGGTTACGCACTCGGAACCGTCTCCCATGGCATCGGCGCCGCACGCGCCCTGCAAGTCGACGAGGAGGCGGGCGCCTACGCCGGCCTGGCGCTGGGTCTGCAAGTGGTGCTACAGGCGGTGGGGGTCCCCCTGGTATTCCGGCTGCTGGCCTGAACGCGTCACGCGCGAGGGCCGCCTCGCCGCAATCGCCTGTCAGTGTCGGAAATGCCGCACACCAGAGAACACCATCACCACACCACGCTCATTCGCGGCGTCGATGACTTCCTGATCGCGCATGGAGCCGCCCGGTTGGATCACGCAGCTGGCCCCGGCATCCACCACGACGTCCAAACCATCACGGAATGGGAAGAAGGCATCGCTGGCCACGGCGGTGTCCTTCAAGGACAGGCTGGCGTGCTGCGCCTTGATGCTGGCAATGCGCGCCGAATCCAGGCGCGACATCTGACCTGCACCCACACCCATGGTCATGCCGTCCTTGCAGAAGACGATGGCGTTGGACTTCACGTACTTGGCCACCTTCCAGGCAAAGAGCAGGTCCTGAAGCTGCTGCGGGGTGGGCTTCTTTTTCGTGACGACCTTGAGGTCGGCTAGCGGCAGCTCGTGGTTGTCCGCCGTCTGCACCAGCAGGCCCGAGCCCACGCGCTTGATGTCCATCGCGTTCTGGCCCTTGTCCCAGGGCGTGGCGCCGCCCTTGGGCAGTGCGATCTTCATCAGGCGCACATTGGCCTTGGCCTTGAAGACCTCCAGCGCCTCGGGCGTGAAGTCGGTGGCGATCAGCACCTCGACGAACTGCTTGCTCACGGCCTGGGCCGCTGCGCCGTCCAGCGGACGGTTGAAGGCGATGATGCCGCCGAAGGCGGACGTGGGATCGGTCTTGAAGGCCTTGTCGTAGGCCTCGAAGGCATTCGCGCCCACTGCGACGCCGCAGGGGTTGGCATGCTTGACGATGACGCAGGCGGGCGTGTCGAAGCTCTTGACGCACTCCCAGGCCGCATCGGCGTCGGCGATGTTGTTGTAAGAAAGCTCCTTACCTTGCAGCTGCACGCCGGTGACCAGCGAGCCGGGCGCAGGCTGCAGGTCCCGGTAGTAGGCGGCCTGCTGGTGCGGGTTCTCGCCATAACGCAGGTCCTGCAGCTTGACGAAGCGGCCATTGGACTGGGCGGGAAAGAGCGCGCGGCTGCCATCGTCCTGCAGGCTGGAGAGGTAATCGCTGATCGCGGCGTCGTAGTTGGAGATGCGGTTGAAGGCAGCGACTGACAGCGCGAAACGGGTCTTGTCGGACAGCTTGCCGGCGGACTTCAGTTCGGCCAGCACCGGGGCGTATTGGGAGGCGTCGGTGAGGACCGCCACATCCTTCCAGTTCTTGGCGGCACTGCGCACCATGGCAGGGCCGCCGATGTCGATGTTCTCGATCGCGTCCTCCAGCGTGCAACCCGGCTTGGCGACGGTGGCCTCGAAGGGATAGAGATTCACCACCAGCAGGTCGATGGTGTCGATGCCGTGGGCCTTGAGGGCCGCCATGTGCTCGGGCATGTCACGGCGTGCCAGCAGCCCGCCGTGCACCTTGGGATGCAGGGTCTTGACCCGGCCATCGAGCATCTCGGGAAAGCCGGTGACCTGGGCCACCTCGGTGACGGGCAGGCCCTCGGCCTCGAGCAGCTTGGCGGTGCCGCCGGTGGAAATCAGGCCGACGCCCAGAGCATGCAGGGCCCGCGCGAGGTCGACGATGCCGGTCTTGTCCGAGACGGAAATGAGTGCGTTCATGGTGTGTCTTATTTCAGGAGCCGGTGCTCCATGAGCTTCTTGCGCAGGGTGTTGCGGTTCAGGCCCAGCCACTCGGCGGCGCGGGACTGGTTGTGTTCCGCCTTGGCCATGACCACTTCCAGCAGCGGCTTTTCCACGGCCTTCACCAGCATGTCGTACATGCCATCGGGCTCGGTGCCGCGCAGGTCGCGGAAGTAGCCTTCAATGCTGCTGCGCACGCATTCTTCGATGTGTTTCTTGCTCACGCGCCCTCCGCGCTGATGCGATCCGAAGGATCGTGTTGTTCGGTGTCAGCGGCCAGCGAGGGCGCCCGTACGGGCAGCCGGTCACTGGAGACCGCAAGTTCGTCAAAGTAGTCCGCCACCGCCTGCCACTGGGACTGGCAATCCTCCAGGGCGTTCATGCGTTCGCGAAAGGCCTCGCCGCCCGGCAGATGCCGCACATACCAGCCAATGTGCTTGCGCGCGCTGCGCACACCGGTGAATTCACCATACAGGGCGTAGTGGTCCTGCAGGTGATCGAGCAACAGGCGACGTACCTCGGCAACCAGCGGCGGGGCCAGGTGGGTGCCCGTTGCCAGGAAATGCGCGATCTCCCTGAAGATCCAGGGGCGCCCCTGCGCGGCGCGGCCGATCATGACCGCATCAGCCCCCGTGTACGCCAGCACGTCGCGGGCTTTCTCAGGGGAGTCGATGTCGCCGTTGGCGACCACCGGCACGCGCACGGCGGCCTTGACCGCGGCGATGGTGTCGTATTCCGCGTGCCCGGTGTAGCCCTGTTCACGGGTACGGCCATGGACCGTGAGCATCTGGATGCCCGCCTCCTCGAAGGCGCGCGCCAGGGTAACGGCGTTGCGGTGCGCCTGGCACCAGCCGGTGCGCATCTTGAGGGTGACCGGCACGCCCTGAGGGGCGCAGGCCTGGACCACCGCACGGGCGATGGACACGGCCAGGGCCTCGTCCTGCATCAGTGCCGAGCCCGCCCACTTGTTGCACACTTTCTTGGCGGGGCAGCCCATGTTGATGTCGATGATCTGCGCGCCGCGCGCCACGTTGTAGTTGGCGGCCTCGGCCATCATGGCCGCGTCGGTACCCGCGATCTGCACCGCGATCGGACCGGGCTCACCCGTGTGATCTGCGCGCCGTGAGGTTTTCAGGGTGTGCCACAGCTCGCGACGCGAGGTGACCATCTCGCTGACCGCATAACCCGCACCCAGGCGCCGGCAAAGCTGGCGGAACGGCCGGTCGGTGACGCCCGCCATCGGCGCCGCGAACAGGTTGTTCGCCAGGATATGCGGGCCGATCTTCATGGTGCGGGCGAGGTGGGGCTTGCTGAAAAATGAGGCACGATTGTAGTGGCTTGCCAATCCCTGCCCGCACGGGTATTTCCGGGGGCTGCCTATACTCGATCCGAATGGATGCCTGGCTCCAATCTCTGCTCTCGGTGCTAGCCCTGCCCGAATACGGCCTGGGCACGCTGTTCGTCATTTCCTTTCTCTCGGCGACGCTGCTTCCGATGGGGTCGGAGCCGGCGCTGTTCGGGCTGGTCAAGCTCAATCCGGACCTGCTGTGGCCCGCCATCGCGGTGGCCACCGTGGGCAATACCCTGGGGGGCATGCTCGACTGGTGGCTCGGTTACGGTACCCACAAGGCGGTGCACAAATGGAAGAACTCCTTCGTCCATGTGCGTGCGCTGCATTGGCTGGAGCGCCTGGGACCCAAGGCGTGCCTCTTGTCCTGGCTGCCCCTGGTGGGCGACCCGCTGTGCGCCGTGGCGGGGTGGCTGCGGCTGCCGTTCTGGCCCTGCGCGATGTACATGCTGCTTGGCAAGCTCGCGCGCTATGTGGTGATGACGCTGGGGCTGCTGTACGTGTTCCCCGGCGCAATTCCCGGCGTGGGCTCCTGAACTGCCTGGGAAATTCCGGCGTCGCTCAGACGTTGAACAGGAAATTCATCACGTCGCCGTCCTTGACGACGTATTCCTTGCCTTCGCTGCGCATCTTGCCGGCATCCTTGGCGCCTTGCTCGCCCTTGAACTGGATGTAATCGTCAAACGCGATGGTCTGGGCGCGAATGAAGCCGCGCTCGAAATCACCGTGGATCACACCGGCCGCCTGCGGCGCGGTATCACCGATGCGGATCGTCCAGGCACGCACCTCCTTCACGCCCGCGGTGAAATAGGTCTGCAGCCCCAGCAAGGTGAAGGCCGCTCGAATGAGGCGATTGAGCCCCGGCTCGGTCTGCCCCATCTCTTCCAGGAAGATCGCGCGGTCTTCGTCGCTCATGTCGGCCATGTCGGCTTCCATCTTGGCGCAAATGGCCACCACCGGCGCGTTCTGGGAGGCGGCGAAAGCCTCCAGGCGCTGCAGGAAGGGGTTGTTGTCGAAGCCATCGTCGCTCACATTGCCCACGAACATCGCCCGCTTGGCGGTGATCAGGCACAGGGGCTTGAGCAGGGCCTGTTCGTCAGAGGACAAGTCGAGGGTGCGCACCGGCTTGCCCTGGTCCAGGACGGCCTGGACTTTGGTCAGGAGTGCGATCAGCTTGGCGGCCTCCTTGTCGCCGCTGCGCGCGAGCTTGGAGGCACGGTGCTGCGCCTTTTCGACGGTGCCCAGGTCGGCCAGGCACAACTCGGTCTGGATCACTTCAATGTCAGCGATCGGGTCGACCTTGCCCGCCACGTGGATCACGTTCGGATCCTCGAAGCAGCGCACCACGTTGACGATGGCATCGGTCTCTCGAATATGGGCCAGGAACTGGTTGCCCAGACCTTCGCCCTTGCTCGCACCCGCCACCAGTCCGGCGATGTCGACGAATTCGACGATGGCGGGCACCACGCGCTCGGGCTTGACGATCTCGGACAGCTGCGTGAGACGCGGGTCCGGCACTTCGACCACACCAGTGTTCGGCTCGATCGTGCAGAAGGGGTAATTCTCGGCGGCGATGCCGGCCTTGGTCAGGGCGTTGAAGAGGGTCGACTTGCCGACGTTGGGCAGGCCGACGATGCCGCATTTCAAACTCATGGGATTTCCTTTGGAATCAAGACCGACCGCGTGGGGCTGGACCGTCTTGTCTTCGCATAGCGCTTGGGGATTGCATCCGATTGTACTAATCACGCGGCACCAGGCCGCGGGCGCGAGGGGAAGAGGCCCCGCAGTTCCACCGATGGCACCCGCGCGAGAACTGGCGCTCGATTCGATTGCACGCCCTTGCGCGCTCATTTCCAGAGCCGGCCCCATGAAACGACACTTCATCCCCCTGCTTCTCGCTGTCTTTTGCTTGGCGTCTGAAGCCCAGAGCGGGATGCGGGAAGTTCCCCTTGGGCGTGGCGATGCGGTCATGCCGGTCGAGCGCGGCGCAGACCCCGAAGGTGACCCCTGCGAAGCCCGCCACTGGCACGGCTTCATTCGCCATGAGCCAGAAGCGGTCAAGATGATCACTGACTGGATCAAGAACCCTCAGTCCTGACGCGGCAGTCAGCAGGGGACGGGAGCCATCGACTCAGCGAGCCCGCCGGCTCAGCGCACCCGCACCGCCACCGCCTGGTCGATCGTCCCGAACACGTCCCGCCCCTGCGCGTCGAGCGCGCGGATCGTGACCCGGTCACCGTCTTTCAGATAGGGCTGTAATTCGTCGTCCGGACGGCCCGCCAGCATCGCCCGCACACGGGCCTCGGTGATGCACGCATTACCAGCGCCTTCGGCGGCATTGCTGATGGTGCCCGCGCCGACGATGGTGCCCGCACCGAGCGCGCGCGTGCGCGTGAGGTGGGCAATGATCTGACCGAAGTGGAACACCGTTTCCTCGGCCGAACGCGGCGACCCGAACCACTCGCCGTTGATCGACACGTCCACCCGCAAGTCGACCAGGCCCCGCTTCCAGGCAGAACCCAGGGCGCGAGGCGTCACTGCAATCGGAGCGAAACTGGAGGCGGGCTTGCTCTGGTAGAAGCCGAACCCGCGGGACAGTTCCTCGGGGATCAGCCCCCGCAGCGACACGTCATTGAGCAGGACCACCAGGGCGATAAAGTCCAACGCCTTGTCGGCGGGAGTGCCCATGGGGACGTCGGTGGTGATGACGGCAATCTCTGCCTCCAGGTCGATGCCATGGGCCTCGTCCACCGCCTCGATCGGATCGGTGGGGCCCATCATCACGTCAGAGCCCCCCTGGTAGACCAAGGGTTCGATGTCATAGCGCGCTGGAATGGGCTCCTTTCGCCATTGGTACATCAGGCGCGCATGGTTTCGGTACACCGACGCATCCACCCACTGAAAGGCGCGAGGCAGGGGGGCCATGCATTGCACGGGTTCCATCGCCTGCACGCCGGACCAGCTCGCGGCCTCGCACTGGGTCTGGAATTGCTCCACGCGCGGTGCCAGCGCCTGCCAATCATCCAGCAGTGCCTGCAGGGTGGGCGCAATGGAAGCCAGGCTCACCCAGCCCGCGCCATCCGGCTTCACGAGCATCAATTCACCGTCGCGGCGGCCGTTGCGCCGGGTCGCGACGCGGAAGGAAGGTGCGTTCATGAGGGTCCGGCGAGGCTAGGCCAAATGGCGCGCAGGCGGCGGCAGCAGCACCAGAGACACCAGACCCGCCACGCCGAGCGCCAGCATCAGCGCCGCAAGGTTGACTGCGTCCTGGTGCGAGACCAGTCCCACCGCATACCCGCCCAGCGCGCCCACCATCTGCTGCATCAAACCGGCCACTGCCGCTGCGGAGCCCGCCAGCACCGGAATCACCCCCACGGCACCCGCCAGGGTGGAGGGCATCAGCAGGCCGTGACCTGCCCCCATGAGGGTCAGGGGCAGCACCAGCGCCAGCGGCGAATTCACGCCCGCCAGGGCCAGGACCAGCGTCAGGCCCAGGCCGGTGAGCGTGATGCCGTGTCCCAGGGCCATCAGCCCTCGGTCACCCAGCCGGCGCACCAGGCGAGCCGCCATCAGATTGCCCAGGATGTAGGGCAAGGGCGCGGTCATGATGTACCAGCCCAGATGCTGCGGCTTCACGCCATAGCTTCCCAGCACGATGGGCGCGCCCGCCATGAAGGTGTACAGGGTGGCCGTGGTCGTCGCCAGTCCCACCACATACAGCAGGAACACGCGCTGGCGCAAAAGCTGTCCATAGCCGGAGACCAGCTGCCCCAGCCAGTGCTCGCCGCCGCGTGGCGCAGGCGCCGAGGCGGGAACCCCGCGCCAGGCCGACACCAGCAGCATCACCCCCAGCACGAAGACCAGCACGAAATTCGAATGCCAGCCCAGGTGCACATGCATCTGGCCTCCCACCAGGGTGGCCAATGGCGGGCACAGGCCCAGGGTCATGCCGACGAAGGCCATCATCCGGGTACGGTCTGCACCGCCGAACAGGTCCTGGATCAGGGCGCGGCTCACCACCATGCCCGCCGCTGTCCCCGCCCCCTGCAGCACGCGCGCGGCGATCAGCCAATGCACGTCAGGCGCAACGATCCCCAGCGCGGAGCCCGCGAGCGCCATCACCAAGCCGCCCAGGAGCACCGGCTTGCGACCCAGGCGGTCCGACAGCGGCCCGTGGATCAACTGGAAGCCGCCGTAGGCGAACACATAGCCGCTGAACGTGAGCTGCACCTGGGCCTGCGTGGCGCCCAGGAGTGCCGACCACTCCTGCATCGAGGGGATGCACAGGGTCATGGCAAAGAGACCGAAGGCGAGCTGGCCCAGGAGGTTGGCAATCAGGCCGGCCCGGGAGGCGGGCGGTGATGCAGCGACAGATGGATTCATGACTCCCGGGGTGGTCTTCAAGCAAGGCCGGGGCACGCGCCACCAGCGGCCCGGCAGGTCACCGGACCACCTGATTGTGGCGTATGCGGAAACGGAGCTTCAGGGCGCCAGGGCCCCGCGGTCGCTACGGATCTCGCGGGCATCCGCCCAACATGCGTGCGTGCCGCTGCTGATTCGGTGCGGCAGCAGGATGCGCGCGACCGGTCCTGCATCGATCTGGCGCGCATCGAGCACCAGGCATTCGGAGCGGTCGGCCCGCATGTCGGTGATGAAGGTCACCACATAGCCGTCGTCCTCGGACTGCGCGTCGTGACAGGGGGCCATGGGCGATTCACTGCCGAATCGGCCCTCTCCGAACAGGTAGGTCTGGGTCTGGCCCGTCACCCGGTCGTGGCGCAGGATGCCGTCGAACAGGAAGGAGCCGGGGTGCGCGATCATGTTGTACGTGTAGCGGTGCGGCCGACCCCAGTAGCTCGCATTGATCATGCCGAACTCCAGGGGGCGTTCGTCCAGTCGGCGCTCGCTCGTACGGCCGGTGCGCAGGTCAAAGCGCCACTCGTACAGCGTGGGGCCGTAACGCTCCGGGCCCAGGGTGTTGCCGGTGTTGTCGTAGCCGGCCTTGGGCATGGGCGTCTTCTGGTGGTAGCCATGCAGGACGACTTCGTCCCCCTCCTCCCAGGCATTGAGCCAGTGCAGGACATAGGTGGGGCCGGCCTCGAACCAGCGGATGCCCGTTTGCGGCGCGTGCCGGCGCGGCACGAGCGCGAATCGCGAAGGCCGATCCTCGAAATAGGACAGCTTGTGCTTGCCCTGCGCCAGCAAGGCCTCGTCCCAGTGCAGGGGGAAGTCATTCAGGATGGCGAAGTGTTCCGTGAACATCATGTCGTGCGGCAGCCGGGGCCCGGGCAGCGGCACGGGCACGTAGTGCACCAGCTGGTTGTGGCAGTCCACCTCGCCGTAGTGCATGTAGGGCGCCTGCTTGGAATAGTTGAAGAACAGCAGGTCGCCGGTACGCGGGCACACCTTGGGATGGGCCGAGATACCGCCATCAGGCAGCACCTGGGCGCCCCAGGTGTCCACCCCCTTGAATTCGAGCGTGCGCGCATCCAGCCGGTAAGGCTCGCCGCATTGGTAGAAGGTGGTGAGGGCCTGACCCGCATGGACGATGACATCGGTCGCCGAGCTGTCACGCAGGCCGCCGCGCGCGCCCCAGCCCGGACGCTCGGACAGGGACGGCTTGTCGATCAGTCCCGCATAGAGCGCACGGCCTGCGGCCTGTTCCTCCAGGAATGCCTGGGTTCGCACGAATCGGTTGCGGTACTCGCAGCGGCCGTGCTCGAAACTCAGGAGGTGCAGCATGCCGTCGCCGTCGAACACATGGTAGGTGCCGCGCGGCTGGTGCACCGGGTTCTGCGTATTGCGCAGGTAGACACCGTTCAGGCGCTGGGGGATCTCGCCGATCACCTCCAGGTCGGTGGCATTGAGCTCCTGGTAGTTGGGCGTGAACGGCCCGGTCATGTAGGGGTGCTTGCCCGGTACCAGGGTGGGCCGGATCTCGGCGACGACTTCGACGGGCATGTCGGTTCCTTCGAGAATTCGGTGCGGCGGTCTCGCGGGGCGGGCGGGTTCAGCCGGTGATGCGCTGCGCGAAGCGGCCCGCAGCGCTCTGGTATTCCTGGACCAGGCGGTCGATCACTGCGCTCACCGACTCGACCTGCTTGATCGCACCCAGTCCCTGTCCTGCGGCCCACACATCGCGCCAGCGCTTGGTCGCCAGGTTCTGGTTGCTGTCGTAGCTGCGCGGGGGGGCGGCGGGCAAGTTGTCGGGGTCCAGGCCCTGCGCGCGCAGGGAGGGTTTGAGCCAGCTTGCGGGAGTACCGGTCAGACCGGCGCTGATGACGAGGTCGTCGGCGGTGCAGTCCACCAGCATCTGCTTGTAGGCCGGGTCGGCGCGGCTCTCCAAGGTGGGGATGAAGCGCGTCCCCATGTAGACCAGGTCCGCGCCACAGGCAATGGCTCCGGCCACGCCCCAGCCGTCGCTGATGCCGCCACCGATGATCACCAGGCCGTCGAAGAACTCGCGTACCGCGCTGACGAACGCAAAGGGCGAGAGGGTTCCGGTATGCCCGCCTGCGCCCGCCGAGATGCAGGCCAGGCCGTCGGCGCCTGCGTCGGCCGCCTTGCGTGCCAGGGTCAGGGTGGTGACGTCCGCGATCACGCGCCCGCCGTATGCCTGTACCACCGGGATGGCGGGCTTGGGGCTGCCCAGCGCGGTCACCACCAGCGGTGGCTTGAAACGGGCGATCAGCTCCAGGTCTTCGGCCAGGCGCGTGTTGGATGAATGCGTGACCAGATTCGCGCACCAGGGGCCGACCGTGTCCGCCCCCTGCTGGTCACGCGCCCGCGCCAGGCCCTCGGTGATCTGCTGCATCCACTCGCCCAGTACCTCGATGGGACGCGCATTGGGCGTGGGAAACGCGCCGACGATGCCGCTGCGGCACGCGGCCAGCACCAGCTCCGGCCCCGAGATCAGGAACATGGGCGCGGCCACCACTGGCACGCGCAGCTTGAATGGCAGGCCCATCGTCACTCGCTGGCCTTGAAGCCGGAGATGCGTACCGCCTCGGACCAGCGCTTGGCATCCGCGCGGATGAAGCTGAGGTATTCCGCCGTGGTGAAAGGCAGCGGCTCGAAGTCCATCGCGCGCCATTTCTCGATGATCACCTCGGACTTGAGCACCTTGGCGAATTCCTGCTGGATCCGTTGCACCACCGCATCGGGTGTACCAGCCGGGGCCGACAGCCCCGACCAGATGTAGATCTGCATGTCAGCCAGAGCCTGCTCGGTGAACGTCGGCACGTTGGGCATCAGGGGCGAGCGCTTGGGGCTGGTGACCGCCAGCACCTTGACCTTGCCCGATTCCACATGCGGCTTGACCGCGAGCAGCGGCAGGAAGGCCGCCTGCACCTGGCCGCCCACGAGGTTCTGTACTGCGGGTGGCGTGCCGTTGAACGGCACGTGCACCATGTTCAGGCCGGTGCGCTGGTTCATGATGACGCCAGCGAAATGCGAGGAGTTGCCCGCCGTGAACGAGGCGTAGGACACCCCCCCAGATTGGGTCCTGGCCCAGGCAATGAACTCCTTCACGTCGTTGGCGGGCACGCTGGCCGCATTGACCGCCATCACCATCGACGCCCCCAGGAAGCCGGTCACATGCTTGAAGCTTTTCTCGGCGTCGTAGGGCAGCTTGGCGAAGGTGTAGGGGTTGATGGTGAGCATGCTGGTGTTGGACAGCAGCAGGGTGTAGCCGTCGGGCGGGGCCTGCATCACCGTCTGGGCCGCGATGATGCCGGAGCCTCCCGGCTTGTTGTCCACGACCAGGGCCTGGCCGGTGTTCTTCTTGAATTCCTCGGCCACCTGGCGCAGTGCGGTGTCCAGGGTGTTGCCTGGCGCGAAGGGCACGACCACGCGCACCGGGCGGTCCGGGAAGTTCTGGGCGTGGGCGGCAGGCAAGGCCGCCATCAGGGTGGCAGCAGCCGCGGCCAGGAAGGCACGCTTGGTGGCATTCGTCGGTTTCATGGTCTGTCTCCTCAGGGTGGTTCTGATTCTTTTCGCGCCAGCCGTCTCACGCCATCAGCGTGCGCAGGGCCTGCACCACGGCCTGCGGCCGTTCGGCGGGCAGCATGTGTCCGCAGTCCTGGATGATCTGCAGCTGCGAGCCTGCAATCCATCCAGACAATTCCTTAGCCAGCTCCGGCGGAGTGACCCGGTCCTGTTCGCCGCACAGGATGCAAACGGGTATGCGCAAGGCCTGCAGCACGGCGCGAGGGTCAATCCGTGCCTGGATGGAACGGGTGTGCGCGGTTGCCACTTCGATCCCCAGGTCCAGCATCATCCGGCGCAGGCGGTCGGCCGTGGCGGGCGCAGCGCTGTGCGTGCTCCAGTTGAGGATGCCGTCGACCACCTTGGGGAAATCGACCTGCATGGCGGCGAGTGTCTTCTCGCGCGTGGCCGAAGCTTCAGGCGATTCGGGCCGGCCCGAGGTGGACAGCAAGGCCAGGCCGTGCAGCGGGCGGCGCGGTGCGGACAGCATCTGCATGGCCACATAGCCTCCCATCGAGAACCCTGCAAGCACCACGCGGGCACCGGCAGGCACGTCGTCCAGCAGGTCCCAGGCGCTGGCGGCCATCGCGGCGAGCCCCGACTGGCGTGCGGTCGCCGCCACACGCACATCGGCCTCCCCATCGAGCGCGGCGCGCACATCGGCCCACAGGCGTTCGTCATTGAGCATGCCGGGCACCAGCAGCAGTACAGGCTTCATGCGGTTTCCTTCTGGATCATGCGGGCTCGCAACTCGCGTTTAAGCACCTTGCCCACGGGATTGCGGGGCAGGGCGTCCATCACGATCAGTCTTTCCGGCCACTTGAAGGCGGCGACTTGCTCGACATCACGCAAATGGGCGACCAGGTCCTCCAGGGTGACCTGCTGGCCTGGCTGCGGCACGACGACTGCGCACACGCGCTCACCCAGGACCGGATCGGGGTAGCCCACGACCGCGCACTCGCGGACCTTGGGGTGCCCCACCAGCAGGCCCTCCACTTCCTCCGAGGAAATATTGGCGCCGCCGCGAATCACGATGTCCTTGTGGCGGCCACTGAAACGATAGAACTGCTGGTGGTCCCCCGCGATCTCGAACAGGTCGCCGGTCCGGTAGTAGCCTTGTTCGTCGAAGGCGCGTGCGGTGAGTTCAGGCGAGCGGTAGTAGCCACTGAAGATGGTCGGTCCCTTGAATCGAAGCTCGCCCACCTGGCCGCTGTCGGTGATGTCACGCCCGGTGTCGACATCCACCAGTCGGGTGCGGATCTTCTTCGCGTTGGACATCTTCCACTCGTGGCCCGGCACGCCAAAGCGCGGGAAATAAAGCGCCCGCTGCGCGCCGTCGGGAATGTCCTGGGGTGACGAGGACAAGGCTGCGCCCTCGTTGGAGCCAAAGTAGTTCACCACCTGGATGCCGAAGCGGCGTTCCATCTCCAGCACCATCCACTCGGACAGCGGCCCGCCCCCGGAGCCCACGCGCCGCAGGCGTGACAGGTCCACACCTTGCAGCTTGTGCGGCTCCTTGAGCAGCATGTTCAGGACGGCAGGCGCGGCCACGCTGTAATCGACCGGGTGCTCACGCAACTGGCGGATGAATATTTCCAGGTCGAAGGGGTGGTGCTGGTGCAGCCCCCCGCCGACCAGCAGCCACGACATCAGGCTGGCCGACAGCCCCGCCATGTTGACGAAGGGAAAGGGCATCAGCATCTGCGCCCCCGGCTGGAGTTCACCGGCATCGATCACGGACTGGCCGACGATCAGCCACTCGTTGTGGTTGCGGGGAACCCCCTTGGGCTGGGCTTCGGTGCCGGAGGTCCAGCAGATGGTGAACACATCATGCGCGGTCAGGCCGATGGTGCGCTGGTGGGCGGCCATCTCGTCGGCGCTCCAGGCCCGCTGGCCGTCCAGGACCTGGGACAGCGGCAAGGCACCGTCCGGACAGCGTTCGCCGAGGGCCCACACCTGGCGCAGGCCGGGATACAGATGCCGGTTCGCGACCCACTCCCGGGCGCTGGGGTAGTGGCCCACGGCCGTGGCGGTGATGGCCACGCGGGCACCGGTCACTGCAATGACGTGCGCGAGTTCATGCGCCCGGTATTGCACGGGCACTGGCGAGACGATGACCCCAGAGATCGCGCAGGCCAGGTACAGGGCATGCAGATCCACGACATTGGGCATCTGCACGACGATGACGTCGTCCTTTCTCACGCCCTGTGCGTGCAGGAAGGCGGCATGGCGTCCGACCTGCACCAGCAAGTCGCCCCATGTCCATCGCAGCGGCGCGTCGCCGGTGATCTGCGGGCGGTTCGGGGGGTCGGCCACCGCAAGCGCCGCGCCCTGGCGTTGCGCAGTCTGCAGGAAGATGTCGCCAATCATCCGCTCGCCCCACCAGCCTCGTGAGACGTAATCGTCGATGGTTTCGCGCGGCACCAGGATCATGCGTTCACTTCCAGCGGTCCAGCGTCTGCTGGTCGACGAAGGTGGCGTGAAAGCCGTGCGGCATGCGCCGGGGCAGCACGATGCGGGCGATCGGGCCGGCCGCCATGCGCGCCTCGCGGGCATCGAACACCTGGATCTCGGAGCGGCGCTCGTCGGGATTCCACACCGGCACCACCAGGTAGCCGTCGTCCTCGGACGTCGCGTGGTCACGCGGCGCGAAGCCGGGCTCGTTGTAGAAATAGCGCGGTCCGGCGCTGTAGGCGATGTAGCCGCCCGTCTGCAGGTCGTACTTCACCAGGCCCGGGAAACGCGGCTCCTCGCGCCCACCGTAGGGAAACAGCACGTGGTAGGAGTAACGGTTCCTGCGCCCCTGGTACAGGTTGTTGATCACCGGAAACTCGGTATTGAGCACATCGTCGATCACGCGCTCGCGGGTCTGTCCCGTGCGCAGGTCAAAGCGCCACTCATGCAGGACGAAATCGCGCTGGCGCAGGTGGATGGTCTGCTCCAGGCGGCGTGCGTCTGGTCGGCCCGCCTCGTCCAGGTGCATGCGATAGGGCGTGCCCACCATCACCACCTCGTCGCCCTCCTCCCAGGCGTTCACCACATGCAGCATGTACGTGGGCCGGGCGGTGAACCAGCGGATCTCGCTGGCCTGCCCGTAGCGCGGCACCACGGCAAAGCGGGTGGGCTGGTCCGCATGAAAGCGCACCTTGTAGCGGCCCGCGGCCAGGGCCTCGGTGTCGGGCCAGAGTGGGAAGTCGTGCAGGATGGTGTAGCGCTCGGTGATCGCCATGTCGTGCGGCAGGCGCGGGCCCGGCAGGGGCACCTCGATCTGGTGACGGATCCTGCGGTCCGGACCCACCACGCCATAGCGCATGTAGGGCGCCTTCAGGCCGTAGTCGAAGTACAGGAGTTCACCGGTATGCGGGTCGGGCCGCGAGTGCGCGGAGATGCGGTCGACCGCCCCGTCGAAGTCCGCGGTGCCCAGGGTCTCCAGCGTGTCCGGGTCCAGCGCATAGGGCATGCCGGATCGGTACCACATGGTGATCAGGCGGCCCGCGTGGTACTTCACATCGGTGTTGGAAGTGTTCTTCAGCGGTTCGTCGGGCCGGTCGGCGCGCCAGGGCTCCTTCAGTCCCTTCCACAAGGATCGGCCGGCGGCCCGCTCCTCACGCAGGGCCGAGGTCTGCACCCAGCGATTGCGATATTCGACCTGGCCCTGCCGAAACCGCACTGCATGGACCATGCCGTCACCGTCGTAGGCGTGGTAGCGCCAGTCCGGCGGAAAGTACGCGTTGGGTCCGTTGCGCACGTACAGGCCATTGAGGTCGGCGGGCACCTGCCCGATCACCTCCATCCCGGTGAAGACATCCTCCTGACGCACCGGCGCGTTGTTCCCGTCCAGGGCAGGGATGTCGTGCACCGGCAATTCGTCGGCAAGGGGGGGCGCAGTCATGGCGTGTCTCCGTGCGCCGGTGTGTCCCCGGCGTCGACGCAGTCTAGGCAGGGCGCGCCACGGCCGCGCTAAAATTCCGATATGTTGAATCTTGTTTCGATATGTTGAAACCCCCGGGTCCAACCGGGTCGAGCCGGGTACCCAGCGGCCTGCAGGAGTACGAGGGGGACCGCCAGTTCGCCACCACGCTGGCGCGAGGGATGCAGCTGCTTCGCTGCTTCACGCCCGAGGAGCCGGTGCTGGGAAACAAGGAGCTCGCGCAGCGCCTGGCACTGCCGGCGGCGACGGTCTCGCGTCTGGCGTACACGCTGACTGCGCTGGGTTACCTGGCCCCCGCAGGGCATTACGGCAAGTACCAGCTCGGGTCCGCCGTACTGTCACTGGGCAATCCCCTGCTTGCACAGTTCACGCTGCGGCGACAGGCGCGGCCCCTGATGATGGAGTTGGCCGAGGCCACGGGGGGCACGGTGTCCATCGGCATCCGAGACCGCTACACCATCGTCTACATCGAATCGGTGCGCGCCTACAGCAAGCGCATCTACCCGATCGACGTCGGCACCAGCCACTCGCTGGCTGGCACCGCCGTCGGTCGGGCTTACCTGATGTCCTGCCGGCCGCCGCAGCGCGAGGCCCTGATCAACCAGCTGCAGGTGAAGGCGCCGCAGGAGTGGCAGCGATTCGGCGCGCGCCTGATGGAAAACATCCAGCAGTACCCGCGCCATGGCTGCTGCGTGCAGGCGGGGGAGATCTACCCCGACGTGCAGGCGGTGGCCGTGCCCCTGGGACACATCAACCGAGGGGAGCCGGCGGCCATCAACTGTTCGTTCCAGGGGCGCGAGCTGGACGAGGTCTGGCTACGCAGGGACATTGCGCCCCGGCTACAGGCGCTGGCGCGCCAGATTGCCTGAGGAACGGCGCCGCGCGCGCTGAATTCAAGCCGCCCCGGCGCCCGTCACCGCCTGGCCCACGCGCAGCACCACGCCATCGCCCTGGCGCACGATGGCGTTCATGCCGAAGGTGGCAGCGCCACCGAGCCGCTCGTTGCGGCGGTAGGTCTGGAGCACCTGGGCTACTGCCGTACCGGCCTGCCCGGTCGCAGGGTCGATGTCGGGGATCGAGCAGCGAGTACAGGGCTTGACCAGCTGTAGCTGCACGGGCGCATCGGCTTGCACATGCATCTCACGGATACGGTCCTCGTCATGGGCCTGAAGCTGCGACAACACGATGTTCGGTCGAAAGCGCTCCATGCCCACCGGCGCATGGCCGGCCGCGACCAGGCGGGCGTTGAGGCCGTCCAGGGAGGCCTCGCTGGCCACCAGCAGGGGGAAGCCGTCACTGAACTGGTTGGGCGCCTGCGTCCCTTGGGTCCACTGCGGGTCGGACAGGCGGCGATGCTCCGGGTCGAAGCGCACCAGCCGCAGCTTCTGGCCCAGGAAATCCGAGAACCACTGGGCGGCGTTGTCACCCATGTCGTAGGCCGGCACCACGTCGTCCCACACGCGCACCCGGGCCGGCGCCTCGACGCGTTCGACATGCAGGTGCAGGGACAGCATGCCCGGCGCGCGCAGGATCACTTCATGGAACTTCAGCTGCACCTGCACCAGCGCGAGCCGGGGCAGTTCACGCTGGGACATGAATTCCCCGTCGGCATCGACGACCATCCAGGCGCGGTCCAGATCCAGGCCGGCCTCGGTCAACTCGGCTTCACGCAATTCGACGCCGGCACAGGACTTGATCGGGTAGACGAACAGGCGGGCGATGCGGGCCTGGACTTCGGGAGAGGGAGAAGCGCTCATGGCGTGGGGATTCCTGGGGATGGACTGCGCCCGGGATTGTGCCCGGCTCCTACAATCCCTGGATGGCAGCGCCCTATGACCTCTGCATCCGCGGCGCCGGCGTGGTGGGCCGGACCCTGGCCCTGCTGCTGGCGCGGGACCGCCTGCGCGTGGGCCTGGTCGAAGCGCCCGACCCGGCGTCCGACACCGACGTGCGCGCCTACGCGCTGAATGCCGCCTCGCGGGACCTGCTGTCGCAGCTGCGCGCCTGGCCCGACGACGTGCGGGCCACCACCCCCGTGATGCGCATGGAAGTCCATGCCGACGACGGCGCCTGCGTGCGCTTTGACGCGCAGGCGCAAGGCCAGGAAGCCCTGGCCTGGATCGCCGGTGCCTCAGCCCTGCAGGATCGCCTGCGCGAAGCGGTCCGCTACCAGCCGGGGATCGAGGTCTTGTCCGCCCCCGCCGACGCCTCGCTCACGGTCATCTGCGAAGGCAAGGCCAGCGCCTCGCGTGACGGCCTGGGCGTGCAGTACGACGTCACCCGCTACGGCCAGCATGCCATCGCCGCGCGACTGGCCTGCGAACTTCCGCACGGACAGGTGGCACGGCAGTGGTTCGCTGACGGTGAGATCCTGGCCCTGCTGCCGCTGGACGGACCGACAGGCCATTCGGCAGCCCTGGTGTGGTCCGTGCCGCAAGACCGCGCCAGCGGCCTCATGGCGCTGCCGCCGCAGGCCTTCGAGGAGCGCCTCACCGAGGCCAGCCACCGCAGCCTGGGCCGCCTGTCCCTGGCCAGCGAGCGCGTGGGCTGGCCGCTGCAACTGGCCAAGGCGTCACGCTGGTGCGGGGCGGGGTGGGTACTGGCAGGTGATGCGGCGCACACGGTCCATCCGCTGGCCGGCCAGGGCCTGAACCTCGGCCTGGCCGACGCCCAGGCGCTGGCGCGGGTGCTGCATGAACGCGAATACTGGCGCAGCCTCGGCGACGAACGCCTTCTGCGCCGGTACGAGCGTGCACGCAAGGCGCAAGTCGCCACCATGCAGCTGGCCACCGACGGCCTGCAGCAGCTGTTCGCGCACGATGCCCCCGCCCTGGGCTGGCTGCGCCAATGGGGCATGCGTGGCTTTGACCGCATGACGCCCCTGAAGCAATGGGCAGCGCGCCAGGCGGCGGGCCGGCTCTGACAAGTTTCCTTCTCCCGCACGGCCCCTGTCGTACGAAAGCGATGTACCTCTCATGACTCTCTCTCTGCCCCTGTATGCCGCGCGCCGCGCACGCACCCTCCTGGGGACACTGATGCTGGCCCTGCTGGCGCTCACCCTGTCCGGTACCGCCCAGGCGCAAGCCCCGGCGCAGGCGCAGGAGGCCACCATCCGCAAGAACCTGGGGGAGCGCATCCCCCAGTTCGGGAAGATCGACGAGGTCACGCGCACACCCATGCCGGGCCTGTTCGAGGTGCGCGTGGGCAATGACCTGTTCTACACCGATGCCCAGGCCAATTTCCTGATCCAGGGGGCCCTGATCGACACCCGGCAGCGGCGCAACCTCACCGAGGAACGCATGGACAAGCTGTTGGCGATCGACTTCGACAGCCTGCCCCTGGCCGATGCGTTCACGATGGTGCGGGGCAACGGCAAGCGCAAGATCGCCGTCTTCGAAGACCCGAACTGCGGCTACTGCAAGCGCTTCGAGCGTGACCTGCAAAGCATCGACAACGTCACCATCTACCTGTTCCTCTATCCCATCCTCGGCCCGGACTCCACCGAGAAGTCGCGCAACATCTGGTGCGCCAAGGACAAGGCCAAGACCTGGCTGGACTGGATGGTCCGTGACCAGGTGCCGGCCAAGGCCAGCTGCGACGCCAACGCGCTGGCGCGCAACACCGAGTTCGGCCGCAAGCACCGCATCACCGGTACGCCCACCGTGGTCTTCGCCGATGGCACGCGCGTGCCCGGCGCGATTCCCGCAGCCCAGGTCGAGAAGATGCTGGCCGAGATCAAGTGAGCCCGCGCGCAAAGGCCATGACATCCGCACCGGTGGCCCCCCTGCATTACCGCGTCGAAGCGGCGAACCTGCAGGCGCACCTGTACCGCGTCACCCTCACCATCGAACAGCCGGCCGCGCCGCAACGCCTGTCCTTGCCGGTCTGGATTCCGGGCAGCTACCTGGTGCGCGAGTTCTCCAAGAACCTGCAGCACCTGGCGGCGCGCCAGGACGGCAAGGCCGTCATCCTGCGCCAGGTGGACAAAAACCACTGGGAGGCCGACTGCGTCGCCAGCAGCCCCCTGGAGCTGACCTACGAGGTCTACGCCTTCGACAACTCGGTGCGCACCGCCTGGCTGGACACGCAGCGTGGTTTCTTCAACGGCACCAGCCTGTGCCTGCGGGTGCACGGGCAGGAAAAGCGACCACATGCGATCGAGGTGCTCTCGCCCCAGGTGTCCTGGGAGGCAGCGACCGGCCTGGCTGCGCACAAGGTGGACAAGCGCGGCTTCGGCACCTACCTGGCCGAGGACTACGACGAACTCGTGGACAGCCCCTTCGAGCTCGGAACCTTCTGGAGCGCGCAATTCAAGGCTGGCGGCGTGGAGCACCGCTTCGTCGTCGCGGGCGCGCCGCGCGCCTTTGACGGCGAGCGCCTGTTGGCGGACACCCGCAAGATCTGCGAAGCGGCGATCCGCTTCTGGCATGACCGCAAGCGCCCCCCCTTCAAGCACTACGTCTTCCTGCTCAATGCGGTGGACGACGGCTATGGCGGCCTGGAGCACCGCAACAGCACGGCCCTCATCGCCGGGCGGCGCGACCTGCCCCGCACCGGCGACGCGCGCCCGTCCGAGGGCTACACCACGCTGCTGGGCCTGATCAGCCACGAGTACTTCCACACCTGGAACGTCAAGCGTCTGCGGCCCGCCGAATTCGCGCGGTATGACTACGACCACGAAAATTACACGCAGCTGCTGTGGTTCTTCGAGGGCTTCACGAGCTATTACGACGACCTGCTGCTGCGGCGTTGCGATCTGATCGACGACGCCGCCTACCTGCGGCTGTTGAACAAGACCATCAACCAGGTCATGCAGGCCCCGGGGCGCGAAGTGCAGTCCGTGGCCCAGGCCAGCTTTGATGCCTGGGTGAAGTACTACCGGCAGGACGAGAACACGCCCAATGCCACCATCAGCTACTACACCAAGGGCGCGCTGGTGGGCCTGTGCCTGGACCTGACGCTGCGCGCCGAGGGCCGTACGACGCTGGACGACGTGATGCGGGCCCTGTGGGTACGCTGCAAGGGCGGCCCCATGACCGAATCGGACCTGTCCGCGACGCTCAAGGAACTGGGAGGGCGCTCCTTCACGCGGGAGCTCACCGCCTGGGTGCACAGCACCCGTGAGCTGCCCCTGCAATCCCTGCTGGAAGGCGCGGGCGTCCTGGCCGTCCAGGAGCCAGCGGCGCTGCAGCAGTCCCTGGGGCTGCGGGCCAGCGACAGCGGGGGCCTGGTGCAAATCAAGACCGTGCTGCGGGGTGGCGCGGCCGAACAGGCGGGCCTGGCGGCGCTGGACGAGTGGATCGGCATCGAGGTGGGGGGCGAAGCCTGGCGCCTGACCAAGGTGGACGACATCCCGCTGTATGCGGGCCCGCACCGCAAGCTCACGGCCATCGTGGCCCGTGACCGCCGCATCCTGCGGCTCGAATTGGCCCTGCCCGCGGACGCCACCACCTGGCGGCTGGCGGTTGGCAAGCCCGAGCGGGTCCGGGCATGGCTGGCAGGAGCGCGCTGACCCGGCGCACGGTCACGGCCCTGGCCGTGTGCCTGGGGGTGGCCCTCGCCGGCCACCTGTTGGTGCTGTCATGGTGGGAAGGCCCCTCCGGCAGCGCAGGCCCCACCTTGCAGCGGGTGCCCGATCCGGTCTTCACGCGCCTGCTGGCTCCGAGCGAGCCCCCGCCCCCGCAGGCGTCCCCGCCGCCCCCCCCTGCGGCCAGGGCGAGCCCCGGCACATTGGCTGCCGCGACCCCAGTCCACGAGTCGCCCCTGCCCCCTTCAGTGGTACCGCCCGCACCGCCTGCACCCGCTGCTGCAGCGGCCTCTGCAGCGACGAGTGCGGCGACGTCCGCCGAACCTGCGCCTGCGCCCTCGGCCGCCTCCGTTCCAGCCCCCGCCCCTGCGGTGGCCGCCGACCCCGCGCAAGCTGCGTCCGCCGCAACGTCTTCCGCCAGTGCGCCTGTGACCGTGGCGAATGACGACTGGCCGCCAGACGCCCGCCTGACCTACAAACTCGAGGGTCGCTGGCGCAGCGGGCCCCTGTATGGAAGTGCCCGCGTGCAATGGCAACGCCAGGGCACGAATTACCAGGCGCAGGTCGAGGTTGACATCCCGCCCTTCGTACACCGCGCCCTCACCAGTCAGGGCGAGGTCGCGCCACGCGGACTGCTGCCGCGGGTCTATGAAGAGCGTTCGCGGACGCGGCGCCGCGCGATGCGGATGGAGGATGCGCAGATCACGCTGGCCGATGGCAGCACCGTGCCCCGGCCTGCCGACGTGCAGGACACGGCCAGCCAGTTTGTCGAACTGGGCCACCGCTTCGCCACCGGGCGGCAGGCGCTGGCATTGGGCGAGGTGGTCACCGTCTGGCTCGCGCGCCCGGGCGGGGTCGACCTGTGGACCTACGACGTCGTGGCCCAGGACCGGGTCGGCATTCCTCAACTGGGTGAAGTGATGGCCTGGCGGCTGCGTCCGCGCCCGATGCCGCAGCGACGGGACAACATCAGCGCCGAAATCTGGTTCGCGCCCAGCTTGCGTTACCTCCCGGTTCGCATCCGCCTGGCTCTGGGCGATGAGGCCGAGATCGACCTGAAGGTCGAGACCGTCGAGCAGCGCTGAACGCCCGCGTCCGGCGGCGCCAGGCGCTTGGGTATAGTCCGCGCCAGTCCCTCTCCATGACCCACGCAGGAGCCCCCATGGCCTACGAACTGATCGACGTGCGCACCGAAGCCGGCAAGGTCGGCATCATCCAGCTCAATCGCCCCAAGCAACTCAACGCCCTCAATGGCGAGCTGATGGACGAACTGGGCGCGGCCCTCAAGGCCTTCGACGCCGACCCCGCCATCGGCTGCATGATCGTCACCGGCAGTGAAAAGGCCTTTGCCGCGGGGGCCGACATCGGCGCGATGGCCAGCTACACCTTCGCCGACGCCTACGGCCAGGACTTCATCACCCGCAACTGGGAAACCATCCGCAGCATCCGCAAGCCCGTGATCGCGGCGGTGGCCGGCTTCGCACTGGGTGGCGGCTGCGAGCTGGCGATGATGTGCGACTTCATCATCGCTGCCGACAACGCGAAATTCGGACAGCCTGAAATCAAGCTAGGCATCATTCCCGGCGCCGGCGGCACGCAGCGCCTGCCCCGTGCGGTGGGCAAGTCCAAGGCCATGGACCTGGCCCTGACCGCTCGCATGATGGACGCCGCCGAGGCCGAACGTTCGGGCCTCGTGAGCCGTGTGGTGCCCCTGGAAAAGCTGATGGAGGAAACCCTCGGCGCGGCACTCCTGATTGCGGACATGCCGCGTCTGGCCGCCATGGCTGCCAAGGAGTCGGTGAACCGCGCCTTCGAGAGCGGCCTGACCGATGGCGTGATGTTCGAGCGCCGCCTGTTCCATGCGCTGTTCTCCAGCGCCGACCAGAAAGAGGGCATGGACGCCTTCGTGAACAAGCGCAAGCCGCAGTTCACGAACCGCTGAATCCGGCTCCGACGAGGCCCTCGCCATGCCGGTCATTTCCGTCACGCTCGTGCCGGGCTATGCGCCCGAGGCGCAGGCACGACTGGTCTCGCACCTGGCGGCCGCGGCGCGCTCGGTGGTGCCCGCGTCCGACGCCGGCACCACGGTCTACGTGAACGAGGCCAGCACCTACCGTCGCGACGGGCGCGTGCTGACCGGAGGGGACGGCGCGCAGGCCCTGCCCGATGCCGCCCTCGTGGTCCGCGATTTTCTGGACGCGGTGGGCCGCCGGGATTTCGAGGCCGCCCGCCAGTGGCTGGCACCGGACTTCGAGATGGTTTTCCCGGGCGGCGTAAGGATGCGGGACTTGGCCGAACTGACGGACTGGGCGGCGGGGCGCTACCAGTCAGTACGCAAGCACTACGAACGTTTCGACCCGTCCTGGCAGGGGGAGGTGACGGCGGTCTTTTGCAGCGGCACCCTGGAGGGCCGCTGGCTGGACGGGAAGGGCTTCGAGGGGGTGCGCTTCGTCGACCGCTTCGAGCTGGTCGGCGGGAGGATCCGCCGCCAGGAGGTCTGGAACGACTTGGCCGAGACCCGTGCGGTCCCTGCGGCGGGGGCCTGACGGGGGGCGGCGCCCTTGCTATAATTTCGGGCTCGGCGCTTTAGCTCAGTCGGTTAGAGCGATGGAATCATAATCCACAGGTCCGCGGTTCGAATCCGTGAAGCGCCACCAAACAAAAGCCCTTGGCAGTGATGCCAGGGGCTTTTTCATTGACTAAGTCGCGCGTCGCTGGACGCAAAACCTCTGCTTCACGCTCACTCACATGCAAAACCGCTCACCGCGGGCGTGGCAATTGAATTTATCGACTGCCCGGTTGTACCTCCTGGTAGCCTCGTCATTCTTCCGCCTGACATCCTCCATCGCCTCATCGAGGACACACGCCTTGTAGTCCTTGAGGGCCTTTTCATATCGATCCATCTCGTTCTTGCACCACTGAAAACTCGTGCTGTTTTTGAACGGGGTCTCAAGAGTTAGACACATCGGCTCAGATTGCATCGAGCAAAAGGCACGGGCGGCAAATGGAAAAAAGAGAGCAGCGATCGCTATGACAGCCACTGCAATGCGAGAAATAGATCTGCTGAACATCTAAAAATCTCCCTTTGAGCATCGCGCAATAAGACGTGATCAGTTCCGCGATCTTCTCCAAATTGGAGACTCACAAAGAGAGAACACTTTCGCGGTATCCAGATGCGGTCGCTCTTGCGATCTTTTTGCTTCTACAACTTTGATGGCACCAGGATTTTACGAGGGCTCCTATCTGCCGTATTCAAAGCATCGGAAGTCATTTCCAATGCCTTGCCCTGGGTGGCATCATTGAAAAAACCAAGGGCAAGAGATGCGCGCCAAAAATTCTGGAGACCTCTACGGCATTCTGGGAATTTCCAAGAATGCGTCTTTAGCAGACATCAAAGCTGCTTATCGAAGCAAAGCGATGGAGCTGCATCCTGACCGGAATCAGAGCCGGGACACAACTGCAGAATTTCAAGCGCTGCAGGGCGCCTACGAGACGCTTTCAGACGAAACGCTGCGCCAACAATACGATGCAGACAGCGCTGTTCCATCGGGGTCACGCAGCGAACATGGCGGCGACTACAAGCCTTTGGCTCCAATCGTCTGCTCAAAATGCAACGCAGTGTCTGCACAGCCTCACTTCAAAGTCTTTTATACCGTCTTCAGCTACATCTTTGGCGCATACAAGAAACCATATCAAGGCATCTTCTGCTCCAGCTGCGAACTCAAAACTGGACTGAAAGCATCGGCCATAACGCTGGCAACCGGTTGGTGGAGTATTGCTGGCTTCTTTTGGACCATCCAAACGCTCTTTCAAAATCTCGTAGGCGGACGCTTCAACGAACAGAATGCTCGCCTGCAGGCGCTGCAAGCTGCCTACTTCGCTCAAAGTGGAAAACTCGAATTGGCGCGAGCGATAGCCGCTGCAGCACTGAAGCTCGCAGAAAGAGCCAAAACCAGTCGCGCCGATGATGGAATTTCCATTCAGGCGCTGCGAAAACATTTGGCAGACTTCATTCACTCGCTGCCTGCAAGTACAAGAACAGTCGAATTAAAAAATACAAGTGACATTTTCAACTCGCGATTCGTCGCGCAGTTCGCTCTACTTTTCGTCTTCGCAGGCCTTGTCTCTGGCGGAATTTATCAACAAGAAGTCGCGTCAAGAGAGCAAGAGCGAATTCGCCTCGAACGGCAGGGTCTAGAAAGAGCGCGTGCTGCAGCGATTGCTGCGCGAGAGGCCGAGGAACTCAAAAAAGCCGAACTTCCGCTTCCGCCCAACGGAATCATGAAGTTAGCCAATCGCAGCAGTTTCAACCCCAACAACGCTCCTCCCTTCAAAATCTCAAACGCTCCAGGCGCCAACACGCTGATGAAGTTAGTTCGCACCTCTGATGGCATGGAGGTGATCAGCATATTCATCAGAGCGGGGCAAACAGTTGAAGTACGGGTACCGCCAGGCAGCTACAAGGCGAAAATCGCCTCTGGGCAGACATGGTACGGAGACGCGATCCGTTTCGGCCCGAGCACCAGCTACGCAGTGCTCGATACGGTTCTCAGCTTCTCTGTGGAAGGCTCTCAACTCTTAGGCAACGAAGTACGACTCACCAGAGTGAGAGAAGGGAATTTGCGAGAGACACCGTTGAGTGCAAAAGATTTTTGACTGCAATTCCTTCAGCCGCTGCTGCGTGGTTTGGCGGTCACGCAGCAGGGTGAGGTGTTGTCGCCAGCGGCTTTTTCTTTGCGCTTCGCCTTGACCCACGTCAACGCCTGCGCCCCGTGCGAGCCCTAGCATGAAGCGCTTCAGGAGATCGCCATGCCCCAACACCTCACCGACAGCCAAAAGGCCTGGCTGTCCGCCGAGCTCGAGCAGCATGCGCGCCAATTGCGCGCGCAACTAGAGAGCCACCTGCATGGCCAGTCCCGTGTAGATCGTGCGAACGAGGTGCTGCATCAGGATGACGACGATGCCTCGCAACGCCGCCCCGAACTGGCCGTGGCCGCCGCGCTGACCGACCAGGAGCAGGTCCAGCTCGAGGCCGTGGCCCAGGCCCTCGAGCGCCTGCACAGCGACCGCTACGGCGTGTGCCGCACCTGCGGTGTCGCCATCCCTTTCGACCGCCTCCAGGTCCAGCCCTGGGCCACGCAGTGCGTGCCCTGCGCCTCGTGACCGCCTCCCCACACAGCCCGCGCGCACCCGGGCGGATGCCTGCCCTCACGGGCCCTGCAGCAGCTTTTCACACAGGCCGTGCAAGGTCACCGCTTGAATATCGCCCGCCAGTGGGTAGGCCTCCTGGCCGGGGTACACCACCCACTTGCGGGCAGGCTGCAGGTCGTCGCAGGCGCTGTGAAAGCCGCGTTCCACCTTGGGCGAGAGGCTGCGCTTGAACTCCACAGCCCAGAGTTCACCGCCAGGCCAGACCAGCAGCAGGTCGATCTCCGCGCCTGCGCTGGTCCGATAGAAGTAGCCGGTCACGCCGCGGGGTGCGCACGACAGCAGGCTCTCGAGGCAATGACTCTCCCAACTGGCCCCCACCGCCATGTGAGAGAGCAGTTGCTCTCGCGAACCGATGCCCAGTAACGCATGCAGCAGGCCGGTGTCTCGCACGTACACCTTGGGCGCCTTGACCAGACGCTTGCCGGTGTGGGTATGCCAGGGCTGCAAACGGCGCACCAGCAGCAGATCGCACAGCAGGCCGATGTAGCCATTGGCCGTCTTGGCGTCCACGCCCAGGTTGCGCGCCAGTTGCGCCACATTGAGCAAGCCGCCTTGATGATGGGCCAGCATGGTCCAGAACCGCCGCAGCGTCTCCGCGGCGATGCGCGGCCCGAACTGGGGGATATCGCGCTCCAGATACGTGCGGATGAAGTTCTCCCGCCACTGCAGGCTGCGCGCATCGCTCGACGCCTGCAAGCTGGACGGGAACCCTCCGCGCAGCCACAAGGCGTCTTGCGCCTCGGCGCCGGTCTCCCACACGTTCAGGGGGGCCAACTCCAGATAAGCGATACGGCCCGCCAGCGTCTCACCCGATTGCTTGAGGACGTCCAGGCTGGCAGAGCCCAAGAGCAAATAGCGGCCGGCACCATATCCCCTGCGGCGGGCCTGGTCGATCAAGCCCCGCAGCACGGGGAAAAGCCCAGGCGCTCGGTGCACCTCGTCAAGGATGACCAACTTGTCGAGGTGCCCTTCCAGGTACAGCTCGGCCTCCGCCAGCTTGCTGCGGTCGCGTTCTGACTCCAGGTCGAGATAAACATGGGGCTGGCGACGCCCGACCTCCAGGGCCAGCGTGGTCTTGCCCGACTGCCGGGGGCCGAGGAGCGCCACGGCTGGCGAATGAGACAGTTCGTCCCTTAACTGAGGGTCTAGCAAGCGATCGTACATCCTTGCAATTATGGATATTTATTCCATGATTTGCAATAATGAGCTTACAATCCCGCCTCTCTTGTCTCGTCCCGTGCCGTCCCTCCAAGACCCTTGATCATGCGCCCCGTCCTCACGCTCCTGCCCCTCCTGCTTGCCGGTTGCGCCAGCCTCGAGATGCCCGGCCCCCCGCAGCTGGGCATGAAGTTCCAGGACCCCTACCCCGCCCAGTACGGTGGGGGGACCCACGACGGGCTGGACCTGGATGCCCCCCTGGGGACGCCGGTGCGAAGCATCGCCGACGGCGTCGTCTCGATCGCCACCGTCACGGACATCAAAGGCCACAAGACAAACATCGTGATGATCCAGCACAAGGATCGCACCGTGAGCCGCTACCTTCACATCGAGAAGGTGCAGGTCAAGCGCGGCGATGAAGTCAAGCAGGGGCAGCCCCTTGCCGTCCTCGGGCTGAACGGACCGGGCGGCCCCAACACCACAGCCAGGGTGCCCTACCCCCACCTGCACCTGGAGATCTATCGCCAGGACAACCTCATCGACCCGATGCGGCTCGGGTTCACCTGCGGCGCGGGTGACTGGCGCTGGCCGATTGGCTGCGCCGGCGATTGAGGACAAGCGGCGTCAAGGCAGATGTGTGCCGGGGCATGAACCGCTCGCCGGCCACCCCTCCGCGGCGACCCGCATGATCACCCACATCGACAAGATCGTCATCGGAATCTGAGCGCTGCAGGCGCCCGCCGCAGCTGCGGCACCCCCTGCAGCAACAGCGTCCACAAGCCCGCCGCAGCAGCCGACAGGCTGCGATGCCGCAGCCGCACCAGGTAGATCGGCCGTGACGCCTGCTCGCCTTCGAGCGGCACTGCCGCCAGCGAATCACGCTGGCACAGTTGCAGCGAAGACCGGGGCACGATGCTGATGCCAAAGCCATGGGCCACCAGCCCCGCCAAGGTACCCAGTTGGTCCACCTCGAAGCCGGTGTCCTGGATGTCCTGATCACGCAGCAGAGGTTGCAAGTACTGCCAGACGCTGCCCGAACGCAAGGTGTGGATGAAGGCCCGCTGGCGCAGGTGAGACAGCCGCACCTTGCGCCGCGCGGCCAGCGGGTCGTCGGCGCGGCAGATCAGGTAGAGCGGCTCGTCCAGCAGCTTCACCGCCTCGAACTCCAGCGAGTTGCCCGGTAGCGCGTTCAGGCCGAAATCGGCCTCGCCCCGGCGCACCGCATCCAGGCACACGTCGGACACCACATCCCGCAGGCGCAGCTCGATGCCCGGGTAACGCTGGCGAAACACCGACAGTTGGCGCGGCAGCCAGTCGGCGGCCAGTGAAGGCGGCGCAGCCACGCTCACACGCCCGGTACGGCGCGCGGCGCGGTCCTGCAGGTCGTCGATGGCGGCGCGCATCTCGCTGGCGATGCGCCGCGCGCCCTGCGCGAACACCTCGCCCTCGGGCGTGAGCGTCACATGGCGCGTGGTGCGGTCGAACAGGCGCGCGCCCACCTGGTCCTCCAGCCGCGCCACCATCTGGCTGAAGGCCGATGCCGACATGTGACACCGCTGCGCCGCCAGCGAGAAGCGGCGCGTCTCCTCCAGGGCCAGGAAAGCATCGATCAGGCGGCCGGACAAGCTCATTTCAATAAATCAAATAATCGTTTCAATAATTCCAGTTTACTTCCGATGATTCCCCGCGCACAGTGCCGCAAAGACACAAGAGGGACAGAGGATGGAGACCATCGCAGTCGGGTGCGGCGCCGGCTTTTCCGGCGACCGCTGCGACGCCGCACCGCCCGTGGTGCGCACGCTGATCGAACGGGGCGGGCCGGCCGCCCTGATCTTCGAGAACCTGGCCGAGCGCACGCTGGCCCACCAGCAGCTGGCGCGCCGCGCCGACGCCTCGCGCGGCTACGAGCCGCTGCTGCTGGACTACCTGCGCCCGGTGCTGGCCGACTGCCTGCGCCATGGCATTGCCATCGTGGGCAATTTCGGCGCGGCCAACCCGCAGGGCGCCGCCCGCGCCATCCAGGGCCTGGCGGCCGAACTGGGTCTGCCGGCCCCGCGCATCGGCATCGTCGAGGGCGATGACCTGTCGGACCCGCGGGGACGTGCGCTGGTGCGCGCCCAACTGGGCGGGGATTTCGACGAGGCGCGCTTCGTCTGCGCCAACGCCTACCAGGGCGCCTTCGAGATCGCGCAGGCCCTGCGCGCGGGCGCGCAGGTCGTGGTGACTGGACGCGTGGCCGACCCCTCGCTGGTGCTGGGCCCGGCCATCGCGCACTACGGCTGGAGCGCCACCGACTGGGACGCGCTGGCCGGTGCCACCATGGCCGGACACCTGCTCGAATGTGGCGCACAGGTCAGCGGCGGCTACTTCGCTGACCCGGGCCTCAAGGACGTTCCGGGCCTGGAGGACGTGGGCTTTCCCATCGCCGAGATCGCCGCCGACGGCAGCTGCATCATCACCAAGGCTTCGGGCACCGGCGGCCTGGTGGACTGCCGCACCGTCAAGGAGCAACTGCTGTACGAAGTCCACGACCCGGCGGCCTACCTCACCCCTGACGTGGTGGCCGACATCACGAGTGCCACCGTCACGCAGCTCGGACCTGACCGGGTCCGCCTGGCCGGTGTGCGCGGTCACCCGCGGCCGCCCACGCTCAAGGTGCTGGCCTACTTCGACGGCGGCTGGCTGGGCGAGGCCGAAATCTCCTACGCCGGCCCCAACGCCGAGGCACGCGCGCGCCTGGCGATGGACGTCATGCAACGCCGCATGGGCGCGCGCATGCCGCTGCGGTTCGACCTGATCGGCGTCCTGAGCATCCTGGGCGACGACGGCAACCGCCTGCTGCAGGCCCTGCCGGCGGGCGACTCGCGCGACATCCGCCTGCGCGTGGCCGGCCGCCATGAGGACGTGCGCGAGATCGACCTGCTGCTGCGGGAGGTGACCGCCTTGTGGACCGGCGGCCCAGGCGGCGGCGGCGGCGTGCGTACCGCCAAGCGCCAGCGCCTGTCCAACCGCGCCTGCTTCATTGCGCGCGAGCAGGTGCCCGCCCGCTACACACCGGCCTGAAACACGACCATGACGCAGACCCGCCTTTACGACCTTGCACACGCCCGCACCGGCGACAAGGGCAACCATTCCAACATCTCGTTGATCGCCTACCGAGCGCAGGACTACCCGCTGCTGGTGCAGCAGGTGACGTGCGAGCGCGTGGCGCAGCACTTTGGCGCCCGCCGGCCCACGCAGGTGCGCCGCTACCTGCTGCCCTTGCTCGGCGCCATCAACTTCGTGCTGGACGACGTACTCGATGGCGGCGTCAACGACTCCCTGAACCTGGACATGCACGGCAAGTCGCTGTCCTTTCACCTGCTCGAGATGCGCATCGACGCGCAAGCAACCCCCCACGACACCCAGGAGACCTCATGAAAACCCGTCACTTCCTCAAGACCCTGGCCGCCTGCACCCTGTACGCCGGCAGCATGGCCAGCGCCTGGGCGCAGAGCGCCGGCACCGGGCGCCCCGTGCGCCTGGTCGTGCCTTTCCCGCCCGGCACCGCCACCGACCTGGCCGCGCGGGTCATGGCCAACCACCTGCAGGGGGCGCTGGGTCAGGCCTTCGTGGTGGAGAACAAGCCCGGCGCCGGCGGCTCGATCGCCGCGATGGAAGTGATTCGCTCGGCCCCCGACGGCAACACGCTGCTGTTCTCGTCCAACTCGGCACTGGCCTCCAACGTGGCCCTGCTCAAGTCCATCCCCTACGACCCGAACAAGGACTTCTCGCCTGTCGCCGGCATCGGCGAGAACATGTTGGTACTGATGGTGCGCGCCGACCATCCCGCCAAGACTGCGGCCGAACTCCTGGGCTACATCAAGCAGCGACCTGGCAAGGTCAATGCGGGCTATGGATCCTCCAGCTCGCAGGTGTGCATTGCCGTCCTGAACAAGCTGGGCAACGTCGACGCAGTGGGTGTTCCTTACAAGGGCATCCCGATGGCGGTCAACGACGTGCTGGGGGGCTCACTTGATTTCACCTTCGTGGACCTGGGCAACGCGATGGCCCAGGCCAAGGGCGGCAAGATGCGCGCGCTGGGCATCACCGCATCCAAGCGTTCGCCGCTCGTGCCCGATTGGCCCGCACTGGCCGAAGGCCTGCCAGGCTTCGACATCACCGCCTGGTTCGGTATTGCCGGCCCAGCGGGCCTGCCCAAGGACGTCGCCGACCGCCTGCATGCGGCGGTGGCCCAGGGCCTGGCCAGCACCGAGGTCAAGGACAAGCTTGCAGGCATCGGTATCCAGCCCTTGCCGATGAGACCCGAGCAGCTCAAGGCCTTCATCGGCGCCGAAGTGACCAAGTGGGTGCGCCTGGTCAAGGAAGCCAACATCCAGCCGGAGTGACCATGAACGGCAAAGTCATGCTTGTCACCGGCGCCAGCCGGGGCATCGGCGCCGAGATCGCCGTGGGTGCCGCCCGCCAGGGCTGGCGCGTGGCCGTCAACTACCACCGCAGCGCGGACGCCGCGCACGAGGTGGTGCGCCGCATCCGCGACGCCGGCGGCGAGGCCGTGGCCCTGCAGGCCGACGTGAGCCAGCTGCCCGAGGTGGAGCGCCTGTTCAAGGAACTCGACGCCTCGCTCGGCCCCATCGATGCCCTGGTGAACAACGCCGGCGTGCTGGCGAGCTTTCGCATCACCGAGGTGGACGAGACCAACGTCGCCGGCCTGTACGGCGCCAATGTGTTCAGCGTCTACTACTGCGCCCGCGAGGCGGTGCGCCGCATGGCGCGCTCGCGCGGTGGCCGGGGCGGGGTGATCATCAACATGTCCTCGGTGGCCGCGCGCCTGGGCGGACTGGCCGGCGGCAGTGCCTATGCCGGCTCCAAGGGTGCACTCGACGCCTTCAACCTGGCCCTGGCCAAGGAGGTCGGACCCGAGGACATTCGCGTCAATGCGCTACGCCCCGGACTGATCGCCACCGAGATCCATAACGTACATGGCGGCCTCGAGCAGATGGAGAAGCTGGCGCGTACCGCCGTGCCCCTGGGCCGATCGGGCAGCGCCATGGAAGTCGCCGAGGCGGTTCTGTGGCTGGCGAGCGACGCCGCCTCGTATGTGCACGGTGCGGTGCTCGATGTGGCGGGAGGGCGCTAAGTCCTGCCCCTGAAGGTCAGACCCTGCCATGGGCTGGCAGGGATCGGGGTGCCCGACTCGGGTTTTCTGGATTTCGCCTGCTAAAAGGCACGGTCACAATAGCGGGCCTGCGAATCAAACCCGAGACAACGTTCATGAACAAGCGCCAATTACTCAGTGCCGCAGCCGCACTGGTCTGCCTGCCTACCCTCTCACACGCCCAGGACTTCCCGCCCCGTAAAGCCGTCACCCTGCTGGTGGGCTTCGCCCCGGGCGGCGCCGCCGATGCCGCTGCGCGCCTGATCGCCAAAAAGCTGGGGGACAACATCGGCCAGACCGTGGTGGTGGAAAACAAGGCTGGCGCGGGCGGCAACATCGCACACCAGATCGTGGCCAACGGGCCTGCCGATGGCTCCGTGCTGCTTCTCGGCTCGGTCGGGCCGTTGACCATCGCCCCGCACCTGGCCAAGCTGCCCTACGATCCGTTCAAGGATCTGGCGCCCCTGTCGGGCGGCGTTCACTTTCCCAACGTGCTGGTGGTCAGCTCGCAAAGCGGCATCCGCACGTTGGCCGATTTCGTCGCCGCCGCGCGCAAGAGCGCGGGCAACGTCACCTTCGCCTCCACCGGTCCGGGCTCGGCCTCGCACCTGACCGGCGAGTTGTTTGCCCAGTTGATCAAGGCCGACATGACGCATATCCCCTACAAGGGTGGCGCACCGGCGATGCAGGACCTGCTGGCCAATCGCTTTACCGGTTATTTCGCTGCGCCGCCGACCGCCCTGCCCCACCTGGAGACCGGCAAGCTGGTGGCCCTGGCCACGACAGGTCTGACACGCCCGGCTTACATGCCCAATCTGCCGACCGTGGCAGAACAGGGCTTCCCGGGCTTCGAGGCCTTGAACTGGTATTCCTTCAATGCGCCGGGCAAGACGCCCACTGCCCTCCTGGATCGCTGGAACCAGGAAATCGTCAAGGTGCTCAATGACCCATCCATCCGCGAGCAATTGAACAAGCACGGACTCTCGCCGCACCCCACGAGCCGCACCGAACTGCTCGAGTTCATGCGCAAGGAGTCGGCCAAGTGGGGCCAGATCGTGCGTGACCGCAAGATCCTCGCGGAGTGATGACGCGCGGGTGGGCCCTCAGCCCCCCGAGAAGGCGAACGCCTCGTGCAGAGGTTCTCGACCGTCCTATCTTTTGAGCCGCTGTTGAATCAACGGCAGCTTGTCCTCATAAACCATCCCTGAGGTATCGCGCAGCGGCCGACCCGGCACATGCTTCGTGAGCCAGGCACGCAGGCTCTCGAGTTCACCGGGCCTGACCAAGGGATCATGGCTGTTGCCTGCATAGCGGTAGGAGGTGAGGTTCTCGGGCCGCGACGCGAATTTGCGCTCGAAGCCCACCGCCGGCTGCGCCTTGCTGCCCTGCGCCCACGGGTCTTCATCTTCGTTGGACGACCACATCGGCAAGTTCGTATCCCATTTCCACAGGTGCTCGTAGCTGGCGTTCAGGCTTTGCTTGTGGCAGATGCCGCCCTTGACCTGCGCTTCGGCGCGGTCCCAGAAGTACACCGTGCGGCAGCCCTCGGAATGCCCGCTCAGGAGAATCGGGAGCGCCGTCAGGGTCTTGAGCCAGGCCACCACCTGCGCGATATCGTCGCCGCGCGCTGAAAGCCGGGCCGGGTTGCGCGCGGTATACACGCCCTCGCGAAAGCGCTCACCGCCACGGCGCAGGCTCTCCTCGGGGCTGCCGCCCGGGCACCCAAGCTTGTTGCCTTCGCGCGTCACGAATTCGGGCGTCACCACCGCAAAGCCTTCGCGGTAATAGAACTGGGCCACGTGCGTTTCCCAACCCCATTGCCCGCCGCAACCGTGGTTGTGAATCACCACGCCACGGATGCCCGGCAGCTCCTTGATCAAGCCCTCGAATTTGGCGCGGTACACCCCGCCATACAAGGGCAGAAAGAACACGCTGCGATCCAGCACATTGGCCGCCAGCGCCTTGTCGTAAGCCGGGGCAGGCTTCCAGTCCTGCGACCCGGCGACATGTCCTGTCATTGCCATGCAGAAAAAGATACTCAACCGGACCATCAAATTCATCGCGCACTCCTTACTGCGAAATAAAACAAAAGCGTGGCTGCGGTTTCCACCCTGGCATCCCCCTGCGGAAGGCGCTAAAAGCGTAACAGTTCCGACCTGCGACGCCTCATGCAACTGGACTCCAACACCCTGATGTTCTCCATCGGCATCCTGTCGCTGCTGATGGCATTCGTCTCCTGGACCTTTCCCGCCACGATCACCGACCGAGACTTCGGCCTGAAGCACTGGGCCATCGGCATCTGCTTCGTGGGTTTCAGCCTGATACTGATCTTCCTGCGCAATCAGTTGCCCGCCTTCTTCGGCGTGTTCATGGCCAACCTGTTTCTCATGACCGGCGGCACGCTGGGCCTGGTCGCGCCGTCACGCTTCTTCCAGGTCCGCTACGCACCATGGGCGGTGGCGGCGGCCTGGGTCCTGGGACTCGGCGGACTGG
>JACCDI010704472.1_pt1 | contig 59910 bp, 69 predicted proteins | sample 7442791 | NCBI WGS metagenome assembly JACCDI01 (sample SAMN15323434, study PRJNA562643) | freshwater metagenome | isolation source: river surface water | place: USA:Blue River Watershed | collected 2017-08-15 | reverse complement strand
CTGTATCACCAAGCTCAAAACCGGTTTTGGCACGGGCGGCTGGCAGTTGTCGGCGCTCAAGTGGTGCGCCCGCGTGGCGACCAAGCCGATCATCGCCGACGGTGGCATCCGCAGCCACGGCGACATCGCCAAGAGCATCCGCTTTGGCGCGAGCATGGTCATGATCGGCTCGCTGTTCGCGGGCCACGAAGAGTCACCTGGCAAAACCGTGGAAGTGGACGGTCAGTTGTTCAAGGAGTACTACGGCTCGGCCAGCGACTTCAACAAGGGCGAGTACAAACACGTCGAAGGCAAGCGCATCTTGGAGCCGATCAAAGGCAAGCTGGCCAACACGCTCATCGAGATGGAGCAAGACGTGCAAAGCTCGATCAGCTACGCCGGCGGCACCAAGCTGATGGACATCCGCAAGGTGAACTATGTGATCTTAGGCGGCGACAACGCCGGCGAACACCTGCTGATGTGATTCAAGCCCGCAGCGCAGCCGAGACCAGGCTGTGCAAGCGGTGACCGGTTTGGGTCATCGCCTCCAACACGCTGAAATGGTTCAAGCCCGGCAGGCTTTCGCACACCGGGACCACCTGGGTGCCCCAAGCGTGTTGGATCAACGCGTTTTGGCGCAAGAACTCCGAACTTTCGTTGCCGCCGACCACCGCCACCAGCTGGCCACGGCCATCGACCACGCGGGGCGCAGACCAGTGGGCGGGACTGGCTTGGCGCACGTGGGCGTCGGTGAGCTGCAAACTGCTTTGCAAAAACGGCGTGTTTTGTAGCGGCGCCAGATCGAACAGACCCGAAATCGACACGGCTTGGCGCACCAATTTCGGCGGCAAATCAGCTCCCAATGAAGACCAATCACAGGCCAGCATCATCGCGGCCAAATGTCCGCCCGCGGAATGCCCCACCACGCTGATGCGGTGGGGATCGCCACCAAAATTCTCGATATGGCGAGCGATCCAAGCCAGCGCACGCGCGCTTTGCAGCGCGATGTCGGGTACGGTGACCCTGGGGCACAGCGCGTAATTGATCACCGCCACGCACGCGCCTTGCGCCACGAACGGCGGCGCAACAAAGCTGTGATCGGCCTTGTCCAAACTGCGCCAATAGCCACCATGGATGAAGATCACCACTGGAGCACCTTTGACGGGCTCATCAGGGACGAACAAGTCCAAGGTTTCGTTCGGTCCACGGCCGTAGGCAACATCCAAAAAACCGCGATGCTCTTGTCGAGCCCGCACCGACTCGCTTTGCCAGCGAGCCAAGTGCTCGGCAAACTCAGGCACCAAGGCCCGGTTGTTGTAAGCGCGGTCGAGCTCAGTCGGGTCGGTGGGTGCGTGGGTCAGGTTCATGGTCGGTGGCGGCGCAAGCCTTGGATATGATTTCGCACACTCTAAACCAAGACCACCCATGAACACCTCTACCCCCACTGAGCCCATGAACATCGCCGTCCTGGGCATTGGCATGATGGGCTGGCCGATGGCACAGCGCCTGTTGGCTGCCGGTCACCGAGTCCACGCTTGGAACCGCACCCGCGCCAAAGCCGAGCGCTTGTCACCCTTGGGTGCGCAAGTTCACGATCACGCCGCACAGGCCGTGGCACAAGCCGACTGGGTGGTGGTGCTGCTCGAAAATGGCGATGTGGTGGGCGAGGTGTTGCTGGCCCCCGCCACCTTGGCGGCGCTGCGCCCTGGCAGTTTGGTGGTCGACATGTCGTCCATCCAACCCCGCCAAGCCCGTGCTCACGCTGCTCGCCTACAAGCCCTTGGCGTGGGTCACTTGGACGCCCCCGTATCGGGCGGGACCTTGGGCGCCGAACAAGGCAGCTTGGCCATCATGATCGGTGGTGACCCCGCCGATGTGACACGCGCCCTGCCCATCTTGAACACTTTGGGACGGTCCACCCACGTTGGGGGCCACGGCAGCGGTCAATTGGCCAAACTGGCCAACCAAATGATCGTGGGCATCACCATCGGCGCGGTGGCCGAAGCATTGCTCTTGTGTGAAAAAGGTGGGGCCGATCCGGCCAAGGTCAAGGCCGCCATCAGCGGTGGCTTTGCGGACAGCCGGATTTTGCAGGTGCATGGTCAACGCATGATCGACGGCGACTTTGCCAAGCGCGGTGCCATGGCGGTGCAACTCAAAGACATGCGCAATGCCTTGAGCACGGCGGCCGAAGTGGGATTTGATGCGCCGATCACGGCGCTGTTTGAACAACTGTTCGCCCAAGGCGTGGCCGAGGGTTTGGCCGAACAGGACCACTCGGCCCTGTTCTGCTCATTGGCCCGACGCAACGGCATGCGCTGACGCACGGCCGCTGCGGCGGCGGTCCTCAGCGTGGGGTGCGCTTGACGAAGGGGCGTGCGCCAAAGCCTTCGGGGCGACGGGCGTCGCCACCGCGGGGCATGGGACGGTCGCCACGGGGACGGTCGCTGAAACGGTCTGCACCACCGCGTGGGCCATCAAAACGGTCACCGCCACGGGGCGCTCCAAAACGATCGCCCCCGAAACCGCCGGGACGGGCCTGACCACGCGGCGCGCCTTCGGGACGATCACCCCAAACGCGAGGCGCGGTGGGTCGGCCTTCGAAACGGTTCTCACCGCGATCGCCGCCTCGGCCTTCGAATCGGCCTTCTGGACGACCTTCAAATCGGGGCTTGTCGCCACCGAATCGAGGTTTATCGGCACCGAAACGGGGTTTGTCACCGCCAAAGCGACGCTCACCACCGAAGCGGTCGTTGCCACGGCCACCGGGCTTGGCGAAGTGCGCGGGCTGGGGCGGGCGCTGCTGTGGCTCCAAGCCAGGCACGGTTTCCACGGTGATGCGCTGACGAGTGTAATTTTCGATATCGCCGATCTTGCGGCGGTCGCGCAGCTCAGCGAAAGTCACGGCCAAGCCGGTGCGACCGGCACGACCGGTGCGGCCAATGCGGTGGGTGTAGTCCTCGGCCTTCATTGGCAAGCCGAAGTTAAAAACATGGGTGATGGTGGGTACGTCGATGCCGCGAGCGGCCACGTCGGTGGCCACCAAGATTTGCACCTGACCGTTGCGCAGCGCCATCAGACGGCGGTTGCGCATGCCTTGGCTCAAAGCACCATGCAAAGCGACGGCGGAGAAACCTTCTTGTTGCAAGTCGTTGGCCAAACCATCGCACTCGATTTGGGTACTGGCAAACACAATCGCTTGGTTGATGGTGGTGTCGCGCAACCAGTGGTCCAAGAGCTTGCGCTTGTGGTGCGCGTTGTCGGCCCAAAACAGCACCTGCTTGATGTTGGCGTGTTTTTCTTGTGGGCTGTCGATCTGGATTTTCTGGACGTGCTTGCCGTTGTCGTGCATGACGCGCATGGCCAACTGCTGGATGCGTGGCGCGAAGGTGGCGCTGAACATCATGGTCTGGCGGCGGTCGATGGTGAGCTGGTTGACTTCGGCCAAATCGTCGGCAAAGCCCAGGTCGAGCATGCGGTCGGCTTCGTCCACGACCAAAAAGCGCACTTGATCGAGCTTGAGTTGTTGTGAACGCTGCAAGTCGAGCAAACGGCCAGGCGTGGCGACCACGAGGTTGGCGTTTTGCAGCTTGGCGATTTGCAATTGATAGGGCATGCCACCGACCACGCTGGCAATGCGCAATCCACGGCAATGGCGCACCAAGTCGATGGCGTCGTTGGCCACCTGTTGGGCGAGTTCGCGCGTCGGGCACAAAATCAAAGCGCCAGGAGTGGCTGCTTTGAAGTGGCGGGGGTTGGTGGGGTCTTTGCGCTTGGGACGCTTGGGCGGTTCTTCGCCACGGGCCAAGGCCTCGGCGACCAGTCGCTCTTGCTCTTCGCGCGCTTGGCGCTCATCGGCTTGTTGCTGCTGAAGCAGGGTGTGCAAAACAGGCAACAAGAAAGCGGCGGTTTTGCCACTGCCGGTTTGGCTGGAAACCAGCAAATCGGCGTAACGCTGCTCCCCATTGTCGTCCACCATCGCTTTGGGAATGGTGTTCATTTGCACAGCCGTGGGCTGCACAAAGCCCATGTCGGCCACGGCGCTGACCAGCTCGGGCGCCAAGCCCAAGAGCTCAAAACCGTTGGGGCCTGCAGGCACAACTGGCGTGGCTGCATCGGTGGCCATGTGGGCCACGGTTTCAGCAGCGTCGGTGACGGGGGTGTGGATCGCCTCGCGGGCGTCGGAAGAAATCAGTTCAGTCATGTTCGATCCTTGGGCGCTCAGCGAGCGCCACAGTTCGAACCAAGCAGAATGGGCCAGCGCCCCGCGGGTCAACCGGGGGTGCGAGCATTGGGCCGCTTCGTTCGTGGTTCTATCAAAAACATCAACCACAAACGAAGAACGCAACAGCGCGGAACAAGCCGCAGGCCGGGACGCAGGCCCTATATTGATCTTCGACATCGCCAGAGCGCGAGCGCGGCGGGGTGTCGAGAGCCGCTGCTTGCATTCGCCAGCGGCATCAGGGCTTCAGAGTATGAGGCAGATGCACAAAAACGCAGTTGCCTGCGCAGCCTAGGATTATGTCACCTTTTCAGGGAAAACCCTAGAACTTTTTCTGGATCGACCGCTGAAACCCATCAAAAGACGATGGCGGACACCAAGAAATACAGCGCCGAAGCCATCAATGCGGTGGCGGGCACCGTGATGATCCAAGCCGCTACGATGCGCAGCACCGTCGAGCGTTTGACCAATTCTTTTTTGTAAGCCTTCTTCAAAGCCTTGCGCTCGTCCTTGGCGAACACAGCACCACTGGCTTTTTGGTGGGCCTTGGCGCGTTGCTTCATCTCGGACAGCATGCGCTTTTTCTCACCCACCTCGGCGGCTTCAAAACGCTTGAGGTAGGCCTCGACCTCTTCACGGTCGTCCCCTGGGTGGCCCGCAAACACGGTCTGTTCCATCTTGGCGTAATTGACCTTGAGCAACTCGCGCAAAAATCCCACACCAAACACCGCACCGATGGTGATGTGGGTGGTGGAGACTGGCATGCCATAGTGTGACGCCACGATCACCGTGATGGTGGCTGCCATGGCGATCGAGTAGGCACGCATGTTGTCAAGTTCGGTGATCTCTTTGCCCACCGTTCGGATGAGGCGGCTGCCATACAGCGCCAAGCCCACCGCCAAACCCAAAGCACCGAGCACCATGATCCACAAGGGCGTGGCCGCTTTGGTGGCGACAGCGCCGGCTTTGACCGCTTCGTAAATCGCGGCCAATGGACCGATGGCGTTGGCCACGTCGTTGGCACCGTGGGCGAAACTGAGCAAAGCAGCCGAGCAAATCAGGGGCCACACGAACAAAGCGTTGACACCTTGTTTGGAATTTTCCTGCCGCTGAGCAGCAGCAGCGACTGGACCTCGCACCAACCACCAAATCACCAAAGCGATCAAACCACCAGCCAACACCGCGGTGCCCAAACTCAGTTTGTAGAGTTGTCCCAAACCTTTGGTGAGCATGAAGGTGGCGTAAGCCCACACCATCAAAGCGATCAAGAGTGGCACAACCTTGGCCGCAGCCTCGGTCTTGCTGCTGCGGTAGGTCACGCTGCGCTTGATCAAGTACAAAAACATCGCAGCAAACGCGCCCCCCAACAGCGGGGAAATCACCCAGCTGGCCACGATGGCCGTGATGGTGGACCAATTCACCAAACCCCAGCCACCCGCTGCGATGCCCGCGCCCATGACAGCCCCGATGATGGAGTGGGTGGTGGAAACCGGTGCCCCCAAGGCCGTGGCCAAGTTCAACCACAAAGCCCCCGCCAATAAAGCGGCGAGCATCACGTTGGCAAACACCGCAGGGTCGGTCAGATCATTGGCATCGATGATGCCCCCCTTGATGGTGCCCACCACTTCCCCGCCCGCCACGATGGCGCCCAGGGCTTCAAACACAGCGGCAATGGCAATCGCCCAGCCCATCGTCAAGGCGCCCGACCCCACGGCGGGCCCCATGTTGTTGGCCACGTCGTTGGCACCGATGTTCATGGCCATGTAGCCACCCACCGAGGCCGCCACCACCAACAAAGCCACCGAAGACGACGACAGTCCCGTCAAGGACGCTCCGTAGACCGAGGCATACACCGCCACGAGCAACAAAAACAACGCAGCTGCACCGAGTTGCAACACGTCTTCGTAGCGACGGACAAAAGCGGGGGAAGATTTTTTGGTCATGAGGGGTTCTCAATTAAGCGGACTATTTTGTCACAAAGATGTCACATCGCCGTCATCAAAACCGGTCTTCACAAGCTCAAAAAATGGGTCCGGTAATGCAGCAATTCGTCGATGGATTCGTGCACATCGGCCAAGGCGGTGTGCTTTTGCTGTTTCTTGAAGTTGCTGTAGACGGCCGGCTTCCAACGCTTGGCCAGCTCTTTGAGCGTGCTCACGTCCAAGCAGCGGTAATGAAAGAAGGCTTCGAGCTTGGGCATGTACTTGACCAAAAAACGCCGGTCTTGGCTGATGGTGTTGCCACACATGGGCGAGCCATTTTTGGGCACGTACTGGGATAAAAAGGCCAAGCACTCAGCCTCGGCCTGGGCCTCGCTCACGGTGCTGGCGCGGACCTTGTCAACCAAACCGCTCTTGCCATGGGTGCCTTTGTTCCAAGCGTCCATGCCGTCGAGCACGGCGTCCATTTGGTGGATGACCCAAACCGGGCCTTCGATGCGCACGCTCAGATCGGCGTTGGTCACGACCACCGCGAGTTCGAGCAAACGCTCCTTCTCGGGGTCCAGACCACTCATTTCACAGTCGAGCCAAACCAGGTTTTGATCGCTCTTGGGCAAGGTGGGGGTGGGGAATGCGGGTTGTAGGCTCATGGGCCGATTTTCGCCGATCCGGATAGACTCACCGCCATGGACACTGCTTCGACCACCTTGACCCTCGTTTTTTGTGTGCTGCTGATCGCGGGCTTTTTGACCCGCCAATGGCTGGGCTTGCGCCAAATTCGCCACGTCGCCCGCCACCGATCGGCCGTGCCAGCCGCGTTTTCGGCACACATCGACCTGCCGGCCCACCAAAAAGCGGCGGACTACACCATCGCCAAAACCCGATTCGCCCTGTTTTCGGCCACCTTGGGCGCCATGGTCCTGTTGGGCTGGACGCTGTTGGGTGGTTTGAACCTGCTCAACCAAATCTGGCTGGAGCTCATGGGACCAGGCTTCTGGCAACAAATGGCGCTGGTCACGTCCTTCTCGCTCATCGGCGGCTTGATCGGCTTGCCCTTGTCGTGGTGGGCCACGTTTCGCCTAGAAGCTCGTTTTGGCTTCAACCGCAGCTCGCTGGGCTTGTGGGTCGCCGATGGCATCAAATCGATGGCGGTCGGTGCTGTCATTGGCGTGCCCTTGTTGGCTGCGGTGTTGTGGCTCATGGGCGCAGCTGGTGACACTTGGTGGCTGTGGGCTTGGGGCCTGTGGATGGGCTTTAACCTGTTGATGTTGGTGCTCTACCCCACCGTGATCGCCCCCCTCTTCAACCAATTCAAACCTTTAGACGACCCCGATCTGCAAAGCCGTGTGCAGTCGCTCATGCAGCGCTGCGGATTCACCGCCAGAGGCTTGTTTGTGATGGATGGCAGCAAGCGCAGCGCCCACGCCAATGCCTACTTCACCGGCTTTGGTGCGGCCAAACGCGTGGTGTTTTTTGACACCTTGTTGGCCCAACTCAGCCCGGGGGAAATCGACGCGGTCTTGGCCCACGAACTTGGTCACTTCAAACACCGCCACATCCTCAAGCGCATCGTGATGCTCTTTGCCTTGAGCGGCGTGGGCTTGGCGGCTCTGGGCTTTGTGGCTTCGCAAGCGTGGTTCTACACGGGCCTGGGTGTGGAGCCATCGCTGGGTGCTCCCAACGATGCGCTGGCCTTGATTTTGTTCATGCTCTTTGTGCCGCTGGTGAGCTACTTTGTCTCACCACTGGTTTCACAACGTTCAAGAAACGACGAATTCGAAGCCGATGCCTACGCCAGCGAACACACCCAGGCCACTGACCTGGCCAGCGCCCTGCTCAAGCTTTACAAAGACAACGCCAGCACCCTCACACCTGATCCGCTCTTCGTGCGCTTCTACCACTCACACCCACCCGCCAGCGAGCGCTTGGGCCGCTTGATGAACCGTGCGGCCCACGCATGAGTGAACCCCAAACCGGTTTGGTCGTCGCCGCTTATGGGCGCCACTGCTTGGTGGAAAGCCCCGACGGCCAGCGCCGCATCTGCCACCCAAGGGGGAAGAAAAGCCAATCGGTGGTCGGTGATCGCGTCATCTGGCAAGCCACCGGCGACGAGGGCACCATCGAGCGGGTGCTTGAGCGCAAGAACCTGCTTTACCGCCAAGACGAAATCCGGACGAAATCGTTTGCCGCCAACCTCGACCTGGTGGTCATGCTGATCGCGGCCGACCCCGAGTGGTCAGAGAGTCAACTCACCAGAGCCTTGATCGCCGCCGAAGCCGAGCGCATCCCTGTGCTCATCGTGCTCAACAAAAGCGACCTGAAAGAACTCTTCGATCGCGCTTGGAGCCGCTTGGCACCCTATCGGCGCATGGGCCACACCGTGTTGCCACTGTGTCTGAACGATGCTCAAACCCAAGGCTTGGCGGAACTCACAGCCCACCTCCAAGGCAAAAACAGTTTGATCCTGGGCCCCTCGGGCGTGGGCAAGTCCACCTTGGTCAACCATTTGGTGCCCGATGCACAAGCACAAACCGGCGAAATTTCGCGCGCCTTGAATTCGGGCAAACACACGACCACCAGCACCACCTGGTACTGGGTCGGCGAAGGCAGACAAACCGGCTTGATCGATTCACCAGGCTTTCAGGCATTCGGTTTGCACCACATCGAGCCCATGCAATTGGCCCATTGGATGCCGGACTTCCGCGCCACGCTGGGGCACTGCAAGTTTTACAACTGCACCCATTTGCACGAGCCCAGCTGCGCGGTGCAAGCGCTGGTGGGCGTGGATGCGGGCGATGGCTCGGGTCCAGCCATCAGCGAGAATCGCTACCGGCTGTACCGCGAGCTGTTTGAAGAGCTCTCGCAAACCCGGTATTGATGGGCGTGGAGCCTCACCAAGCCGCCGCGGTGAGCAGCGCCAAGAGCAACAACCACAGCACCACGCTGCGCCACAACAAACCCACGGTGCTGCCCAAATGTGCCACCTTGAGTTCGGTGGGTGACAACCATTCGCCATCCGATCCCGCGATCAGGCTCGGGTCACGCCACTCCACCGCCAAAGCCCCGCCCGCAGCCGCCAACAAGACCGCATCGTTGTCGGACAAGGCTGGGTCCAGCGGAGCGCGCCAACGAGACAGGGCTTCTTCGAAGTGCCCCACCACCGCAAAACACAAGGCACTCATGCGCACGGGCAACCAATCGATGGTCGACCACGCGCGTTCGGCCAAACTGGCCACACGTTCGCTGACGAAACCGTCCTGTGTCGGCAACACCCAACGCTGGCCCACCAACTGAGCCAATCGGTACAAGACCGCACCCGCAGGTCCCAAGCCCAAGGCTGCGAAGAACACAAAGCACACGATCACACCCAAGACGTGACGGTGTGCAGCGATCACCCCGTTTTGCATGGTCAAGGCCATCAACTGGTGGCGAGTGAGTCGGTGGGTTTCGATCGACAACCACCGTGCCAACTCGGTGCGGGCGGCGTCTTCATCGCCTTGAGCCAAAGCGTCGCGGATTTCGGTGAAGTGGTGACTGAACTGACGAAAACCCATCGTCACATACAAGACCACCACCACCCAAACCCAAGCCAACACACCAGCTGCCCATGACAAAGCCCAGAACACCCCCGCACTGACCAGGGTCGGTAACAACACGGCCATGGCCCAAGCCCATTGGGCGTGGTGCTTTTGACCAGCATCGAAATGCCGGCGCACCCACTCCACCCAGGACAACAACCAACCATGAACCGGGTGACCCGACTGCACAGCGCGGGCTTGCTCCAACATCAGTGCGATCAACAAGGTGAAAAAACTCATGCAAGCATCCTACAAGGTGTCGACGTGCTGCCGCGAAGCTGCGGCCAGCAAATGGTAAAAATTTCGCAGCAACCCCGCGGTCGCCCCCCAAATGAAACGCTCGTGTTCACCATCGTGGTAAGGCATGGCGTACCACTCACGGCGAATGCCATCGGCCTCACGCCAATGGCGTCGGTGGTGCGCGGGGTTCATCAAAAAAGACAAGGGGACTTCAAACACCGCATCGACCTCACCAGCGTTGGGCCTCGCCACCCAATCGGGCTGGACCAAGGCCACCACCGGCGTGATGTCAAAGGCCGACCCAGTGCGGTAGCGCGGCAAGGTCCCCAGCACCTCCACGCGGTCTGGGGGCAGGCCCACCTCTTCCTGAGCCTCACGCAAGGCAGCGGCCACCGCGTCGCGGTCCAGGGCGTCCACCCGGCCACCGGGCAAAGCAATTTGTCCGGCGTGGGATGACAGTTGCGCGCTGCGCTGGGTGAGCAGCACATTCACCGATTCACGCAACACCAAGGGCAGCAAGACCGCGGCAGGCGCAGGGACGCGGTCGGTCCAGGTGGGTTCTTCGCGGAGTTCAGGGGTCCAGATGGGCGGCGTGGCAAAGGCGCGGCGCAAACCCAAGGGGCTCAAGCAATGCGGGTGAACGGGCTGCGTCAAGGGCACATCGTCGGGCACGACAGGGGCCAAACGGGGGTCAAACACAGGTAACACCAAGCTCATGGTGCGCCAGCATACCAGCGCACACCGACCAAAAAAAACCGCCCGGTGAGGGGCGGTTTTTTCGGTTTGGCAGCAAGCCAAGTTCAAGCGGCGATCAAGCGCCGAGCTTTTCCTTGATGCGAGCCGACTTGCCACTGCGATCGCGCAGGTAGTACAGCTTGGCGCGACGCACCGCACCGCGGCGTTTGACCTCGATGCTGGCAATGCGGGGGCTGTACAGGGGGAACGTACGCTCCACGCCTTCACCATTGGAAATCTTGCGAACGATGAAGCTCGAGTTCAAGCCACGGTTGCGGCGGGCAATGACCACACCTTCGTAAGCCTGCACACGCTTGCGGTTGCCTTCGACCACGTTGACGCTCACGATGACCGTGTCGCCAGGGGCAAAAGCAGGAATGGTTTTGTTCAAACGAGCAATTTCTTCTTGCTCAAGGGTTTGGATCAGGTTCATGAGAACTCCACACAATCTTTGCGTTCATGCCCGCTGCACTAGGGGCGGCATTGGGCGTGTTGCCCGGCCGCGGCGGGTAGAGGACCGAAAAGCCTTGGATTATAGCAAGTCGCGCAGGAAGGCTTCATCGGCAGAACTCAGCCTCCCGGCGGCCCGAACCGCCTCAATCACATCGGGGCGCCAACGCGCCGTGGTGGCCAAGCTTTGTTCGCGGCGGTGGCGTGCGATGCGCTCGTGATGTCCCGAGAGCAAAGCCTCAGGCACCGCCTGCCCTTGCCAAACCTCAGGGCGGGTGTAGTGCGGGCTGTCGAGCAAGCCGTCGATGGCCGGGTTGAAGCTGTCGAACTGGTGGCTGCCTTCGTCGTTGAGCACGCCCGGCTGCAGCCGCGCCACCGCGTCCAGCAGCGCCATGGCCGCGATCTCGCCGCCCGACAGCACAAAGTCACCCAAGCTGATTTGGTGCGTGACATGCCGGTCGATGAAGCGCTGGTCGATGCCCTCGTAACGGCCACACAGCAGCACAGCCCCCTCGCTGTCGGACCAAGACTGCACCGACGCGTGGTTCAGTCGCTCGCCGATGGGCGAAAACAGCACCACCGGGCATGGCTGTCCCTGTCGGTCTTGCCCGATCGCTTGTAAACATCGATCCAGCGGCTCGGCGAGCATGACCATGCCGGGGCCACCGCCGAAGGGGCGATCGTCAACGCGGCGGTAGTTGCCTTCGGCGTGGTCGCGCGGGTTCCACAGCCGCACCTCGACCTGCCCGGACTCAAACGCCCGTCGCGTCACCCCCGCGCTCAACAAAGGCGCGAACAGTTCTGGGAACAGGGTGATGACATCAAAACGCACGGCAATGTCTTGGCAAGCCAAGTCTCAGTAATCGGGTTGCCAGTCAACGGTGATGCGTCGTTCGGCGGTGTTCACCTCGTCCACATAGGCGTTGACAAAGGGCACCAAACGTTCGAGCGTTTTGACTTCGCCCTCGACGGTCTCGGTGTATTCCATCACCAGCACACTGGTGGGGCCCGTGGCCATGAGGTCGGTGACGAGCCCCAAGTCCACACCCTCGCGGTTGCGGACTTGGCAACCGATCAGGTCGACCCAGTAATACTCTCCCTCAGGCAAGGCCGGGAACTGACTGCGCGAGAGGTAAATGCGGGTGCCTTTGAGGGACTCGGCGGTGTTGCGGTCGTTGACCCCTTCGAGGCGCGCCACCCAGCCATCGGAGTGGGCTTTGACCTCGGCGACTTGCACCTGCACTGGGCCGCTGAAAACGGCAAAACCCCGCGCGAAGCGAGCCTCGGGCGGGGTCAGGTACCAAGTGTCGCTGGCCAAGAGTGCGTTGGTGTCGGCACCGTGGGGCTGGATTTTGAGCCAGCCTTTGATGCCCCACGCGTCTTGAAAACGACCCAACTCCACCGCGTCGGCCGGCAGGGGCGACGCTGTGAAGACCGTCATCTTCAGGCGGCCTTGGCGGCGTTTTGCTTGATCAGGCGCTCAACCGTCTCGGAGGGCTGTGCACCCACGCTGATCCAGTGGTTCAGGCGATCCATGGCAATGCGCATGGGCTCTTCACCACCACGGGCCAAGGGGTTGTAAAAACCCAGGCGCTCGATGAAGCGGCCATCGCGGCGGTTGCGCTTGTCGGCAACCACGATGTTGTAGAAAGGACGGGCTTTGGCACCGCCGCGAGAGAGTCGAATGACGACCATGATGAATCCTTCGGGTGGAGAGGTGCCAAAATCGACACCTCGCAGGGTTTTTCAACCCATTTCATTGCAACGCTTGAGACACACGACTGACCACCCGGTCAGCGAAACGCCACAAAACCCAAGATTATAGCCCCATGCCCACGACCCGCTCCAGCACCGAAGCCGACCTCCCCGCCATCACCGCCATTTATGCCCACCATGTGCTGCACGGCACCGGCACCTTCGAGACCACCCCCCCGACCCAAGACGATATGCGCCAGCGCCGCGCCGACGTGTTGGGCAAAGGGCTGCCCTACTTGGTGATTGAAGACGCAGGGCAAGTGCTGGGTTTTGCTTACGCCAATTGGTTCAAGCCACGCCCAGCCTACCGATTCTCAGTTGAGGACTCGATCTACCTCGCTCCGGGCCAAGAAGGCAGAGGCCTGGGCAGCACCTTGATGAACGAACTGTTGAACCAATTGGAGGCCGCGGGCATCCGAAAGGTCATGGCGGTGATCGGCGACTCGGCCAACGCCGCCTCGATTGGCGTTCACCGCCGCGCCGGTTTCGCACCGACCGGCGTGGTTCAATCGTGCGGCTGGAAGTTCGGTCGCTGGCTCGATATTGTTTTGATGGACAAAACCCTCGGCGACGGTGACCGAACCCCGCCACACGACCCTTCAACACCTGCGCAAACATGACCCGCCCAAAACACAAAACCACCGCCGTTTGGCTCGCCTTGACCTTGGGGAGTTTTGGCCTGCACCGCTTTTATTTGCGCGGCTGGGGCGATTGGATCGGCTGGCTCTTCCCCATTCCCACCGCCTTGGGCTGGTGGGGCATCGACCGCGCCATTACGTTTGGGCAAGACGACACCTTGTCGTGGGTGCTCATGCCTTTGCTGGGCATCAGCATCAGCGTCAGTTGCCTCATGGGCATCGTGTACGCCTTGGCGGACCGCCAGGCTTGGAATCGGCGCTACAACGCTGATTTGGAGGAACTAAGCCCCGCCGGTCAAACCCAGTGGCTGACGATCGGAGCTTTGATCGCGTGTTTGATGATCGGCACCGTGGCCTTCATGGCCACCTTGACCTTCAGCTTCCAGCGCTACTTCGAACACCAAGTCGAAGCGGCCAAAGCACTCACCCGTTGACCCACGCCATCAAGGCCATCACCGCGCTGAGCGTGATGGCCGACACCGCCGTCGACAAACCCATGGCCGCCGTGGTTTGGGCTTGCGCCACGCCATAGCGCTGGGCGAACAAAAACACATTCGCGCCACTGGGCAGGGCTGCGGCCACCAGCATCACGGTCAAGGGCAAACCGGTGATGCCAAAGGCCCAGGCGCTCGCGCCCACCAACACCGGCAGCAACAGGTTCTTGGACGCCACCACCCAAAACGCCGTCCGCACGTGGCCACCCAAAGGGGTGTGCGCCAAGGTCACACCCACGAGCAACAACGAGACTGGCCCGAACGCGCTACCCAAGAGCTGCAAAGGCCGATCCATCACCAAGGGCAAATCCCAGCCGGTTTGCGCGTACAAGAGGCCACACACGATGGGCAAAGGCACTGGGTGGATCACCGCGCTCTTGGCCGCCGACCACACCGTGCGCCACACCGACTGGGCTTGACCTCCAGCGGCGTGGTGCTCACGCGCGGCGGCCCACTCCAAGATCAGCGTGGCCGAGCTCAGCAATATCAAGGCGTGCACCGACACCAAGGTGAGCATGGTCACCAAACCCGCTTGGCCATAAGCCAAACCCACCAAGGTGATGCCGATCATCACCATGTTGGAGAACACACCCGCCAAAGCCAAGACCACACTCTCTCGATTCAAGCCGCGCCAAACGATCGAGACCAGCAACAAAGCGCCGGCGGCCACAAAGTAGGCCAAGACCGGACGCAAATCCAAGGTTTCGAATCGCACCGAACTCATGGTGCGAAACAGCAGCGCCGGAATCAGCACCAAGAACACCAGGTTGGACAAATCGGGCACCGAGCTCTCGCGCACCCAACGCCGATGACCGGCCACATAGCCCAAAGCGATGAGCAAAAAAACCGGCGTCAGCGACAAAAACAGGGGTTGGTCTGAAAAGTTCACCGGCGCATGTTAACCGTCAGCGCACCGCGATCGCGTCGCTCATGCGATAGAACAAGCCTGTCGGGTCTTGGCTGAGCACGTGCAAACGCCCTTGCATGACCAAGGCGTTGGTGGTGTATTTGACGGGCTCGCGCGTGCGCACCTCGACCATGCTTTCGGCACCGCCGGGCGTGCAAAACGAACAGGTCAGTGGCACCGAGGTCAACAAAAAACGTTGCTGCTCTTGGCCGGGGTCCAGCGGCATCATGAAGCCCTGCACACGCACCAAGCTTTGGTGCAAAGCCGCCAAACGCTGAGGGAAGATGGGCTGCACGCGGCGGTTGACGATGCGCTTGTCGATGTCGGTGAGCACCGACCATGGCACCACATCGCGCCGCTCGGGCAGCGGCTTGAATGGGCTGAGCGGGCTGTGGATGCCCGCGCCCTGCCCTTGCGGAATGCCGTTGAGCGGGTGCGTGGGCTGAACACCGGGCATGGGCGAACTCAAGCCTTGTGCTGCCACGGGAAGCACCACACTCCAGAAACCCACACCGCACAGGTCGCGCCGCTGCATGCCCAGGCCTTTCAGTGGGCGTGCTTCATGCCGCAGTACTTACCGATCGCCAAGCCTTTGCAGGCTTTTTGCAATTCGGCCAGACACACTTTTTCGCCTTTGCCTGCGGCCAAGCATTGGGCCGCGGCGGTATGCGCCGCGGCCATGGCGCGGTGGCGTTCGATGTCTTCTTGGGTTTGCTTGTCGGTGTGTTGAGCCCAAACGGGGGCAGCCAACAACAGGGCCAACGGCATCAGGGTTTTCAATTTCATGGATTCACCTCGGAGACAACAGGGTTTGAACATCTTGACGGTAGGCGCCGATCGCTGGCAGGGCCGCGGCCAACAAGGCCACACCCAGCGCCACACAAGGCACGGGCCACCAGACCGCCCACGACAAGGCGCCGCCGACGGCCAGCGCCACATCATGCGCCAACGACCAGCCTATCAAAGCTGTCAAGCCCCCCGTCAACGCGAGCGAAAGCAGCAAAGACAGCAAAGCCAGCCACACCGCTTCGGCCAGCAAGAGTGCGGCCAATCGCGTAGGCGATGCGCCCAACACGCGCATGAGCGCGATGTCCGTTCGCCGCTCGCGCAAAGCCTGCCACAGCGCCACCCAGACCGAGAGCGCCGCCACCAAGAGCATCACCACGCCCAAGCCTTGCACGGCCTGTGTGCCCACGGCCAACATGGACAAGAGCCGCGTGACCTCCATGGCGGGCGCAGCGGCTTGCAAGGTGGCGGTGGCGTTGACTTGGCGCGGCAAAGTGACCGCAGCCAAAGGCGTGTTGTAGCGGATCAGCGCCATGCTGACCTCGCGATCGGCCTGCAGCGCAGCCCAATCCTCAGCGCTCATGTCGGGCGTGGCGTGCATCTCGTCGTGCACCTGCCACACCGATTCGGTGGCCGTCAAAACCAAGCGGTCGAGCACACACGCGCAGGGCGCCAACACACCCACCACGGTGTAGGCGGCCTCGTCGTGCGCCGGCCCGCCATGCCCCAAACCGTGGGCCCCGACAAAACCTTGGCCCACCACCAAACCCGTGGCCTGGGCCACGTCAGTGCCCAGCACGGCTTGCATGGGCGCGCCCCACCATTGGCCCGATGCGGCGCGTGCGCCGTGGTGCGTGAGGTAATCGTGCGTAGTGCCAACGATGCGAAAACCCGCGAGGTTGTCGCCCACGCTCAGCGGCATGAAGCGCTCGACCTGCGGGTGTGTTTGCAGCCAACGCAGGTCGTCCAACAACACATTGCCTGGCGGCACGTCCACATGGAACACCCCGGCCATGATGAGTTGCATGGGGCTGCCCTTGGCCCCCACCACCAAGTCCACGCCCGCCAGATCGCGCTGCAAGGCCCGCTCCACCTGCGCTTGCGCTTGCAACACCACGCCGAACACCGTCAGACCCAAGGTCAACAAAACCAAGTTGAGCACCGCCGTCAGCGGCCGTGACCACAGGTAAGTCCAAGCCCAGCGAGCCACGCTCATGCGCCACCCCAAGCCGGCAAGTTCAGGACCGGCGCATCCGGCCAAGCCTGCACCGCCCTAGCATCGTGCGTGGCCACGACCAAGGTGGCGCCGTGCGCTTGTGTGTGTTCACGCAAGAGCGAGAGCACCCCAGCACAAGCCGCGTCGTCCAAACTCGCGGTGGGTTCATCGGCCAAGAGCAGGGCTGGGCGACGCAAGAGCGCACGCGCCAAGGCCACGCGCTGGGCTTGACCGCCCGAGAGTTGAGCCGGCCGGCGCTTTGACAGTCCCCCCACGCCCAAAGCGTCCAAAGCGCGTTCGATGGCGCGGCGGTCCACGGACAAGCCGGCGGCGAAATACACCAGCGCCAAGTTGTCGAACACCGTGAGCGAATCGCTCAATCCCAAACGCTGTGGCAACACACCGACGTGGGCGCTGCGCCACTGGTCGCGTTGTGCGCCGCTGAGGGTGCCCAAGTCGGTGCCCGCCACCACCACACGCCCTTCGCTGGCCACCATCAAACCGGCCACCAAAGACAGCCACGTGGACTTGCCGCTGCCCGAGGGCCCTCGCAACAACAAGGTGCCGCCCGCGGGCACATGCACATCGTCAAAGCGCAGCGTGCTGCTGGCGCCCACGAAGCGAAAGGCCAAGCCTTGTGTGTGGATCATCGGCTCGGGGTTCAACGCGCCAACCGCGCAAAGGTCTTGCGGAATTTCGCGACCTTGGGCGCGGCCACGGCCATGCAATAACCTTGGTGCGGGTTGCGCTCGAAGAAGTCTTGGTGGTAGTCCTCGGCGGCGAAATAGTGGGCCAGCGGCAAAAGCTCGGTGACGATGGGTGCGCCAAAGGCGTCTTGCGCGCTGAGTTCGTCCATCAAGGCCTGCGCCACTTCACGTTGATCATTTTGGGTGAAGTAAATGCCGCTGCGGTACTGCGTGCCCACATCGTGCCCTTGGCGGTTGAGTGTGGTGGGGTCGTGGATCACAAAGAAGATCTCAAGCAAGTCGCGCGTGCTCACCTGCTCGGGGTCGTAAACCAGCTTGACCACTTCGTTGCAACCGGTGCGCCCGGTGCACACCGCCTCGTAAGTCGGGGCTTGCGACTGCCCATTGCTGTAACCAGACTCGACATCCAGCACGCCGCGCACGTCTTTGAACACCGCTTCGGTGCACCAAAAACAGCCGCCGCCCAATACCAAGGTTTGTGTTGTGTTCATGGTGTGTTTATACCGGCTCTGCTGGGGCATGGCCTCGGCCCTCTGCAAGGCAAGGACATCCCTGCTATATTAATAACCAATCGGTCATTAATATGCCAAATTCACCCCACCCCGACAGCAAAGCCCGGCGCAGCCGGCGCAAGGACGCGCGTCCAGGAGAGCTGTTGGCTGCGGCTTTGAGCCTGTTTGTGGAGAAAGGTTTTGCCGCCACCACGGTCGAAGCCGTGGCCGCACGTGCGGGCGTGTCCAAAGGCACCTTGTTTTTGTACTTCCCCAGCAAGGTGGAGCTCTTTCAAGCGGTGGTGCGCGAGAACATCGTGGGGCGGTTGAGCGAATGGGCCGAGGTCATCAAACAACACCAAGGCCCCATGGCGCCTTTGTTGCGGGAACTCATGCACCAGTGGTGGCAACGCATCGGCATGACCGAGGCATCGGGCATCACCAAGCTGGTCTTGAGCGAAGCCGCTCTGTTTCCCGATATCGCAGCGTTCTACCAAGCCGAGGTGATCGGCCCCGGTCAAGCCCTCACGCGCCAGATCCTCACCCGAGGCATGGCCAGTGGCGAATTCCGTCGCGTCAACATCGAGCACACCATCCACAGCTTGTTCGCCCCCATGCTTTATTTGGTCATGTGGAAACACGCACTTTGCCTGTGCGCACCAGCCCAACCGGCGCTGGACCCACTGGCTTTCATCGACAACCAATGCCAGCTTTTGCTGGACGGACTCACCTCACCCCACCCCTCATCACCATGACATTGCGCATCAAAAAACCCTCGCTGCCCTGGATCTTGCTTGGCCTTTTGGTCTTGGTCATTGCGATTGGCGTGGGCCGAGCCTTGGTCAAGCGAAACGCCCAACAAAGTTCGGCCGCCCAAGCCGCTGCCACCCTACAAACCGCACCGGTCTATGAGCTGGTGCCGGCCGATTGGATGGTTGCCAAGTCTGTGCCACTGAACCAAACGGTGGCCGTCTCGGGTTCGATCAAGGCCTTGCAAAGCGCGGTGGTCAAAGCCCGCGTGGCCGGTGAGTTGCAAGGGTTGAACAAACGCGAAGGCCAAAGCGTGAGCGAAGGCGAAGTGGTGGCGCGCGTCGTCAGCCCCGACGCTGGCGCCCGCGTGCGCCAAGCCGAGCAACAAGCCCAAGCCGCCAAAGCCCAAGCCGACATCGCGCAGCGCACCCACGACAACAACCTGGCCTTGGTGGCGCAGGGTTTCATCTCCAACACCGCTTTGCAAAACTCGCTGTCGCAACTGGCCTCGGCGCAAGCCAACCACCGCGCGGCCTTGGCCGCGCTCGACATCGCCCGCCAGTCGCTCAACGACACCGCCTTGCGCGCACCCTTGAGCGGCCAAATCTCGGCACGCTTGGCGGAGAACGGCGAACGCGTGGCGGTCGAAGCCCGGGTGGTGGAGATCGTGGACCTCTCGGCTTTTGAACTTGAAGCAGCCCTCTCGCCCGTGGACGCGGCCCGTGTGCAAACTGGTCAAGCCGTTGAGCTGCGCATCGAAGGCCGCACCGAACCCATCGCAGCCAAGGTCAGCCGCATCAACCCCAGCGTGCAAGCAGGCAGCCGCAGCGTGCTCGTGTACCTGCGCATCCCCAGCGCCAACGATTTGCGTCAAGGGCTGTTCGCTCAAGGCCACATCGTGACCGGCGAGGCCAAGGCCTTGGCCGTGCCCGCCAGCGCGGTGCGCAACGACAAGCCCGCGCCCTACATCCAAATCGTGCAAGACGGGCAAGTGCGGCACTGGCCCGCCCAAATCACCACCCAAGGTCAGTTCCAAGGCGAGCCCATGGTCGGCATCCGCGACCTGCCCGACGGCACGACCGTGCTGCGCGTCCAAACCGGCCTGATCCGTGAAGGAACGGCCGTGACACTGCGCACCACACCTTAAGGCCCCGCCATGTGGTTCACCCAAGTCTCTTTGCGCAACCCGGTCTTTGCGACCATGGTCATGTTGGCCTTTGTGGTGCTGGGCGTGTTTTCTTTCCAGCGCTTGCAGGTCGACCAGTTCCCCAGCATCGACTTCCCCGTGGTGGTGGTCAACACCGACTACCCCGGCGCCTCACCCGAAATCGTTGAAACCGAGGTCACCAAAAAGGTCGAAGAAGCCGTCAACGCGATCGCCGGTGTCAACGCCCTGACCTCGCGCAGCTACGAAGGCTCGTCCGTCGTCATCGTTGAATTCCAGCTTCACGTCGATGGCCGCAAAGCCGCCGAAGACGTGCGCGAAAAAATCGCCCTGCTGCGCCCCGCCTTTCGCGACGAAGTCAAAGAGCCGCGTGTTTTACGCTTTGACCCGTCCAGTCGCTCCATCTGGTCGGTCGCGGTCTTGCCCGACGCCACGCAGCTGCCCGCCGGCAAAGCCGCACCCAGCGCGGTGGAGCTGACCACCTGGACCGAACAAACCCTCAAGAAGCGTTTGGAGAACGTGCGCGGCGTGGGCTCGGTCACGCTGGTCGGCGGCACGCGCCGCGCCATCAACATCCACCTCGACCCATCGGCCATGGAAGCCCTGGGGGTGAGCGCCGAGCAGATCACCAGCGCCGTGCGCAACGACAACCAAGACCTGCCGGTGGGCACGCTCAAAAACGACGAACGCGAACGCGTTGTGCAGGTGCTCTCGCGCATCGAGCAGCCGCAAGATTTCGCCAACATCATCGTCGCGCGCAAGAACGGGACGCCCATCCGTTTGGGCCAAGTCGCCCGCATCAGCGACAGCACCGAAGAGGTCGAGAGCTTGGCGCTCTACAACGGCCAGCGCACGTTGTTGCTGCAGGTGCAGAAGTCCCAAGACGAAAACACCATCGCCGTCACCGATGGCCTCAAAGCCACCTTGGCCGAGCTGCAAAGCGCCTTGCCTCCGGGCGTGAAGCTCGAACAGATCGCCGACGGCTCGCGCCCCATCCGGGTCTCGGTCAACAACGTGCGCCAAACGCTGATTGAAGGCGCCATCCTGACCGTGCTCATCGTCTTCCTGTTCCTCAACAGCTGGCGCTCCACCGTCATCACCGGCCTGACCCTGCCCATCGCGCTGGTCGGCACCTTCTTCTTCATGTACCTGTTTGGCTTCACCATCAACATGATCACACTGATGGCGCTGACCTTGTCGGTGGGCCTGTTGATCGACGACGCCATCGTCGTGCGCGAGAACATCGTGCGCCACCTGCACATGGGCAAAACGCCGTACAACGCGGCCATGGACGGCACGCAAGAAATTGGCCTAGCCGTGTTGGCCACGACGCTGTCCATCGTGGCGGTGTTTTTGCCGATCGGCTTCATGGGCGGCATCATCGGCAAGTTCTTCCACGAGTTCGGCATCACCATGGTCGCGGCCGTGCTGATCTCGATGTTCGTGAGCTTCACGCTCGACCCCATGCTGTCCTCGGTTTGGCACGACCCCGACGCCGACCCCAAAGGCAAAGCACCCCGTCCGCCCAACTGGTACGACAAGTCGATCGGCCGCGTCACCGCGTGGTTCGACCGCGTGCAAGACGATGTGTCCGACGTCTACCAAAACGCCTTGCGCTGGTCGCTGCGCCACAAAATCGCCACGCTCATGCTGGCCCTGTCCACCTTCGTCGGCAGTATTTTCATGGTGCCTTTGTTGGGCTCGGAATTCGTGCCCAAGGCCGACTTCTCGGAAACCTCGCTGAGCTTCCACACGCCCGTGGGCTCATCGCTGCAGACCACCGAGGCCAAAGCCCAGCAGGTCGAAGCCATCCTGCGCGAATTCCCCGAGGTGCAATACACCCTGACCACCATCAACACCGGCAACGCGCAAGGAAAAATCTACGCCAGCGTCTACGTGCGTTTGGTCGACCGCAAGGCACGCAGCCTCAACGCCGACCAAATGGCGGCCAAGCTGCGCGAGCGCTTGCGCACCGTGCCCGGCATCACCGTGACGCACGCCGGCTTGCTCGACGCCGTGGGCGGCAACAAACAAATCGAGTTCTCGCTGCAAGGCGAAGACTTGGCCGAACTGGAGCGCTTGTCGCAACAGGTGATGGAGCGCGTGCGCCCCATCGTCGGCTTGGTGGACTTGGACTCCAGCGTCAAACCCAACAAACCCACGGTGGACGTGATCGTGCGCAGCGACATCGCCTCGGACGTGGGCTTGGGCACCGCCGCCATTGCCAGCGGCTTGCGCACCCTGGTGGCCGGTCAAACCGTGGGCAACTGGCGCGCCATCGACGGCCAGAGCTACAACGTCAACGTGCGCTTGGCGCCCGAACACCGCGAACGCTTGAGCGACCTGCAAAACCTGCCCTTCCAAGTGGGCACCGCCGCCGACGGCAGCGCACGCGTGGTGCGCTTGGGTCAAGTGGCCGAGGTCAACGAGTCCACCGGACCCAACCAGATCAACCGGCGCAACCTCACGCGCGAAGTGGCCATCAACGCCAACGTCTACGGCCGCTCGGCCGGTGATGTGTCGGCCGACATCCGCAAGGCCTTGGACGGCATGAGCTTCCCGCCCGGTTACCGCTACGAATTTGGCGGCTCCACCAAGAACATGCAAGAGTCCTTTGGCTACGCCCTGTCGGCCTTGGCCTTGGCCGTGATCTTCATTTACATGATCTTGGCCAGCCAGTTCCAAAGTTTCTTGCAACCGCTGGCGCTCATGAGTTCGCTGCCGCTCACGCTGATTGGCGTGGTGCTGGCGCTGCTGATGTTCGGCTCATCGCTGAGCATGTTCTCGGTGATTGGGGTGATTTTGCTCATGGGCTTGGTCACCAAAAACGCCATTTTGTTGGTTGACTTCGCCATCCGCGCACGCCAAGGTACGCCCGACATTCCCGCCCTGCCCCGCGAAGAGGCGCTGCTCATGGCCGCCAAGGTGCGTCTGCGCCCCATCCTCATGACCACACTGGCCATGGTGTTCGGCATGGTGCCGCTGGCCTTTGCGCTGAGCGAAGGCGCCGAGCAGAGAGCCCCCATGGGCCAAGCGGTCATTGGCGGCGTCATCACCTCGTCTTTGTTGACTTTGGTGGTGGTGCCGGTCATTTACGTCTACATCGACGACTTCACCCAATGGCTGCGCCGGCGCTGGAGTCGGTAAAATGGAACAGCATCGGTTAATATACCCCCTGGAGTAACAATGAACACCACCGCCACCGCCTTGAACCAAGCCCGATTCAACATGATCGAGCAACAAATCCGTCCTTGGGAAGTGCTGGACGCCCAAGTGCTGGAGCTGCTGGAACGTGTGCGCCGTGAAAACTTCGTGCCCAGCGCTCACCGCGCCTTGGCCTACGCCGACATGGAACTGCCTTTGGGCGGCGGTTCACCCGAAGTGATGTTGGCCCCCAAAGTCCAGGCCAAACTGGTGCAAGACCTGCAGATCCAAGCCACCGACCGCGTGCTCGAAATCGGCACCGGCAGCGGCTACACCACCGCGCTCATGGCACAACTGGCCGCGAACGTGACCAGCTTGGAAATCGACCCCGAGCTGGCCAAACAAGCCACCCAACGTTTACAAGCGGCCGGCATCACCAACGCGCAAGTCCGCGCTGCCGATGCTTGCGCCAACGGCTTCGCCGCTTGCCAAATCGACGCGCCTTTCAACGTGATCGTGCTGGGCGGCTCGGTGGCCGAAGTGCCCGCTGCCTTGACCGGACTCTTGGCCGACGGCGGTCGTTTGTTTGCCATCGTGGGCCAAGCCCCCGTGATGCGTGCGACCATCATCACCCGCCGTGGCAACAGCTTTCACACCAGCCAGCCTTGGGACACCGTGGCGCCTCGCTTGCAACACTTCGCTGAGCCATCGCGCTTCGCGTTCTGAGGACCCCGCCCATGATGGCCATCCGCCCCGCCCAAATTCAAGACTGGGTCAAGAACGCCGCCGAACACGGCAGCGCACCACCCGTGGTGCTCGACGTGCGCGAGCCCTGGGAGTTGCAAACCGCCAGCGTCAAGGCCGACGGGTTTGAGCTCATCGCCATGCCCATGCGCAGCGTCCCAGCCCGCTACACCGAGTTGCAGCGCGACCAGCCGATTGCCTGTCTGTGCCACCACGGTGGCCGCAGCGCACAAGTCGCCCACTTTCTGATGCAAAACGGCTTCACCCAAATCGTCAACGTTCAAGGCGGCATCAACGCTTGGTCCAGCGAAGTCGACCCCAGCATCCCCACCTACTGAACCCCAAAAGGCAACACCATGCACGCTCCCCACACCACCAGCCGCACCCCACGCCCTTCGCTGCGTCCCTTGGTCGCCGCTGCCGTGCTGGCCTTGGGCGGCGCATCGGGCGCCAACGCGCAAAGCCTCTCCGAGTTGTTTGTGGCCGCCCGCGACCACGACGCCAGCTACCTGTCGGCCGTGGCCAACGCCAAGGCCACCAACGCCCGAGGCAACCAAGCTTGGGCGGGCATGTTGCCCCAAGTGACTTACAGCGCAGACAAGTTTGAGACCGATGACAACATCACCAAGTCCAACCCCACGCGCGACAGCGACAGCCAAACCCTGACCATTCGACAACCCTTGTTCCAGGTGGGCAGTTTCTTGGGTGTCGCTCAAGGCTCGCACACGCGGGACATCGCCGAACGCCAACTTCTAGCCGCAGAGCAGGAACTGGTCATTCGCATCACGCAAGCTTACTTCGACGTGCTCTCTGCCAACGACAACGTGACGGTCGTTCAAGCCCAAAAACAAGCGGTGAGCGAACAGCTGGCTGCGGCCAAGCGCAACTTCGAAGTCGGCACCAGCACCGTCACCGATTCGCGCGAAGCACAAGCCCGATTCGACTTGGTGGTGGCACAAGAGATCGCCGCGCAAAACGACCTGCGCGTCAAACGCTTGGCGCTGGGACAGCTCGTGGGCATCAAGGACGTACAGCCCAAACCCCTCAAAGTGCCAGTGGCACTGCCCAACATCGCGCCGATGGAGCTGCAGGCTTGGCTGGATCAAGCGCAGGCCAACAACGCTTTGTTGCAGCAAGCACAAAGCCAAAAAAACATCGCCAACTTGGAATCCAAAAAATCCATGGCCAACCACCTTCCTACGTTGGACTTGATTGCACAGCAGAAAAAGACCTACGGTTACAGCTCGTTTTCAAACAGTTATGGAAGTACCGACAACACCAGTATTGGTTTTCAGTTGAACGTCCCCTTGTTCGCCGGTTTCGCCCACCACAACAAAATCCGCGAAACCCTGCACCTGCAAGACAAAGCCCAAGCCGATTTGGACAAAGCCCAGCGCGATGTCATGCAAGCCACACGCAGTGCCTTCTTCGGCGTGCAAGCCGGTCTGAGCCAAGTCAAAGCCTTGGAAGCCGCCGAGGCGTCCAGCCAAGTGTCTTTGGACGCCAACAAGCTTGGCTACCAAGTCGGTGTGCGCATCAACATCGACGTGCTCAACGCCCAAACCCAGCTCTACCAAACCAAGCGCGATTTGGCGCAAGCCCGCTACAACGTGCTGCTGGGTCAACTCCGCTTGAAACAAGCCAGCGGCACCCTGACCGGCGAAGACCTCCAAGCCATCAACGACTTGCTCGCGCCTTGAATCTGGGGGGTCGTTACACTCTCCCCCCATGAGCCATTACGACCTTTACGCCATCGGCAACGCGCTGGTGGACACCGAATACGAAGTTTCTGACGAGCAGCTGGGCGCCATGGGCGTGGACAAGCGGCACATGACCTTGATCGACACGCCACGCCGCGCTGAATTGTTGGGCCAGTTGAAGGCCCACCATCCTCGGCGCACCGGCGGCGGCTCGGCCGGCAACACCGTGGTGGCCCTGTCGCAGCTCGGCGGTCGTGCGTTTTACTCTTGCTGCGTGGCCGACGACGAGTTGGGCGACTTTTACGCCGCCGACCTTCAAGCCAACGGCGTGGCCACCAACCTGACCCACACCCGCGCCGCAGAAGGCCAAACCGGCAGCTGCTTGGTGCTGGTCACGCCCGACGCCGAGCGCAGCATGTGCACCTTCTTGGGCGTCTCGGCCGAGCTCAACGACAGCGCCCTGCACCCCCAAGACATCGCCAAAAGCCGCCTGTATTACATGGAAGGCTACTTGGCCGCCTCGCCCACCGGCTTGCAAGCCGCGCTGGCCGGCAAGGCCACGGCCTTGGCCAAGGGCGTGCCACTGGCCCTGACGCTCAGCGACGTGAGCATGATCCGCTTTTGCAAGGCCGGATTGGACGCCATGCTCGACGGCGGCGTGGACTTTTTGTTTTGCAACGAAGAAGAAGCGCAAGTCTGGACGGGCCTTTCCGACATCGACGCGGTGGCCTCGGCCATGGCGCCCTTGGCCAAAACCGTTTGCATCACGCGCGGTCCAAAGGGTTGTTTGATCGTGCAAGGCGCAGAGCGCCACACCGTGGCCACCGTCCCGGTCCAAGCCGTCGACACCAACGGCGCGGGTGACATGTTCGCGGGCGCTTTCCTGTTCGGCGTGAGCCAAGGCTGGCCCCTGACCCAAGCCGCCACCTTGGCCAACCGCTGCGCGGCGGCGGTGGTTTCGCAACACGGCAACCGATTGACTCGGGCGCAAATGCAGGACTTGTTGCGCAAGGCCTGAAATTCATGGATGGCGTCGCTACGCTCGCCATGACAAATGAATGAAGTCACTGCGAGCGCAGCGAAGCAGTCTCTGCTCACTTGGGTCGTGACTGCTGACTGACTTGATCAATCAGCTCTCGAGTGATGTTGATCAGTTCTTCTAGGCCCGACTCTTCCACTTCCAAGTAGCCCTCGTATTCCGCGAGGTTGCGTTTTTGGTGGGCCAGATCCAGCACCCGCCATTTGTGCGCTGGCCAAGCTACGGTGTGGCTCAAGCATTGAAAAACCGTGAATCGGTTTTCGCTTCTAAAACCGTACAAACGCAAGGCAGCCAGGGCCGCCACATGGGCTGCGTTGTAAGCGCTGGTGAAGCGACCCTCCAACGAAACACCGTTCATCAATGCATCGGCCAGTCGCGTGTTGGCCATTCCCAGCATCCGGTTCACCTCGTTGGGTCGGGTTGGCTCAAGCTTGAGCTGACCCACCTTCACCAAATTGTTGAGCGCTTGCATCTGAATTTGAGGGTTCAATCAAGGTCACTAAGGGCTGACTCAGGATGCGGTGAACGAAGGAGCCTGTGTCGCTCTTGCGTCTCAAGAACTCATCTTCGCTCATGCAGTTGGGGTTGATTGTGCGACCGATGCGCAACTCCACAGGCACCAATCGTTGTAAAACTTCGCTGAGCGTGAGATTTTCCCCAACCAACAAAACATCAACGTCGCTGCCTGCGTGAGCGGTTTGCTTGGCGACAGAGCCATAGATCCAAGCGGCTTTCAAAGCAGGCAACATCGGTTTGAGCGCCTCTTGCAACAAGGGCACCAGCCCAACGGTCTTTTCTGTGATCAGCAACAACTCTCGATACAAAGGGCTGTTGGGGTTGGCTTGAAAGTGCCGTTGGTTACCCACATGAAAAGAACGAACAAGACCCGACTCCACCAGACGACGCAACTCTCGCTGCAATGAAGCGCTACCGAGTCCCGTTAAACGCAACAACTCGCTGAGGTGGAAACTCCGCTCGGCTTGCCCAAACAGCGGCAAAAAAACCAACTGCTGGCTTCGGGTGAACAATGCATCGGCCAAATTCATTGCCAAATAATAGCATGAACATGCCAAATATTAGCAAATTAGAAGACCACGGTGAGCGCAGCGAAGCAGTCCACCGACACCTTCGAATCAGCCCTGCGCAGACAACCACTGCGCCCAAGACATCCCTTGCTGGTCTTTGCCCGACAAGGCCGGGGCACCACTCAAAGGCCAATCGATGGCCAGCTGGGGGTCGTTCCACGCGATGCAGCGCTCGTGCTCGGGCGCGTAGTAGTCGGTGGTTTTGTAGAGAAACTCGGCGTGCTCGGTCAGCGTCAAGAACCCGTGCGCCAAACCCGGTGGCACCCACATCTGCCGCTGGTTGTCGGCGCTGAGCTCCACCCCCACCCATTGCCCCAAGGTCGGTGAGCCGGGGCGAATGTCCACCGCCACGTCAAACACCGCGCCGTGCACCACCCGCACCAACTTGCCCTGCGGACGCTGCACCTGAAAGTGCAACCCGCGCAACACACCCTGGGCGCTGCGGCTGTGGTTGTCTTGCACGAACGTGTGCTGCGTGCTGGTGGCGGCGTTGAAGTCCTGCTGGTTGAAGCTCTCAAAAAAGAAGCCCCGGCTGTCGCCAAACACCTTGGGGGTGAGGATCAAGACATCGGCAATGGCGGTGGGGGTGACGGTGTAGGGCATGGGTATGCGTAAAACTAGGCTTGGAGATTCAAGCGTGCCATGGTTAACAGTGACTGCGCTTGAGCAAGGCATTCGCTCAACAGGCTTTCGGTGATGAGTTCGCCGTCGTAGTCAATCAAATTTCTCTGTTTGCGAAGGGCGTCCAACACCCTCACCGTCTCGGGTGGTACGGCCAGGGTATGAACCAAACATTGCAATGTGGTCTGGTGGTGGCCCGGTTTGCTCGTGGATGTTCGATAGCCTTGCTGCAAAAGAGCCGCATCAGCGATGGCTCGAATAGCGGTGTAAGCGCAATCAAAACGTGTTTCCATGCTGTTGGACGTTCGTCTCGCATCGTCCAAACGGGTTTGCGCAACGTTCAACATCTTTTGCTGCAGATCTGTTGAAAACGGCACCTGGTCGAGCAAACCAATACGATGCAAGTTATTGAGTGGCTCAGAGGTCATGTTCTGCACCAACGATAAAGAGCTTGGGTTGGTTGATGAGCTCTTCAACAAACGTGCTGTGAGCCGATTTTTTGTCCAACCACTCTTGCCAAGTCATGACTTTGGGATTGATTTCTCGCCCCAAGTCTTTTTGGACTTCGTAAACGGCGTTGATCACTTGTCCAAAACCGACATCACCAACCACCATGAGATCGACATCGCTTTGCGGGCCTTCGGTGGCTTTGGCCATCGAACCAAATACAAAAGCCACCCTGATCTGCGGTGAAAGCTCATGCAAAGCGTGGGTCAAAACATCTTTAAGCCCCGTGGTTTTTCGAATCAACCCCGACAACTCAGGGAAGACAGGGTGTTGGTCATCGGCAGAGAAATGCGTTTGGTTGCCCACTTTTTTCCATTTGAGCAAACCCACCTTGACCAAGCTGTCGAGTTCTTTCTTCAAGGTTCCCGCAGACGCACCTGTCATGCGTGCGAGCTCCCGCAAATGAATCCATTTTTCAGGATTCATCACCAACAAAGTCAGCACTTTGCGACGGTACAGGTTTGGGAAAATCAGGTCAGCAACCGACAAAATGTTTTCCTTATTGAAACAATTGATTTTCAATTGAAAACATTTTACGATTATTTGTCGATTTGCTCAACCAAGCGTTTGGCCGTCTCCACCAACACCGCCTGTGCGGTGCTTTTGATGCTGTGGATGTGTTCGGGGCTCAGGCGCATGCCACTTATTTAAGCAGATTCAACAAGTACTGGCCATAGCCGTTTTTGGCCAGCGGCTGGGCCAGGCGCTGCAGGGCTTCTGCGCTGATCCAGCATTGGTGGAAGGCAATTTCTTCGGGGCAAGCCACCATCAGGCCTTGACGCTTTTGCAGCGTGGCGATGAAGCCCGCGGCTTCCAGCAGGCTGTCGTGGGTGCCGGTGTCGAGCCAAGCGTAGCCGCGGCCCATGATTTCCACGTTCAGTTGGTTGAGCTCCAAGTAGCGCTTGTTGACGTCGGTGATCTCCAGCTCGCCGCGCGCCGAGGGCTGGATGTCGGCCGCGATGTCGCAGACCTGTTGGTCATAGAAATACAGGCCCGTGACGGCGTAGCGGCTCTTGGGCTGCGCGGGCTTTTCCTCGATGCTGACGGCGCGCTGCTGGCCGTCAAAGGCCACCACGCCATAACGCTCAGGGTCGTGCACGTGGTAAGCGAACACGCTCGCGCCGCTGGTGCGCTGATCGGCGTTGTGCAGCAACTTCACCAAGTCGTGGCCATAAAAAATGTTGTCGCCCAGCACCAAGGCACTGGGGTCGTTGCCCACAAAGTCTTTGCCGATGATGAAGGCCTGCGCCAAGCCATCGGGCGAAGGCTGCACCGCGTATTGGATGTTCATGCCCCACTGGCTGCCGTCGCCCAACAACTCGGCAAAGCGCGGTGTGTCTTGCGGCGTGCTGATCAGCAGCACGTCTTTGACGCCCGCGAGCATGAGCGTGGTCAGCGGGTAATAGACCATGGGCTTGTCGTACACCGGCATGAGCTGCTTGCTCACCGCCTGCGTCACCGGGTACAAGCGGGTGCCTGAGCCCCCAGCCAAGATGATGCCTTTGCGTTGTGTCATTTGATTCTTTCGTTGGTCATGGCGCGCTTGTTTTCGTCATGGCGAGCGCAGCGAAGCCATCCACGCCCTCTTCCCACCTAGGCAAGGTCAAGCCAAAAGCCGACTGCAGCTTCTGCGTGTTGAGCCGAGAGTTGTGTGGCCGCTGAGCCGCCGTCGGGAACGCACTGGTCGGCACCGGCTCGATGCTTTGCACCTTCCAAGGCGCATCGGGGTGTTGCCCACGGGCTTGCTCGATCAGGCGCTGCGCGTAGCCGTGCCAAGTCGTCTGGCCCGCCGCCGCCAAGTGGTAGAGCCCACGCAAAGCCCAATTGCCCTGCGTGGCGCGAATGGCCTGCGCGGTGACATGGGCAATCAGCTCGGCGCTGGTGGGCGCGCCCACTTGGTCGTTGATGACCTTCAGCTGCTCGCGCTCCTGCGCCAAACGCAGCATGGTTTTGGCGAAGTTGCCACCGTGCAAACCATACACCCAGCTGGTGCGAAAGATCAGGTGCGCGCAGCCGCTGAGCGCGATGGCTTTTTCGCCAGCCAACTTACTCTGTCCGTACACATTGAGCGGGCCTGTGGGGTCGGTCTCGACCCAGGGCGTGTCGCCGATGCCGTTGAACACATAGTCGGTGGAGTAATGCACCAGCAAAGCGCCCATGGGGCTGGCCGCGCGGGCCAACACGGCCACGGCGTCGGTGTTGATGGCACGACACGCATCGGCCTCGCTCTCGGCCTTGTCCACCGCCGTGTAAGCCGCGGCGTTCACGATGACATCAGGCCGCACCGTGGCCACCGTGCGGGCCAGGCCGTCCAAGTCGGCCAAGTCGCCACCTTCACTGTGGCGATCCAGGGCGATCACTTCGCCCAAAGGCGCCAAGCAGCGCTGCAAGGCCCAGCCGACTTGGCCGTTTTTGCCCAGCAGCAGAATCCTCACGGGGTACCTCCGGCGTATTGCTGAGCCACCCAATCTTTGTAGGCGCCGCTTTGCACGTTGGCCACCCACTCGGGGTTGTCCAAGTACCACTGCACGGTTTTGCGAATGCCGGTCTCGAAGGTCTCGGCGGGCTTCCAGCCCAGCTCGCGGTGGATCTTGGTGGCGTCGATCGCGTAGCGACGGTCGTGGCCGGGGCGATCGGTCACGTAGGTGATTTGTTCCGCATAGCGCTTGCCATCGGCGCGGGGGCGCAGCTCGTCGAGCAGCGCGCAGACGGTGTTGACGATCTCGATGTTGGGCTTTTCGTTCCAACCACCCACGTTGTAAGTCTCGCCCAAACGAGCGCCTTCGAGCACGCGGCGAATGGCGCTGCAGTGGTCTTTGACGTAGAGCCAGTCGCGGATTTGCATGCCGTCGCCATACACCGGCAGCGGCTTGCCCGCCAAGGCGTTGACGATCATCAGCGGGATGAGCTTTTCGGGGAAGTGGAACGGCCCGTAGTTGTTCGAGCAGTTGGTGGTGAGCACCGGCAAGCCGTAGGTGTGGTGCCAGGCGCGCACCAAATGGTCGCTGGCGGCCTTGCTGGCGCTGTAGGGGCTGTTGGGCTCGTAAGCGTGGGTCTCGGCAAAGGCGGGGTCGGTTTTGGACAAGGTGCCGTACACCTCGTCGGTGGAGACATGCAGAAAACGGAAAGATGGCCTCTCTGCGCTCGCCATGACGGAATAATAAGCCCGAACCGCTTCCAGCAAATTGAACGTACCAACAATGTTGGTTTGAATGAAGTCACCAGGGCCGTGGATGGAGCGGTCAACGTGGCTCTCGGCGGCGAAGTTGATCACCGCGCGGGGCTGGTGTTCGGCCAGCAGGCGCTCGACCAAAGCGCGGTCGCCGATGTCGCCCTGCACAAAGACGTGGCGCGGGTCGCCCTGAACCGAGTCCAAGGTCTGCAGGTTACCCGCATAGGTGAGCTTGTCCAAGTTGACCACGACCTCGTCGCTGCCGGCCAACCAGTCCAGCACAAAGTTGCCACCAATAAACCCGGCGCCGCCGGTCACCAAGATCGTCATGCATCGCTTTCAAAAATGTCAATTTTCGCATGCAGCAAATGCCGCGTGACGGTAAAGCTCAACATCCTGAGCAAGCCCGTGCAACCACCAATCGAGCCCTATGGCGTCAAGACGCTCAGCTGAACGGGTTTTTTCGGGCCCTTTTGGCGGAGGCTCTGGTGTATTTCGCCGCATCAAACCCTTGGCGCTGGTTCAACAAATCATCACCGTCAATTTGCTGCGCTAGGCTTTCTATATCTGATGGGCTGACACCCACGCTACGAAAGTGGGCCTGCCAAGTGTTCACCACCGCAATCACACGCAGCACCTCTGCAGCAGCTTGGGCTGGGGTCAGGCCAAAGGCCTCGCACTCGCTCATCGCGTTATCCAAAGTCGATTCGCGGCCCTGAGTGCCGCAAATAAACTCTTGGTAGCCTTGGCCCGAGTTGGTGGGCAATACATCGTAGGCGGGAGCCAATCGCAGCCGACCATGTTCGAAAGGCGCCACCACCAGTAAAGAGTGGTTTTTTTCGTGATCGTCGGTGTTGTCCATCAGAATGTTAAACACCATGCGCCTGAACAGCTCGTGCGCATCTTGCACATTGGCGCCATCTTTGGCCACACCCGCGCGGCGCAGCAAACGGGCCAATTCGGGGTAACCCATCTGCGGCTCTTGGCCCGCGGCAGTGGCAGCGCGCAAGGCCGTGCTGGCCGACAAACAATGGACACGCCCTCTCCCTGACGTGCGGTCAAAGCGCCTTATGGCCACAGCATGCAAGCCCAACAAAGGCACCACCTGCGTTTGCGCCACTTGAATGCCCGCTTGGGCCGCCAGCGTCATGGTGGCGTGCTCGACCAAAGGCGCATCCACAGGCTCGTTGTTAAAAAACTTGATCACCCACTGCTCACCATCGATGGTGATGAGTGCTTTGGGCTTGGCGCCGCCCAGCGGGCTACCGCCACCGGCCATGATCTTGGACTCCAGCGCCGACAGCGGCTCCGACGCCTCAATCTTGGCCGCCACCTCGCTCAATTGCTGCGCATCTTGCAAACGGGGCAGCGGGCCTGCAGACCTGGGCTGGTACTCGGTGGCCGAGGTTGACACCCCCAAGGCGCCAAAGCGGTCGTCGCCTGCACAGTACAAATACTCCATCAGCGACAAGCGCTGCGGCCGGTCCACAAAGCGAATGACTTTTTCGCCCCACCGGTCGGGGCGAGCGTCGTCCACCGCCCCCACCGCACGCGGGGCATCGGCCCCCAAGCGCCCTTGAGGCAAAAATTCGGTGTCCACAAGGGGCAAGTCTTCGCTCAAGGCAAAGCCATTGGCCAACCAGTCTGCTGTGTAGTGCAGCGACACCCCCTTGCCCGCCGCCACCAGCTGGAGCGCGCCCACATACCTGGGCTCAGCAGGCTCACCCAAAAACCACAGGTGCAAGTCATCGAGCCTCATGTGTGGCCTTGTTGGCGTTTGTTCTGCTGGGCTCGGGCACGGCCCAAAGCCTGGGCTTGCCGAACGTCCAGCTCAATCGCGCCACGGTCCAGCTCGGGCGCGGCCAATTGGCCCAGTTCACCATCGCGCTGAATCAGCCACAGTGCCGTGGCCACAATGCCAATGCCCACGCCCGGGTCACCCGCCTCCAGCCGCTGCAGCGTGGGCACCGACACCCCCATGCGCTGCGCCCAGGTTTTTAAAGACTCTTTGCGCCGCAAGCGCGCCACCGCCAAGTCTGCACCCAGCTTTTCGATGGCTGCCGATGTGGCTGGAGGCAGTTGCACCAGAGCGCGAGGGGCTTTTGGCATAAAATAGATGTTTATTGAAGTGCCTTTATTATACACATCTATGTTATTTTTATCCTTGGGTGTCAGCCCAGTGCGTATCAGTACAATCCATTTCCGAATCTGGAAAAACTGGTGATTTGATGAGCAACTGGTATTTGATCCACACCAAAATCCGCCAAGAGCGCGTGGCGCAGGAAAACCTCGAGCGTCAAGGCTTTGAGTGCTTCTTGCCGCTCATCCGCGTGGAAAAGCTGCGCCGCAGCGCGCTGGTGGTCGTAGAAGAGCCGCTGTTCCCGCGCTACCTCTTCATCCGTCTGGCCAGCGGCAGCGACGCGCCCAGCTGGTCGCCCATCCGATCCACTTTGGGCGTGAGCCGTCTGGTCACGTTTGGGCAAACCCCCGCCAAAATCGACGATGGCCTGATGGCCGAACTGCAAGCCCACTCGGCCAACACCGACGTCCAGCTGCGCCACTTCTCCCCCGGCGAGGCCGTCACCGTCACCGACGGACCGTTCGTGGGCCTAGAAGCCATCTACCAAATGACCGACGGCGAAGGCCGCGTGATGGTGCTGCTCAACATCCTGAGCAAGCCCGTGCAGTTGTCGATCGAACCCACCGGCATCAAAAAGCTGAGCTGAACAGCAAAAAGCCGCCCAAAGGCGACTTTCAGCTTTTCCGCTTCAGCCGCTCGACTTCTGCGTTGAACGAGGGGGTCAGTTCTGCGATCAGGGTTTCGATGTTGCGCATCTGATGTTGAACCGTCAGGACCACAACGCCTCGCGGCACGAGTTCGTAAATCACGAAGTGCTCCCGCGCAGCAACCATCAGAAACGGTGCTGAACGATACTGCCGTAGACGCCCCTTTTCCGGGTCGGCGGCTGCAAGGCCCATGGCCGCATACAGGTCGGCGAGGTAGCGGTCGGCCACGTCATCGCCCCAGTCCCGGCGTGATCGCGTGTAGATGCGGCGCAAATCCAACGCCGCATTCCGAGTCAGCAAGAACATGGCGGGTGTTGGCATGTTATTGCCAGCCATCGACTTCCTTGCGGTCCAGCATCACCATGTCGGCCTTGAAGTCGCCGCTGGACACCAAGACACGGCCCTCAGCGAGGTCGCGATAACCGGCGAGGATGGCGTCCTTAACAATCTGGCCGTCGCGCCGTTCCATATCGCGGCGGATCAGGTCGCGCACGTACTCGCTGGGTGTCTCGTAAAGACCAGTATCACCGACCATTCGATCCACGAATTCAGCCAAGGGTTGCGACAGACGGGCGTTGATGCGTTCAGACATAGGAACCTCTCGGGGCAATCAAATAAGCACATTGTCGCATATAAGACTTTAATTGTCGCAACTATTGCACACGCAGAAGACACAACCACACCGGCAATCCTCCCCTTTTGCAGGGGTCTGAGAAGTAGATACGTTGTGCTGCCATTCAAAGCAGCAAAAACCTCGGCATCACCGACTGCGCTAAGAAAAGCTCGCCACAGCCAAGGTGAGCCAGGCCACCCCAGGTTGCTTCTCCGCCACGATTTGGTCGCCGTCCAGGCGATACGTCAGCTGGCAGCTGAACCTTGGGTTGGACAGCACGTCGGGGTTGAAAATCGCCGCGTTCTCGCCAGCTGGCCTGCGGACCGACGGCGTCAAAAGGCCGGGGTGTCCCTCTCGGTGAATCCTGGCACCCACCGATTGGCAAAACGCATAGTCCGAAGGATGCAAGAGATCCGCGTGCTCATGGCTTGCCTTTCTGAAATCAAGTAACGCAGCACCACAGGCCACCATGTAAACCTTGCGCTCGGCCATCACCACTTGGCGCTCATACCCAGCATCGCAAAGCAGGCCTTTGTACCAGTGGTAAGCCGACTCATAGACCGTCGTTTCAACGGACTCTGATCCGTACCACACGCCGTACGTGCCATCTGAGAATCTGCTTGCCTGCCAGTTTTTGAAGGGCCAAGCGATGGCGTTGAACCATTCGGCGTCCTCAAACGGGCAATCAATCAACGGCGTACGGGAACGGTACGGCGGCGGCTTGACTTCGTCTTCCACCTTCTGCGCCAGCAACCACTCGGCCGGGTTTTCAGTCAAGTCGTCAAACAAATCCTGAGACTCGCGCAGAGAAACGATGTTCCGGGCCACATCCTGATGAACATCTGCGAGCGTGAGCTGTGCGAAAAGAGAATTCACGGCGCGCTCAGCTCAAACGCCCCGCGCACAATCGAGGTAGCCACGCACCATCAGCAGGCCGGCAAAGCCCCACTCCTTGACCACTTCGACGGGCGTCAAGTTGTCGAACGCCTTGTTGCGGGTGCTCATCCATTGGTAGACCAAGTTCCGGTTCTGAGGGAACAGCAAGCGCAGGTTTTTGTGGATGCCCAGTAAGTGCCCCACTCTCTCGTACTGGTCGCGGCTGGTACCGATGGGCTTGCCGCTGCGGTAGTTCGACAACGCAGCGCGGTTGCTGCTGGCAATGCCCAGCAACGCCGCTTGGTCCTCCGTGCTCAAATTCCAGTGGTCGAGCAAAGCCATGACCATCTTGGCCAATGCGCCACGGTCTTGTGACGCAGACACCTCTCGTTCAGCTACACCCGCCATGGCCAACTCCTTTTCTCTTTAGGATCATGGATCCAGTATAGCTGTTTGTTTTGAAAACAACAAAAATCGTATTAAACAAAACAGTTTGAACAGATGATTAGCCCCAATTAAATTGATCCAGCGCTGTCTTGTAACCAAGCGGGTATGTGGCGCTGCCCATGCAGCACTCGCCAAACGTCAACATGCTGCTCTTGCTCAGCATAAAAAACCCAGTACGGGTAACGATTAAGCGGCCACATGCGAAGACCCGCCAAATCAAGCTCCACGGCATACCAGGGTGAGCCTGTCTGTGGGTGTTTGGCTATGCGCTTCAAGGCTTCTTCAAGGGCATCCACAAAACCCAAAGCCACCAGCTCTCCAGCTTCTTGCAGGTAATAAGCTACGACTTCGTCAATGTCTTGCTGAGCCACTTGGCGCAGCACCACGGGCTTTGTTTTCAAGAGACACCGTTGCTGCGAATACGCTGACGCAAATCCGCGAAATAAACGTCATTCACCCGATGCACTGGGGCAGAAGCGGCACCCGCAAGCAACAAACTCCGAAGTTGCTGTCGGTCTTGGTCTTTGCGAATCAATTCGCGCACGTATTCGCTGTGGGTACCATAGCCACGCTCCGACACTTGGCAGTCGACAAACGTTTTGAGCGTGTCGGGCAATGAAATGTTCATGGTGGTCATGAGGGTAGTTTAGCCATTTTGGCAAATTTTGGCAAAAAGAAAGCCGCCCAAAGGCGGCTTTCCTGCCTGCAAATAGAACCTCAAACGTTAGCGGCAGACGCCTCGCGCTCATTCGCCAAATGCACCCAGTCCACCACCTCGCCGCTGGGTTGGTAACCACTCACCAACTGTTGCAGCAAGCCAAGAATGGCGGACACGTCGTTCACGCCCATCGCCAGTTGCAAGGTGTTGAGGCGCTGGGTGAGTTCGGGCCAGCTCAGGAATTGTTCATGCGCTTTCATGATGCGCGGGTGCTGGGTGGGCTTGGGGTTGTCGCCAATCAGCAGCTCCTCAAAAAGCTTTTCGCCGGGGCGTAGGCCCGTAATGGCCAGCTCGATATCGCCGCTCGGGTCGGCCTCATCGCGCACCGTCAAGCCAGACAGCTCAACCATGCGCCGCGCTAAGTCGATGATCTTCACCGGCTCGCCCATGTCGAGCACAAACACATCGCCACCCTGCCCCATGGCGCCCGCCTGAATCACCAGCTGGGCGGCTTCGGGGATGGTCATGAAATAGCGGGTGATGTCCGCATGCGTGAGGGTGATGGGCCCACCGTTTTTGATCTGCTCGCGGAACAAAGGCACCACCGAGCCGCTGGAGCCGAGCACGTTGCCGAAGCGCACCATCGAGAACGTGGTGGCGCCACGCTGCTCGGCGAGTGCCTGCAGCACCATCTCCGCCAACCGCTTGCTCGCCCCCATGATGTTCGTCGGGCGCACGGCCTTATCGGTGCTGATCAGCACAAAGTTACGCACCCCATTGCGCTGTGCAGCTTCGGCACACACCCGAGTACCCCACACGTTGTTGCGAACGCCCTCGGCGGGGTTGTGCTCCACCAGTGGCACATGCTTGTAGGCAGCCGCGTGATACACCGTTTGCGGCTTCCACGTGTCCATGATCTCGTGCATGCGCACCTCGTCGCACACCGAAGCCAGCAGCGGCACCAGCTCTATACCAGCCACCATGAGCGCTGAGTCTGGCTCGTCAGCGGGCTCACCGCTGGCCCCGGCTTGAATCAAACCCACATCGGTCAAGCCCTCTGCCAGCAGGCCCACCAGCTCTTGGTGAATCTGGTAGAGCGCAAATTCGCTCATCTCCACCAACAAGAGCTGTTTGGGGTTGGTCTTGAGAATCTGGCGGCACAGCTCGCTGCCAATGCTGCCGCCTGCACCCGTCACCAGCACGGTTTTGTGGTGGTTATTGAGGTTCAGCAGCAGGCCATTGGGTTTGACCGGCTCCCGGCCCAGCAGGTCGTCAATATCCAACTCGCGCACATCGCTCAGGCTCACCTTGCCTGTGGCAATGTCGCTCAGGCCCGGCAACGTGCGCACCGCGACCTTGTGAGGTTTCAGGGTGTTCAGAATATCGTTGCGCCGCTGGCGCGACACGCTGGGCAGTGCCAACAGCACATCGGTGATGGGCGACACACTCAAGATCTCAACCAAATCGCCCGGGTTGTGGATGGGCAGACCATTGAGCACGTGGCCGTGCAGTCGATCGTCATCGTCCAAAAAGCCCACCACGCGAATTTCTGGGCTATTGGCCATGGCAGAGGCCAGCTGCCTGCCAGCACTGCCCGCACCGTAAATGAGGGCCTGAGGCAAAGCCGCCTTGTGCAGTTGCTGGTGGTACAGACCACCCAGCCACACGCGAGCAGCGGCACGCGAAGCGCCGACCAACAGCAGAAGCAGCATGGGCTGAATCAGACCCACCGTGCGGGGAACGCCTTCAACACCCCAGAAAGTAAAAATGGCAGCAAAGGCAATGCCATACAGCACCATGGCACGTGCCACCGCCACCATGGCGGGCAAACCGCTGTAGCGAAAGATCGCCCTGTACAAGCCCGAGGTGATGAAAACCGGCAGCGCCAGCACCACCGAAGCCACCACTGCAAAGATGGCTGGCCCTGCCAAAGACACCCACTCGCCCGAACGCAGGTAAAAGGCCAGCCAGACCGTCAGCGCGCACAAGGCAGCGTCCAGAGCCAGCACCATGCCCCGCTTCACTGAGCGCGGCAAGGCCAACGCCGGGACAACCAAACGGCTCAAAGTACGCATCATGATTTCACCCATGATGTGAAATTCCGATCAATCCTGAGTCCTTCATTTTGTTCTCACCCTATCTCCTGCGCCTTTGCCTACAACAGTCATAAAAATGTATTTGAAATATGTTGACACCGTCAGCTCCTTGAGCATCCGAGCGTCTGTTTCAGCCAGCAGCTTGGGCGTCGACATATCAATGTTATTGACTTGTGCAAGGCCGGTGATACCGGGTCTGGCACTGAAGACTGCATGTGATGCTCGTTCGCTTATCAGCTCTGTTTGGTTGAACAAGCAAGGACGAGGGCCCACCAAACTCATTTCGCCCTTTAGAACGTTCCAAATCTGAGGTAGCTCGTCGAGCTTGGTACGCCGCAAAAAAGAACCCAGCGGGGTGATTGCCGAAGCATCTGCCAAATGCGAAGCTACCGAGGCTGTATTTGGGCGCATAGTGCGAAACTTGACCAAGATAAATGGTTTTTGATCACGACCTACTCGCTCCTGCCGAAAAACAGGTGAGCCCGTATCAAACAGGCCAAGAACGTAGATTACCAACAAGATTGGGGCTCCAAACAGGAGGCCAAGGAAAGAAAAAAGGAGATCTAATAAACGTAACATTAAATGCTTGCTCCAACTGCTCTGCGCAATCCTTCGTCCATGGATATCGGCGGATTCCAATTCAAAACCTCACAGGTACTACAGATGTCCAACTGTAAAGAACCCAGTAAACTTTGCGCCATCCCTTTCTTGCCCAGCAGGGACGCCATCAAAGCCAAGACCCCCACAGGAACTGGGAGTAAACGAACCGATCGGTTCATGGCTTTTCCCATTCTCTGTAATAACTCAGTTGTGGAAACGTCTTCCCCATCACTGACAAGAAAAATTTGATTCGCTGCTTTAGGGTGTAGCACACAAGTCAATATCAAATCCACTAGATTATCAAGCGCCACAAAACTTCGACAATTCTGGTTCACTAGCCCCAAGGGCAAAGGGACGCCACGTATTAACCAGCGCATCAGAGAACCAAAGTTACCTGGTGCATTAGGACCATATATCAGTGGCGGACGTATGGTCACCACTTCCATCCCCGTTTCCTCTGCTAATTTCTGCAGACCTAACTCGGCTTCGTGCTTGGACACGGCATAGGGTGAGTGAGGTGCTGGTGTATCTAGGTGATTAAATGGTGCAACAGATGTTTCAGCTCCGTTAACACCAATAGAGCTGATAAAAATAAAGCGTCGAACTCCAGCAGCGGCGGCCTGCCGTGCTAAGTTCAACGTGCCTTCCACATTAACCTTTCTAAATGCCTCAAGTGGGACACTATCTCTTTCATCTCTGACATGTGCTCTGGCAGCAAGATGCACTACAACATCACTGTCTTTTAACGCTTGAGACCAATCCGTACCGGAATCAACATGGCCTACAGAAACGACGTCAATATAACTTGGCAAGGTAAAGATTTCGCGAACAGCAGCACATACGTTAAAACCACGCCGGAAAGCCTCGAGCGTCAAGGCTTGACCTACAAAACCATTCGCCCCAGTAATCAATAATTTCATGTTTTCGAAAATTCGTATTTCCAGGAGAGTTTTGCAATCCCGCCTAATCAAAACACGCAGCCTGACCTGCCCCCACGAGCCGTACCACTGAATTAGAAGTTGGTCTGCAGGGTCAAGGTTATTCCAAAACTGGATGGTTGGTGTTTGCAGCAGCACTTGAATTCATTCGGTGCTGTTGCGCGAACTGAGCCGGTGGTATTCGGCCCAAGCTGCTGTGCGGCCTGACTTCGTTGTAGTCTCTGCGCCACTCAGCGATGCACTCCCTGGCCTGTGGCAAGGTCTCAAACCATTGCTCGTTCAAGCACTCGTCACGAAACTTCCCATTGAAGCTCTCGATGTAGCCGTTTTGCATGGGCCGTCCTGGCTGAATCAAGATATGGCGTACGCCATGCGCCGTTGCCCAAGCCATGAAGGCGCGACTGGTGAACTCAGGGCCATTGTCTGTTCGTACAGCCAACGGGTAGCCCCTGAATATTGCAGCTTGGTCCAGCAAACGAGTCACGTATTGGCCTGAGATGCCGTAGTCGACCGCAATGTCCACGCACTCATGGCTGAAGTCATCGGCCACCGTCAGGCATTTGATCCTGCGACCGTTGGACAAACTATCGGACACAAAGTCCATGCTCCACACCTCGTTGAAGGTTTGTGCCAACTGCAGCGGCACGCGTTCATTCAATGGCCGCTTGGCCTTCTTGCGACGGCGCACAGCCAAGTTGGCGTCACGATAAAGCCGATAGACCCACTTGTGGTTCACCTGCGGGAACTCTGGGCGCAGCAAATCATGGATGCGTCGGTAACCAAACCTGCGCCGTACGTGGGCAATATCCACGATGCGCTCGCACAGATCACGGCTGAGTTGATCGGGCTGAGGTGGGTTGCGATAGCTGTCACGGCTTAGCCCCACAAGACGGCAAGCGTGGCGCTCGGACAGTTGATGGTCTTGGATCATCTTGCCAATCGCCTCGCGTTTGACTTGTGGGGCTAGCGCTTTACGCCGAAGACGCTCTTGAGCGCGTGGATGTCCAAATGGGCCTCGGCCAGCAGCTTCTTGAGCTTGGTGTTCTCAGATTCCAAATCCCGCAGCCTAGAAGCATCTGAGGCCTCCATGCCGCCGAACTTGGAACGCCACTTATAAAAAGTGGGCTGGCTAAAGCCGCCGTTGCGGCAGAGTTCCTTGATAGGCATGCCTGCTTCAGCTTGCTTGAGGAAGCCGATGATTTGCTCATCGGTAAATCGTGTGGTCTTCATATCCGCAATTCTCCAAAATTTGCGGACCAACTGCCATTACCTTGGTACGGCTGGGAGGGGGCAGGTCAAGGATATACATCCATATCCGAGACAACGAGGAGAAGTCATTTAGGGGCTCTGCATGATAGACGAAGGCCCGACTGAAACAGCAGCGTCACGAAAGGTCTTTGGCGTCTGGGATCGGCAAAGCGGGCATTAGGAGGAATATAAGCCGTAATACCCAAACTTCGAGAAGGCTACGTCGAAACTGATTAGCGCGTCGAATAAGCCAAAACCTGTCATACCAGTTCATCCTACGTAATGCCTGAGCACAGTCCAGATAGGCACCTGTAAGCTCCGTAATAATAACAATGTTGTGGCGGTACCGCCCGTCTCGTATCACCGCAAGCCGCCGCTTAAATGCGGCAATACCAGAATTGACACCAATTTCGTTGGCATCGTGTTGCCGATAGAGAATCGTGGGGATGTTGTCAATGAACCAGCGATGGCCATGTGAGCGCGCATAGGCGTAAAAGATCCAATCGTGAACCCAAAGATGTGAGAGTACTGCAAAATTAGCTTTGATCCAAGTGCGCAATTCAAAGAAAAGAGCACGAGTAAAAACAAAGGTACATCCAGGCCCAGGTGAACCAAACAAATAATCAAAATTTTTCTGTGGGTGCGACTTCTTTACTAAACGTTTACGACCATCCTCCCAAAAAGCTTCGAAATCACTAGAGTATCCGGAGTAATTGCAATCCTTTATTTGATTAATGGCACGCCTCAGTTTTCCATCACACCAAATATCGTCTTGATCTGCTAGGGCCACGTACTCTGCATCACCAATATCAGAATCTATGATGAGACGTAGAAAGTTACGGTTAGCGCAACCAAATCGATCGGAATGTGTAGGAAGTATTGTTAACGAAAGTGCAGTTCGATATCGACTCAACAAACGTATCGTGCCATCAGAAGACATGTCATCACTAACAATTACTCGAAGATTAACACCTTGCTGCGCAGACAAACTATCCATTTGTTGCTGAAGCCAGCGCTCGCCATTATAAGTTGCGAGAAGAACTGCGCATGTTGGACTATTAACATTCATAAGATAAAATATACGAACCTAGAGAAGATTGGAATAATGATTAATTCGAACAAGAAAAACCTCCAAGGATTTCTTGACTAAAACATCATGGGAACATCATAAATTAAAGGCAGAATAATTAAATACGGAATTAAACTACAGAGTTCATGCAATTTAAATTTTTAATAAGAAGATCAATTTGAAAGAAGCGTGAACAATCGTCAGAAGAGTTCGATTTAGCAGAGCCGGATTCAAAATGATGAGTGGCATAATTTACAATTTGACTAACTGATGAAAATGGATGCACCATCGCATCACCCCTAGTAACACTTAATATTTCAGAATTAATCCCAGAAACATTAACAGAAAATGCAGGGATTCCCAGCTCCAAGCATTCATGCAACAAAGTAGAAGAAAAGCCAATAACTGCATTTATATTAGCCAAACAATTCTCGATAGGTGATGTATCAATATTAGAAAACTGAGTAGACCAATCGCGGTTACGCTCAGACGGATGCGGCCGAAATACAATCCGCAAATTCGATTCAGAAAGACTTTTTGACAAATTTCGCAAGACTTCAATGTACTCGTCATTAAACTTCGAATCGATAATTTGATATCCTTCACCCAACAATAAAATATTAGGAGTTGAAAATTGGGCGGCGGTAGAATTTATATTAATTTTAAAAAACTCAGGCGCAATAATAATTTTGGTAAACGCTGAACTTTTTCGAATTATGCCAGCATCATAATTGCTTCTGACCAAATTATAATCACATAAAAAACCATCGCGCTCATCAATATTTGAAGCAGCATGAAAAATACCGTGCTGAATACAAACCGAAGTACCCTTTAATTGCCTAGTCGCTAATACTAGAGCACGGCCAAATGGCAGAGCATCTGAATGAACAAACAACAGATAATTCTCGCAAGTTATTACCTCAATTAGCACAGTCACGATTTTACAACATAAATTCGACCATTGAAAACGTAGATATACAGGGAAAAGGAAACCAAAGGAAACCAAGACATAGATCAAGCTTGCAGGAAAATAAGCAGCGTTACCGCTAATTTTTGATTTTCCATACAAACGAGGATGTGATATATTTGCAACATCACATAATTTTGTCAAATGTTGAGTAAGGTTCGGCCATTTATTCGTTGCAACCAAACAATTGTATTTTTTGCGCGTTACAATCAAATAAAAATAATACAATATATCAAATGGTAATATTGACAATAAAAACAAGGATCTAATAAAATAAGCGTTTTTAATTGTTTTCGAAAGTGTATTGACGTGAAGCGAATTACCCCATGAATCAGGGTAGGAATAAATATTCATATTAAAATTCAAAATTCATCATACAGAAGAATTAATATCGGCACAAATAACAAACCATACACAATTAAAATTTCATTTATCGATGAAGAAAGATGTCCCTGGATTTTTGATGAAAACAATACTTTCATGCCAAAATTAACTCCAACTTTCAAAGATATTCCACAAGCCAGCGTAATTAATGACGGATGGGATGAGTTAAAGAACACCAACGACGCAGCAAATACACAAAGTAGATCAATAATGGTAGTTTTTGAAAAATCGGACTGAGAAAAAAATCCAGTTGAATAGAAAAAACTCAAAATTCCAACAATATAAATAGAACTCAACCAAAATAATATTTCATAGGAAGGGAAATTAACTTTAGCAATTATTTCTGCAAATGAGATAATCGGATAAATGATGCAAACAGCGGTCAATGAGTACAATAAATAACTTCTAATTCGTGCAAGTTTTTTTGAATATTTTTCAATATAAGGAAATCTTGCAAAATTAACTATAGGTCCTATAAAAATAAACTTGGATAATTTGCCGGCCATTGAAATAGGCTCTACAATTTTTGATGCTTGTGCATAAATATTAACAACATTTGCTGCAAAAATATTTGCAATCAAAATTCTCTCAATCAAAACTAGAAATGATGATCCAGGTTCAACCATCCAGTTTTTCTTCACAAAATTCCAATATTTTAATATGCTTTCATCTTTTAAAATTTCAAGAGGCGATGGAGCACCAAAAAAATATAATGAAAATATAATCAAAACAATAGAAGGAATTATATACGAAAGATAAAATGAATAAATCACATCAATTTGGTTATCAACCAACAATATAAATGAAACAAACTGGAAAAAATAATATGAAAAACTCAAATACAACAATCCGATTCGAATATTTAAGATTCGTAAAGACGCGAACAACAATCTAAATATGTTCAAAGTTATCGCTGATACAAATGCTAAAAATAACAAGCTCTGAGTGAGTGATTTTATATTGATGATACTCTCTGCAAATACATAACCCCAGAAAGCAATTGGAATGACTAACGAAACAGAAATAAAAAGAGTAAAGAAAAAAATATACCAGAAAATATTACGCTGCTCTGCAGCATTATGATCCCTTAGTACTCTTGTCAAATATAAATCACTTGAAAAAAAAGATAAAGATAAAATGGAAGCAGTGAAGGCATCTAATGCCCAAATTGTAGCAAATATAGTATCTTCCTTTTGGACAACGCCAAGATAGACCGTTCCCGCAAATTTGAATAAAGGCCCTAGGCCAAGTATGACAATTGATTCAAATATTTTTCTATACATTACTTCTATTCACCAATAGAATATTGTATGCCTCATGCTTATCTATTGACTCAACCTCTTCAAATCCAAGGTCTTTGAGCCTACTCATCGCTATCTTATAATTTACTTGTGATAGTTCAATTATCAAATGAGCAACATTGAATTTCAAAATTTTATCCAACCCTTTTATTACAAGCAACTCAGCGCCATCCACGTCAATCTTTAATATTTTAGGCAATGGTATTTTCAATTCATTAATTATAAAATCACCATTGGCGCACAATATTTTTTGAGTCATTCCACCATCTTCTAAATGAGCAGAATCTTTTTTTATTAATCCCCAATCATGCGAGGCCGATCCCGGCTCAAATGATGATAATGAAATTTCAAATACCTTATTCTCATCTGCTAATGCAAGACATAAGGGGGTAACGTTGGAAAATTTATTTAATCTTATATTTCTATTTAATGCGTAGAAATTTGAAGGCTCTGGCTCAAATGAAATAACATCCCCCTGATCTCCAACTAAATTTGCGGCAATTAAAGTGTATGCACCCACATTTGCACCAATATCCCAAAATACATCACCTATCGCTAGATTTTTTTCAAGCCACCTCACAGTTTCTGGCTCTTTTTCGCAAGACTTTCTTCTATAAAACTCATTTTTTGAACTCGCAGACAAAAATATATCTCGAGCCTTGTAATCCAATTTAACATTTGATATTGTGTATTGAGAAAATAACACCTTGAGTTTAATCGGCAATAATTTTATGACTTTTAAAATTATTTTTTCGGTGGTTATTAAAATTTTTTTGTTCATTTTTATAGACATTGAAAGTTTATAAACGCGTATAAAATATATTTTTCGATATTAAATCAAATTTTTAAAAATGTTTTTAATTTACTCATTGTCATGAAATCATATAAGCTCACCAGATGTTTTTCTTCACCAACATCATTAAAAGGAACTACATCTAATTCTCTTCTTATTATTTCAATATATTCTTCTTTAGTTTTGGCAATTTTCATGTTTTCATACTTATCAATTCCTTCAAAATGCTGGTAGTTTTCTAATGCAGACCCAGGACTATATAAATTGTATTTTTTATCCCAATAACCTATGCCAACAACTCTTCGCTTACACAGCAATGCCTCAATCAACATTGTTGTTAATCCACCAACAACAAAGTCACATTGTTTAAAATACTCTAGATATCCACTAAGATTTGGTTGAAATTTTGTTCCCCATGAATTATCTTTATACACATCTCTGAATTCTTCAGTGAGATTTACTCTTTTCAATTTAGATAATCTATTAAATTCACTTTCTGCCATTCGCCAAGGATGTGGTCGATAAAGTATTTTCCAATCTTCACCAGTCAAATTTGATCGTTCGTCCAAAATTCCCTCAAGTATTTCAAGTGCTTCGATTTCATCAAATGATAAAAAAGAGCCAACGAATCCGACAGTCATTTTCTTTTCCAAATCAGGAAATGCATTTATGTATACTTTTAATCTCGGTGATGGTGCTATTTTCACCCGATTTTCCGGCACTCCTTGAATTTCAATTGCATGCCTTCTAGTTTGTTCTCCCCATACTGTAATCATATCAGGCATAAATGATAAAACCGTTTTGCTTGACATATTATCCCAATTATCTGTACAGAAAACCAGTTTTGAATTAATTTTTTTTGCTATGTAAGGCAAATAGTTTTGCTCAACCTCATAACCTGTAAAGGGAAATATTATTAAATCCGGCTTCATTTTTTTTAACTGCCATCCTAACTCTCCCTCGCTTGCTGCTATTAATTTTGAAAATATACATTTCGGAAGAAAAATAAATGGCATTAATCCAACATGGTAAATTATGGCAAGTACAAATTTACCTGACAATTTTATAATTTCAAAAAAATCATCTATTTTGATTTCTCGATCAGCCTCTCCAATTACTCCAAATTGATACCTTATCTCCGGACAATAAAATGATCTTGAAATTCGAAATTTAAAGGTTTTCGAACGATTTATTTTTTTTAAAAGCTCAATCTTAAACAAGATTTTAGATATAAAATTTTGGATGATTCCCACCTTATATTCAGTTTGTTTTTCTTTATAATTATCATCTAGCACCAAACCTTTTCTTAGCATAACGGCTAATTCATCACATCCATGTTCATCCATGAACAAATTGTTCAAATAATTTCTAATAAATATTGGGGATGTAATGATTATCGCTATTTTCATGGTCTTATTTTTCATGTCAATAAATTCTTGCTTTTTCAGAGTTTCAGCTCTTATAACAGTCAGGTCGATATTCAAGATTTTATTTTTTACTACAGACGCATTTAAATTTTCCAACATCTGTCATTAAATATTCAAGAGTGGCATCATTAATCCTATTGCCGTCATCGCAATCACTGCAGTACTCGCAAGGATTTTATTTTCTTTAGAAAAATCTCTCAATCCGTCTGTGATTAATCGCCAAAACACTAAGCATAGTAATGGATAATATCTCGCTTGAGAGAGAGGGGGCAACAGCCACATAGTTAAAATTGATGTGATTAGAGCCAACCAAAAAAGCCCCATCAATTGTTTGTTTGCCTTGAATAATCCATTCATAAACAATAAACCAATTAATGTATAGTAAATAACAAAAGGTTGCGGTCTGATACTCATCCAACCGTACAAGCCCATCAAACTAGCCGCCAGCGCGTATATATTATTTCCACCATACTCTGAATTATAATTGATATCATCCAAAGATATTGAATAAAATTCAAAGCCAGCAGGCAATACTGATCCAAGCACCTCGTACGGCGCGATATAACGTGTAGCCAATAATAACACCAATGCAATTAATATACCGCTTTTATAGTTTTCCAACAACCCTCGCAAGGGTATAAAGTATCGATATATTATTAACGCTAGAGCGTTGGGGACCATAGATCTATCTACAATAGTTGATGATATCAATATTATTATTGCTAACTTTGGCCATTTTTCTAAAATAATCAATCCAGTTACCAACACGAAAATTGCTAATGCTTCTTGGCTTGGCTGCGCTAATGCAAAAATTAGCGGTGGAGAAAATGCAAATATTTTAGAATTAATTTTATAGGCAATGAAAAACAAAAATAAAATAAATAGCAAAACGAAAGGAGCTCTATAAATATTTAACCAAATCGGCATTTGGTCAACCTTGTACATATTAGTATCTGAAAAAAATTTATGGATTCCAGAATTTTCAATCCCGTGATGCTTACTTTCAATACCTATGGCAAGAGGGTAATATGAGTCTCCTAGCAAACTTTTTTCGACTTGATCAAAACCATCTGGCCACTCATATATACCATGCCCGACCATAAAAATCAACATTAATAGAATTGATTGAATAAAATAAATTCTGATTTTCACTTAATTTATCTCACCGAATCAGGAACTACTTTATCACCAATCATTATCTTTCTACTAGCCTCTTTCCCAATATAATAACTGATATTTGATGGCCTATCTCCATATCCCGGCCTAATTGATTTAATGTGATCCTCCGTTATTACTTCGCCTTCCTTAATATCTTTTACATAATATAAAGATCTTCTGTATTTTATATTTGATTTTTCACTTGGTTTAATACCATAATCAATTTTCCCTATAGCATTCCAGACTGTCTTGATATCCCTGCATAGGTTTTTAAATTCACCTGGCTCAAGAGAAAAGCTGTCATCAGGCCCTCCACCACATCGATCAAGTGTGAAGTGTTTCTCAATTATTCTTGCCCCCAGAGCGACACTTGCAATAGCAGTGGTATTGTCTATTGTATGATCCGATAATCCTGTTACCTGATTAAAGCGTTTTATCATATCAGGGATGACTTGGAGATTGTAGTCTTCTGCAGGTGCTGGATAGCCGCTTACGCAATGCAAAATCGCTATTTCTTTGCAACCTGCTTCATAAGCTGCGTCAATAGCTTCCTGTATTTCTTCTGCATCAGCCATGCCAGTGGAAATAATCATGGGCTTGCCTGTGCTGGCTACGTATTTAATCAGTGGCAAGTCCACCGCCTCGAATGAGGCTATCTTGTAGGCTGGAGCGTTCAGGTCTTCAAGCAGATCTACCGCTGTGCTGTCAAACGGAGAGCTGAAAATGGTAATGCCTTGTTTGCGGGCATGATCAAAAAGGGGTTTGTGCCAGTCCCATGGCATGTGGGCTTCTTGATAAAGCTGGTACAGCGTTTTACCGTCCCATAGTCCACCGCGAATCTGGAACTCTTCAGAGTCACAATTTAGAGTAATCGTGTCTGCCGTGTAGGTTTGCAGCTTCACAGCATCCGCACCCGCCTTTTTTGCTTCTTCGATGATCTTTAGTGCTGTATCGAGCTTACCGTTGTGGTTTGCGGATAGTTCGGCGATGACATACGGCAACGCATCTGCCGCAATACGTCGGCCCGCAATGTGAATGCTGGGGATTTTTTTCATAGATATTCCTTTGGATGCTTGGCTTGCCAACTGTCCGCAAGCAGGCCAAAGCACCACACGTCATGGTAATTTTGACCGTCAAAATACTGTTGATGCAAAACGCCCTCTTTCAAGAAACCCAGCTTCATGTGGAACCGAATTGAGCGTTCATTAAATGCAATAGTCTGTCCACACAGTTTGTGCAAGCTAAGTGTTTGAAATGCATGTTGTAAAGCGGCATGCCCCAACGCAATACCCGTGCCACGTGGCACGTCTGGTGCTGCATAGAAGCCCCATTCAGCAATGCCCCCTTCAGCTATTTCATGGATATTGACAAAGCCCAATGCTTTATCGCTCACCTGATAAATCAAGAGATGCCGCCTAGGATCAGCGCTTGCGCGATCAAACCAGCGCCTGTGCTCATCCATGCAGATTTCATGTTGGGTGTACATAAATCGCCGCACTTGTTCGTGGTTGCGCCAAGCCAGAACCACTTCTAGATCGGCTTGCGTCATTTGCCTTATGTTGTCGGTCGACAGCAATCCCAATCTAAGCCCTCAGCTTTGCCACAACTGCGCCCAACCCCTGACCGTCTACAACTGTTCTTGCAGCTTGGCTTATGCGCATCAATTTCGTTTCAGAGTCCAAAATATCGGCGATTGAACTTACCAGTTGCGGCACGAAAGAATCGTTAAATTCAAGAACAACCGCAGCGCCTGCTTTTGCAAGACCATGAGCCACCGCGCTCTGGTTTTCTGCCAAAACAAGCATGATGGTTGGTAACCCTAAACAGCACCGCTCCCAAGATGTGCCACCTGCGGCCCCAATGGCCAAGTCACTGTCGGCCATCAGCTGCGCCATGTTGCTGGCTCCTGATAGCACACTGGTGGGCCAAGGCATGGTTTGGGCTTGTTGATGCACGGCTTCCAACCAAGGAGGTGTCGCACCCATGACAACGGTAATTTCACAACCATCGGGCAATGGGCAGCTGCGTAATGCACTCAGCACTTTCGCGGTCACATTGTCTTTGTCCACGCCGCCCATAGTGATGAGCAAGTGTTTGAGTTTCGGTTGCGCCCGCCTATGTAGGCTGTAGGAGCGCAAAGCTGCAAACTCGGGTCGCAGCAAGGCGTAGATGGAGCCACACAGCAAAGTGCAGCCCTCTGGCACCAACGCTTGGTAGTCCACGGAGTCTCGTCCAAAGGTCTGGTCAAGCAAGAGGCTGCAAGCATGGGGTCGGTCAGCCAGGTCGTCAACGACCATTACGTTGGTGCAGTGCTTTGCTGCCTCAACTTCCCACCGGGCGTCAAGCGCGTAGTGGTCGACCACCAGCCAGTCTGGCTGCAGCTCGGCGAGCAGGGGCACACACGCCTCAGCGTCTTGCGTTTGGGTAGCCCCCAGCCATGCACTGTGGTCCAGGCTGGTATCAGCGTCATGACCCAAAGGCAAGCCGTGTACGTTATGTCCTTTGCTGCGGATATGCTCAATCAAGTTGCCAGCGTGTTCGCGGCAAATGAATGAGCATTGCGCTCCTTTGGCCGCCAGAGCATCGGCCAGTGTCAGACAACGCATGACGTGGCCAGTGCCAATCTGGATGGAAGCGTCTGTGCGGAAGACGACTTGCATGAAGTGAGTCGTACTGATTAGTTCAGGCGTTTAAAACCGCCGTGGCATACCGGGCCTTTGAGCAAGCTCATGACATCGCGACCTTCTTCACATTCCTTGATGGTGGCAAAGATAGGGGCTAATGCATTGAAGTAACCGTCCACCACCTCAGGGGTATGTGTTGTACTCACATAGACGCTGTTACTTGCCAGATAGCCTTTGGCCAGCATTTCCTGAGTGATCAGCGTCTTGTAGGCCAAGGCGCTCTCGCTCTTGAAGGTGTAGCCTGTGAGTGCAGGCAAGCCCCAGTGGTCTATCGCCAAGCCATGCTGGTCGGCCAGCTGTTGCCAGCGCTGACGAATGCTCAGACCTGTTTGGGTAATGGCGTCCCACGATTGCTCGCGCTGCATGACTTCGAGCGTTTTGAGTGCGGCTGTCGGTCCAATGCGCTCGGTCCAAAAGGTGCTGCTGATGAAGGTGGATTGCGCCGCCTCCATGATCTCGCGTCGGCCAATGGTGACGGTAATGGCGTAACCGTTGCCCAATGCTTTGCCAAACATGGCCATATCGGGCTCTACGCCATACATTTTGTGCAGACCGCCAAAAGTCTGCCGGAAACCTGAGGTGCATTCGTCAAAGATCAGCACAATGTTGCGGTCGGTGGCCAGTTTGCGCACTTTGTGCAGAAAGTTGTCCTCTGGCCCCTTATTGCGAACAACTTCCATTTTGATGACGCCAATGTCGTGTGCGTTGACCAGGTTCTCCAGCTCTTCGTAGTTGTTGTAGTTGAACGGGAAAACTGTGCCACGTAAATTCTGCGGCACGCCCTTGGGGTCGAGTCCAGGCAGCAGATGACCTGCAAGGTTTTCGTCGTCACCCAGGTTGGCAGACAAATACCAGTCATGCCAGCCGTGGTAGCCACACACAGCCACTTTGTCACGTCCAGATGCGGCTCTAGCAATCCGAATTGCAACTGCATTGGCTTCACCGCCCGACCGCGCCAAACGCGCCATATCAGCCCAGGGGTGCATCTCTACCAGCTTTTCAGCCAGATAGACTTCTTCGGGGCAGTTGAAGGTGGACATGTTGCCGGCGTCAATCGTTTGTCGCACGGCGGCATCAACCTCTTCATGTCCATAGCCCAGAATGTTGGTTCCGATACCCATGATCGACATGTCGGTGTACTGCTTACCATCCATATCCCAAACTTGGCAACCTTTTGCTTTGCTGTAATAAGCTGGCCACTGTTCGGGCAGAAACATTTCGGCGCGCTTGGACAGCAGCATATTGCCGCCCGGAATGACACCTTTGGCTCGTTTCCAAAGTTTTTGACCCGTACCCATAGAAGCTCCTTCGTTTCGAATGATGTTGTGGTTGGCAGCAAAGAGTTCAGGTTGACTGCGTTGCAGCTCCAGCACCTTTGTCCACTCAAAATGAATATCTGGCGCAAAGTGCGCAAACACATTGCTTACCACGTCAAAATCGGCGGGTTCATCCACCGTCCAACGCAGGCCTGAAAGGTCCTCGGTATGAGTCAACGCAGCAGTTTTGAACAAGCCGGGTTTGCGCAGGTAGGGCGTGACATGCTCGTGGTCAAAAGTGTCCTGGCTTTCTCGCCCTGCTCGCTCAAGGGCTGCAAAACTGAACACTTCGTTGTCCAACCCGTCAGGGTATGTAGCTGGTGCCGTTGTGCTTAAATAGTCCACACCCAGTGCTCTGAATTGATCGACAGCCTGATCTACTAGCGCTGGGTCAATCAAAGGGCAGTCGCCTGTAATGCGAATGATCACATCAGCCTGAACTTGACGAGCGGCAATTAAATAACGGTCGAGTACATCGGATTCACTGCCACGCACGCAGGTATAGCCAAGAGCTTCTACGTGTTTAACCAAGGGGGTGTTTCGTTCGTCAGTGGATGTCGCCAGAACTATTTGGTCAATTCGACACGAGCGACTCAAGCGCGCCAGTAACAACTCAATCATGGGCACATCACTAATGGGCTTCATGACTTTATTGGGCAGGCGCGTAGAACCCATACGGGCCTGAACAATTGCAACGATTTTCATAACTGATTCCATACAGCTGGATTCACGAGCCTTTCATCCAGCAAGGGGGCAAACGACGGCAATATTGCAAGCTTGCCGTCTGCCGCTCGAATGATCTCTTTCAATTGCGCAGAAGTATCTACACCCACCACCACACGATCAATATTGGGATGTGAAACGGCATACTGCAGACAAGCCTGTAAAGGAGTGAGTCCAGTTTCTTGAAGCCACCGCGACCATTCTTGCCATATGGACTGCCAACGGTCGAATTTTGATGGTCTCTGCTCTGAAGACATTAACAGCAGCCCCTGCAAAAATGCGGAGCGTGTGTGTACCTCCACACCTGCAGATTGCAAGCGAGCGGCCCAACCAGATTCAACTAGGCCACGGTCAAGAATATTGAATGGCGCCTGAATCAAATCGAATTGGTACTTATCAAACAGTGCGTCAAGTTCCGCCGGGCCATAGACTGAGATACCTGTTTTACAGACAACCCCATCCACCTTTAGCGACTGGAGAGCCTCATACAAGGCAGGACCTGTTTTTTCCAGTAATTGGCCAGGGCGATGCAGGAGCAGGCCATACAAACGCGAAACACCCAGACGAGACAAAGACCCTTGCACTTGCTGTCTCACCCACAGTGCGACATCTCCACAATCTTCAGGCACGCCCGGCAATTTACTGACCACATTCCATGGTTGGACACCCAACTGCCCCAATACAGCTTCACTATCGCCATAGGCGATAGCGGTATCCAAGGTGTCCATGCCTGACTCACTGGCCAGCTGCAGAATAGAGTTAGCTTCATCTAGAACAATGCGACCAGATGTGTTAGCGACCCCGTAATCTAGGCCGAACTGGACAGTACCCAGCGCCAGTTTCATGCTGCACAAACCTTGCGCAGAACAGACACGACTTCATCCTGCTGTGCATTGGTCAGCCCCTGGAACATGGGCAAACTAATGGCCTCCGCGTAGTAGCGCTCGGCTGCAGGAAAATCCCCAGCTTTAAAGCCCATGCTTTGATAGTACGGCTGTGTATGAACTGGTATGTAATGCAGATTAACGCCGATACCATGTTCACGCAGCTCTTCAAAAACCTGCTTGTGGGTTTTCTGGATCTTGTCCAGCTTCAGGCGAACAACATAAAGGTGCAAACCCGAATAACTGTCAGGGTGCTGCCACGGTGTTATAATCGCCAAACCCGCTAGGAGTTGGTCATAGCGCACCGCCAATTCATGCCGGCGAGCGACGTAGGCATCCAAGCGTTCCATTTGGCTCATACCCAAAGCTGCCTGCAATTCAGTCATGCGATAGTTAAAACCTAGATCGATTTGCTGGTAATACCAAGGGCCATCTGACGCATGCGTCATTTGTGCTGCATCGCGTGTAATACCGTGACTGCGCAACAGGGCCATTTTGTTGGCTATTACATCGTTGTTGGTCAACGCCATCCCGCCTTCGGCGGTAGTAATGATCTTGACCGGATGAAAACTGAAAACGGTGATGTCGCTATACCGGCCATTGCCAATCCATTCACCCTTGTACTTGCCTCCAATAGCGTGTGAGGCGTCTTCGATAATCTTGAAGCCAAAACGTTGCGAAAGTGCATGGATGGATTCCATGTCACACGGCTGTCCACAGAGATGTACCGCCACCAGCACCTTGGGTAAGCGGCCCGCTTTTTGAGCGTCAATTAGCTTGATTTCAAGCGCTTTAGGGCAAAGGTTGTAGGTCTGTGGATCGATATCGACAAAATCCACCTGCGCACCACAATAAAGGCCACAGTTGGCAGAAGCAACAAAAGTCACCGGAGTAGTCCAGAGCCAGTCTCCCTGGCCAAGACCAAGCGCCAGACAAGCAATGTGCAAGGCCGATGTGGCGCTATTCACTGCCAGAGCATGTTTGGCCCCAACATGGTTGGCAACAGTTTGTTCGAAGAGGGGGACTGCTGGCCCTTGCGTCAAAAAATCCGACTTCAGAACAGCGACGACCGCGTCAATGTCGGCTTGGGTGATATCCTGACGACCATAGGGGATCATCAAATGCTCCCGATCTTTCCGCGGTTGGCGTCGATCCAGGCTTGCAGTTCCCCATCGGTCATCCATGCGGCATTGTTGTCGCTGGCATAAACAAAGCCTTCGGGTACTTTTTTGCCATCTTTGATGCGCTCAGGACTACTGCCCCATTCATTAATCGTTGGGAGAATCTTGAAGTGTTCGGGGTATTCGTAGGTGTAGTAAGCGTCCTCGGCACCAATCATCTGTTCGTGCAGCTTCTCGCCTGGGCGAATACCCACCACTTCTTGTTTGCACTCTGGGGCGACAACACGGGCCAAGTCGGTCACCTTCATCGAAGGGATTTTCTTCACGTAGATTTCGCCACCGATCATGTCTTCGAAAGCATGCCAAACCAGTTCCACACCCTGTTCCAAAGAGATCATGAAACGTGTCATCCGATCATCAGTAATAGGTAGAACGCCTTTATCACGGATGGATAAGAAGAACGGAATGACCGAACCACGCGAGCCCATGACGTTACCGTAACGCACTACCGAGAATCTGGTACCGTGCTCACCCGAGTAAGCGTTACCCGCCACAAACAATTTGTCTGAGGTAAGTTTGGTTGCACCATACAGGTTAATGGGGCTACTTGCTTTATCGGTAGAAAGAGCGACTACTCCCTTAACACCTTTATCAATACAGGCGTCAATCAGGTTCATCGCACCATTGACATTGGTCTTAATGCACTCAAAGGGGTTGTATTCTGCGGTGGGAACAATCTTGGTCGCAGCGGCGTGGACAACATAGTCGACACCATCGAGTGCTCGGTACAGACGTTCTTTATCGCGGACGTCGCCAATAAAAAAACGAACACGATCATCGCCTACGTATTTCTTGGCCATATCCCATTGCTTCATCTCATCGCGTGAAAAGATGATCAATTTTTTCGGGCTGTATTTGGCGAGCGTCATAGGAACAAAAGTATTTCCAAATGAACCTGTTCCACCAGTTATTAATATACATTTGTCTTTAAACATAATACCCTCAAATAGAAATAACTGGCAGATGCGCCTTACCTAACGCCAAGAGTCTTTCAGCTTTCCACCAATCAAATTCACTATTGACATCCAAACCCTCCTCTTCACTTGTGAGGAACGGAGATATTAAATGACCAGATATAGTATTAGTGTCATATACAACTCTAGTCCAAGCCATTTCTAGACTAGCATTCTGTACAAACACATCAGGCAAAGCAGCATATTGACTACTATGCCACGGCTGTTCAGCTGGGGTTAATGGCATTAAAGGATACATTATTTTATTGCGTACAACCCACATTTTACCAGGATGCTGCGAACATTTTTCAACCGCCCTAAGAGAGTCAACGCCTACATCATTTGTAAATTGACTATGCGCCCGTCTAATCGTCTCATCCTTTCGAAAAGGGCTAGTCGGACGAAGAATACTGAATGAATCGAAACAGTTCCCGGATTCGGCAAATAAATCGAGAATCCACCTCACCCACTCTATGTCAGGTGATTTATCACCTGAAATATTTTCCGGTCTAAGTTCAGGAACAGAAGCACCGTATTTTTTAGCAATATCAGCATACTTGGCTGAATCAGTTGCACACACAACCTTGGAAAATATGCCGCTATCGATAGCGGATCTTATAGAGTAGGCCATCAACGGGTGCCCATTGATCTCTCTTATATTCTTATCCGGAACCCTTTTGGATCCAGATCTCGCAGGTATGAGAGCTACCATATTCATAGTTCGAAATCCTTTATTCCACTTTTAGCTTCAAATATGAAGTCACACAGCTCCCTAACTGCGCCATTGCCACCATGCTTTTTTGTTATATATTTTGCAACAATCCGAACCTCTTTGTAAGCATCGGCAACTGCAGCTGGAAAACCAACCTTTAACAAGGCAGGCAAATCATTAACATCATTACCCATAAAACATATATTTTTCAAAGGAATATTTTTTTCCTTTGAATATTTTTCGATCGCCCCCCCTTTATCATCTATACCTTGCCAACATTCAATTCTCAATTTTTTAGCTCTCGCAGAGACAACTGGGTTCATTTCAGTAGACATAATCGCCAGAGTCAAGCCTATACTCTTGAGCCTAGCCAGACCAATCCCATCACTGCGACTGCATCTTACAGATTCGTTACCAAACTGGTCAGTAAAGACCGTGTTGTCCGTGAAGACACCATCAAAATCAAAAACTATAGCCTGAATATGATTAATATCCATCTTACTAATTCAACTCAAATCATCAGATTGAATTGCATCACCAGCTTTGATTGGCCTTTTTGCGATTTTTCCAATGTATTCAGAAGATTGACGTACCGGAATTTTTACTTCGTCGAATATTTTTCCAGTCATATTATCTAAACTCAACGCCTCACCTGCAGAAATGTCTCGGTAAGCCGCTATTGATTTACCTAATTTTTTAAATACAGCCTCATTTCCTAAATCATCTTTAGATTTAGGGGGGAGCATGTGCCTGACCCTCTTCAGATCTCTTACGAGCTTTCTAAATCCATCCGGTTCGAGCGCAAAGCTATGATCCGTGCCTTTCCAGGCGCGGTTTAACGTTACATGTTTCTCAAAAACTTTTGCACCTTGCAAATATGCGACTGGCCCAGAAAGTGTTCCATTAAAATGATCTGACAACCCTATTGTGCAATTTGGAAAGTTTTCCGACAACGTTTTAATCGAAGCCAACCCTAGTCTGTTGTATTCACAAGGATATTCAGACACACAGTGCAGAACAACAGTTTCAACATTTTTGGAAATTAATAGATCAACGCTACTCCTAATCTGATCATCCCCCCCCCCACCAACACTAATAACCACAGGCTTTCCCGTATGCGCAACCCTATTAATAAAGGGCAAATTACCGATATCAAAAGACGCTATTTTTAATATATCTACATCAATAGCAAGCAACGCATCCAAACTTGGCTCATCAAATGGGGTTGACATGAACTTTACACCATTATTAATGCATTCTTGCCTTAATGTAGGCAACCATTCCAACTTCAACTCTAATGCCTCGCGATGTGCACCATACGAATCTGCAAATGCATTTTCACTATCATATTTTTTCTCATACGCCTCTTTTGAAAATAGATATTTATTATTTCTGGTTTGGAATTTTACAGCATCAGCACCTTCCTTAGCAAAAACTCTGATGTATTCAATCGCCAAATCTAAATTACCCTGGTGATTTTGACCAACTTCAGCTATAACAAATGGTTCTTCGAGATTCTTAAACATACAAATCCTTATTTTTCAACAATTTCAGATGCAAGAGTAGTTGGCAAGCCGCCAGCTTCTTCTTTTATTCCGTACAAATGCTCAACGTGTACACGATCGTTAAAGTGTGGTGTAGATGCTTCAATATATACAGTATCTTTTATCGCCTCAGTTTGATGTACTACTCCAGGCTCGAAGTGAAAAACATCACCCTCATTGGCAATAACTTCTGTAAGATTTCCAGCGCCATCGTCAAATTTGACAATCATCTGACCAGATATTATTATTCCACACTCATTTTTTTGCCGATGCAATTGCAGCCCCCCTTTACAACCAGCCTTTAGAAATATTTTTTTAAGCGTGTATTTTCCAGAAACCAGAACCAATAAATCTTCGGTTCCCCATTCTCTTTTACCTACGCTTTGCGGCTTTGGAAATTTTGGTTGTAAATAATTTTTTTTCATTGTTTCCTTTCCGTTATCTATTTACTTTTGATAATGCTTGGCACAATACCGACGCGTTACG
>JACCDI011959220.1_pt1 | contig 60702 bp, 53 predicted proteins | sample 7442791 | NCBI WGS metagenome assembly JACCDI01 (sample SAMN15323434, study PRJNA562643) | freshwater metagenome | isolation source: river surface water | place: USA:Blue River Watershed | collected 2017-08-15 | reverse complement strand
TGAACCACTACGGTCTTTCAGTTTTCTTTCTATTACACTCATTTTGAATGGATTTTACTTAATACAATAATTTGAAGCAAAGGTATAAATTGTAACAAGATGGCATAAAAAAAAGCAACTTTTTTAAGGAGCTGCTTTTGTATGAATATTAGGGGATTAATTTCTTCCTTTTTCATGGGGGTATAAATCGGGTAAAGCATCGCTTTGCCAAAATTCTTTAGTGTCTACATCCATAATCGTTAGTTTTCCTTTGAATGCTGCTCCGGTATCTACATTCCAAACACAAGCTTTATTAACGGGTGCAGTCTCTTCAATTTTAGTCACGGGAGTGTGGCCAATGTAAATTTCTTTGTAAAGTTTTAATCGGTTAGGATATGTCAGCCCGTCTTTTGAAAGTTCGTTGTCCATAGCCAAAACCATTTCCCATAACGTTCTATCCCAATAGAATAAAGGGGTAAAAAATTCATGAGCAACCCCTCTTAGGTTTGTAAAACCAGCATGGATAAACAATCGGTTTTCATCGTCTAAATAATAATCTTGTAACGATTGTAAAAAGTGAATGTGTTTTTCTTTTGTTGTAAAATCAATGTTTTGGTAAGCTAATGCCGAGGCTTCACCACCATGAGCAAACCACATTTTTTCATCAAAACCTTCCGGATCATTTTGCAACCATTTTAGCAACAAATCATCATGATTTCCTCTAATAAAAATACATTTTTGTTGGTGTTGAAGCGCAATTAAAAAATCTAACACCGCAGGAGATTCACTCCATCCATCGACAAAGTCCCCCAAGAAAATCAAGGTATCATCTTGTGAGACAGTAGCGCGATCCAAAACCTGAATCAACGCTTTTAATCCGCCGTGAATATCGCCAACGACATAGGTTTTTCCTTTCATGAAGTTTTATCAATAATTAATACTTTATAGGCTTCAACTTAAGGCACTTTATTGCCCATGCTTTCGGTCCAAATGGCAAACCAATCTTGCGGGTCCAGCACCAAAGATTTGGCTTTCATCAATTGTTGGATTCTACTGACATTAATTGTTCCAGCAACGGGTAAAATAGTTGCAGGATGTTGTAAAATCCAAGCCAATAAAATCAAATCGGAACCCACATGGTATTTTTCTACCAACTTAGAAAACAACAATTTCAATCGCTGTGTTTGTTCCGTGTTTTCTCTAAAAACCACTCCTAACGGATTCCATGCCATCGGTTGAATGTGGTGCAATTGCATATAATCTAAGCTGCCATCAACCATGGCTTCATGATTTGTGGCCGAAAACTGAATTTGATTGAAGGCAATTTCGGTTTTTTGGCGCAATAATTCGGTTTGCGAGGATGTAAAATTAGAGACACCAAACGAACGAATTTTACCGGTCGCTTTCAATTGTTCCACTGCTTTAGCAATTTCATCGGCTTGCATTAATGGGCTTGGACGGTGCAAGAGCAAAACATCTAAATACTCGGTTTGAAGATTTTTCAATGAATTTTCTACCGACCAAATGATATAGTCTGATGTATATTCATAATGTTTAATTGTATTTTGTGGACGATTTTCAGACACATATTGAATCCCGCATTTTGAAATCAATTGGATTTTTTCGCGGTCAATTTTGGCATTAGCCCAAGCTTTTCCAAAACTGGCTTCGGTAGTATACCCCCCATAAATATCGGCATGATCAAAAGTAGTAATCCCGTTTTCAAAAAAAAGATGAATTAAGTGGTTCATTTCCTTAGTGTTGAGGTTTTTATCCCAAACCCCCCAATTCATTACTCCAGCAATAATAGGTGATAATTGTACAGCCATGGTCGATGTAATTTTTAAATATTTCTTAAAATTATAAAAATTGAATCATAAAAGAGGCATAAATTCCCCTTTTTTTATTGTTTTTTAACGCAATGTTAACAACGAATGAGTAAAAAAAATTACAATTTGCACCGTTAAAAATTGTTGATAATTTCAAAGTAATAAATACAACCTAAAAATGGAAGAAAATACATCGACCTTAGACATTAGAGCCATTAACGAAAAGATAGAACGTGAAAGTGCTTTTATTGACTTGCTTACCATGGAAATGAACAAAGTAATTGTAGGTCAAAAACACATGGTAGAACGATTATTGATTGGATTATTAGGTCAAGGACATATCCTATTAGAAGGGGTGCCTGGGCTAGCAAAAACCTTAGCGATTAATACGCTTTCGCAAGCTGTTCATGGTTCGTTTAGCCGCATACAGTTTACGCCCGATTTATTACCAGCAGATGTAGTGGGTACCATGATTTACAACATCAAACAAAATGATTTCACCATACGTAAAGGGCCTATTTTTGCCAATTTCGTTTTAGCCGATGAAATCAACCGTGCTCCCGCTAAAGTACAATCGGCTTTATTGGAAGCCATGCAGGAAAAGCAGGTGACTATTGGCGATGAAACCTTTAAATTGGACAAACCCTTTTTGGTAATGGCTACTCAAAATCCCGTGGACCAAGAAGGAACCTATCCGTTACCCGAAGCACAAGTAGACCGTTTCATGTTAAAAGTGGTTATTGACTATCCTAAAATGGACGATGAGCGTTTGGTGATTCGTCAAAATTTAAAAGGAGCCTTTGAAAAAGTAAACGAAGTGGTTTCTTTGGATCAAATACTAAAAGCCCAAGAAGCGGTGCGTGAAGTGTATATGGACGAGAAAATCGAAAAGTACATCTTAGACATTATTTTTGCTACACGTTATCCCGAAAAGTACAAATTAGAAAATCTAAAACCGTTGATCAGTTTTGGGGCATCGCCTCGTGGAAGTATCAACTTGGCAACAGCTGCAAAATGTTATGCATTTATCAAACGCAGAGGCTATGTTATTCCAGAAGATGTGCGTGCGGTAGTTTATGATGTATTGCGTCACAGAATCGGAATCACGTATGAAGCCGAAGCAGAGAATGTGACAACAGAAGACATCATTAGCAAAATTGTAAACGAAATCGAAGTGCCTTAATATGTTAGTTGTTTATAGTTAGTTGTTTATGGTTTCTGTAACAATAAACAATAAACCAAAAACTACAAACCAACAATATGGATACCAAAGAAATTCTAAAAAAAGTTCGAAAAATTGAAATCAAAACCCGAAGATTGAGCGATCACATCTTTTCGGGGGAATACCACACATCGTTTAAAGGACGCGGTATGACGTTTTCGGAAGTGCGTCAATACCAATACGGAGACGATGTGCGGGCGATTGATTGGAACGTTACGGCACGTTATAACGAACCTTTTGTTAAAGTGTTTGAAGAAGAGCGTGAATTAACCATGATGTTAATTGTCGATATTTCGGGTTCGGAAAGTTTTGGGACTAAAAACCAACAAAAACGTGACATGATTACCGAAATTGCAGCCACATTGGCTTTTTCGGCTACTCAAAATAATGATAAAATTGGTTTGTTGTTGTTTTCCGATCAAATCGAATTGTATATCCCGCCCAAAAAAGGGAAATCACATGTCTTACGAATCATCCGTGAGCTCATTGAATTTGAGCCCAAAAGCAAAAAAACCGATTTGTCACACGCCTTAAAATATCTTTCGAGTGTGATGAAAAAGAAAGCAATCGTTTTTGTGATTTCCGATTTTATGGCAACATCTTACGAGCACACCTTAAAAATTGCCGCAAAACGGCATGATGTTACTGGAATTAGGGTATTTGATCAAAGAGAAGAACACCTCCCCAACATTGGAATTGTCAACCTGTTAGATGCTGAAACAGGAGAAACGTTACTGGTGGATACTCAATCAAAAACAGTGCGCCAAAATTATGAAAAGCACTACCTTGAGAACGTTTCTTACTTTAAAGATATTTTTTCAAAATGTGGCGCCGGCACCATAAGTTCCAGAGTAGACGAAAGTTATGTGACCAAATTATTAGGCTATTTTAAAGCGAGAAATTAAGAAAAATGAGAAAGACGATTTACTTACATATTGCTTTACTTTTTGGGGTTTTTGGGTTTTCCCAAAAAATCACCACTTCTATTGATTCTTCACAAATAAAGATTGGATCGCAATTTCTATTAACCATTAAAACCTCAGTAAACGCTAAAGACAAAGTAGTTTTTCCTGAAGGGAAGTTTTTTGGAGCATTGGAAGTTTTAGAATCGTTTCCAATTGATACCGTTAAAAATAATGCACACTATGAGTTAATCAAAAAATATGGGTTAACCCAATTTGACTCTGGAAGATATGCTATCCCAAAATTATTGGTAAAAATCAATCAAAAAGCTTTTAGAACAGATTCGCTTTCTGTTTTGGTAAATAACGTAAAGGTCGATACCACCAAGCAACAAATGTATGATATCAAAAACATTATTGCCACCGAAGAAAAACCGAGTAGCGAATGGTGGAAATGGTTGGTATTATTGGGATTAATCATCGCTTCTGGTTTTGCGGCGTATTTTATCATCAAGAAAATTCAAAAAAGAGAGGATTTGGCAGAAGAATTTTTTGCATCGCCCATTGAAAAAGCCATTGCATATCTTCAAAATTTAGATAAAAAACAATTACTCCAAAAAGGAGAGGTCAAAGAATACTATTCGGAAATGACCGATATTGCCCGAACCTATATCGAAGAATCGGTTAAAGTTCCGGCTATGGAAAGCACATCGAGCGAATTGATTGCCGCGCTGAAAAAAGCAATTTCTGAAAAGAAAATGTTCATCAACAGAGACGAATTAGAACAATTTAAGGGCGTTTTGGAAAATGCTGATTTGGTTAAATTTGCCAAGTCTAAACCGTTGCAGTTTGAAATTGAAAAAGACAAAGGAATTATCGATAAATTTTTAATTATCATAGACAAAGCTTTACCAAGAAGCGAAGCCGAGGCCGAAGTACTTTTTGCCGAAGAAGTCCGTAAAAAAGAATTAAAACAACAAAAATTAAAGCGAACTGTCATTGCCGTTGGCATAGCAGCATCCCTATTTGTTTTAGCGGTTTCCCTGTTTTTATACACCATAGGTTTTGACTATTTAAAAGAAAATTACCTAGGGTATTCTACAGCCGAATTGTTGGAAAAAGAATGGGTTTCTTCAGAATATGGAGAACCCGCAATTATCATAGAAACCCCTAAAGTGTTGTACCGCAATAACGATGAAAAAATTCAAAATAACCTGCCTGAAAATGTAAAATCGACGAATCGATTTATGTCTGGAAGTATTGTGGATGATTTTTCAATTGTATTGATTACCACAGCATTCAAAGACACGACTCGATTAGATTTGGAAGTTGCACTGGAAAATGATTTGAAAGAATTGGAACGTTTTGGTGCAAAAAACATCATTGTAAAAACGGCCGATTTTGAAAATGCAAAAGGGTTATCGGGTAAAAAGTCTTCAGGGACTTTCACCGCTTTCAATTCGAAAACCGAAGAAGAGCAAAAGATGAGCTATGAAATTGTCGTGTTTGCTCAACCGGGTGGCGCACAAGAAATCTTCTTAATTTATAAGGAAGATGACACACATGCCAAACAAGTAACGGAAAAGATTCAAAATTCAATCGAACTAAGAAAAGCGAAGCAATAATGGGTAAAGTAACTTTTTTAAATCCGGAATTTTTGTGGCTGTTTTTACTGGTGCCCATGGCAGTTGCTTGGTTGTTTTATAAACGAAATCAACTATCGGCAACATTAACCATGCCAACGATTGCCCCTTTTGTGGGACATCGCACCTTTTTAGCAAAAGTAAAACCGTTTCTACATGTATTGCGAATTTTAGCATTATGTTTTATAATTATTGCCCTGGCACGACCAAGAAGCGTTGATGTAACGTCAAAATCAAAAATGACAAAAGGCGTTGATATTGTAATGGCAATTGACGTTTCAAGCAGTATGTTGGCAAACGACTTAAAGCCCAATCGATTAGAAGCGTTGAAAAAAGTTGCTTCGACTTTTGTACAAGATCGCGTAAATGATCGTATCGGATTAGTGGTCTATGCTGGAGAAAGTTATACCCGCACGCCGGTTACTTCCGACAAAGCCATTTTGTTGCAATCGTTAAAAACCATTACCTATGATGATAGTGTTTTGGCTGACGGGACGGGTATTGGTGTTGGATTGGCTACCGCAATCAATCGCATTAAAGACAGTAAAGCTAAAAGCAGAATTGTGATTTTATTGACCGACGGTGTAAACAATTCTGGAACTATTGACCCAAGAACTGCAGCAGATATTGCTAAAGAATATGGTATAAAAGTATATACTATTGGAATTGGTACAAATGGAAATGCATTATTTCCAGTAGCTAAAGATGCTAATGGTAAATTGGTATTCAAAAGAATGCCGGTAGAAATCGATCAAAAATTAATGCAGGAAATTGCAAAAACAACCGATGCAAAATATTTTAGAGCGACTTCCAACCAAAAATTACAAGCCATTTACGATGAAATTAATTCCCTAGAAACCACTGAAATTAACGAACAAAAATTTTATAATTACGATGAAAAATATAAAATGTTTGCCTTAATGGCATTCGTTTTATTAGGAATTGAAGTACTCGCAAGAAATACTGTTTTTAGAGGAATCGTTTAGAAAAAAAATCATGTTTGAACTCGAAAGCCCAATCTATTTTTATTTGTTTGCCCTAATTCCATTAGTGTTTGCTTTTTTTCTGTTCAATTTGTTTTGGAAAAGAAAACAGCAAGCCGCTTTTGCGGATCTGGCGTTATTTCAAAAATTAAGTCCGGAACAATCGGCCTTTAAGTCGGCCTTAAAATTAGGGATCGTACTTGCTGCATTGGCCTTAGTTATTTTTGCTTTGGTCAATCCCAAAATGGGAACCAAAATGGAAACGGTGAAACGCCAAGGAATTGATATTGTATTTGCTGTTGACATTTCAAAAAGTATGTTAGCCGAAGATATTGCACCCAATCGATTGGAAAAAACAAAACAATTGGTTTCGCAAATTATCAATCAATTAGGAAATGACCGTGTGGGTATTGTGGGGTATGCCGGAAGTGCTTATCCTGTTTTACCGATGACTACAGATTATAGTATTGCTAAAATGTATTTGCAAAGTATGAATACCAATATGGTTTCTTCCCAAGGAACTGCTTTCAACGATGCCATAAAACTTTCGGTGGATTATTTTGACATCAAAGACACCAGCAAGTTAATTGTTTTAGTTTCCGATGGAGAAGATCATGGCGATGGTGCTGAAGAAGCTATTGAAATGGCCAAAGAAAAAGGGGTTCGCATAGTAACAATTGGTGTAGGAACAGAAAAAGGAGGTTTGATTCCATTGAAAGATGGCAACGGAAAGATTTCGGGGTATAAGAAAGACCAAAAGGGAGAAAACGTGATCACAAAACTATATCCAGACGTACTTAATAATATAGCAAAACAAACCAAATCGAAATACATTGTTGGCGCCAACACAAAAGAGGTGGTGGAAGAAATTAAAAAAACCTTAGAGAAAATCGAAAAATCAGAATTTGAATCCCAACAAATAGCTGATTTTGAATCCCAATACCAATGGTTTTTAGGTTTGGCCTTTCTGTTGCTTTTGACCGATATTTTCCTTTTGGAGAAAAAAACGAATTGGGTGCAGAAGTTGAATTTATTTAACGAAAAAAAACATGAATAAGATCATCTATAGTATAGTTTTATTAATCAGTGGATTTCTTTTCAGCCAGGAAAGTGATAAAAACCTGTACAACGGAAACCAATCCTTTGCGCAAAAAAATTATGCAACTGCAGAAGCTGATTTTCGTGTAATCGAATCCAAAAAATCGCCTAAAAAAGCAGTGGCGGGATACAATTTAGGCAACAGTATTTACCGTCAAAACCAGCACGGCGAAGCACAGTTTAAGTACATTCAAGCCCTTGAAACGGCCAAAACAAAAACAGAGAAACACCGCATCTATCACAATTTAGGAAACACCTTTATGATGGATAAAAATTATGAAGCGGCAGCGGATGCTTATAAAAATGCTTTGCGCAATAATCCTACGGACGAAGAAACCCGTTACAATTATGCATTGGCTAAAAAGAAGAAAAAAGAAAACCCACCCAAAGACAATAAAAAAGACAATAAAGGCGGCGGACAAGATAATAAGCCCCAACCCAAAAATAACGAAGGCAATAAAGACAAAGGAAACGACAAAAAAGATTCCGATAAAGAGCAACAAAATAACAAAGACAAACAAGGCGATAAGCAACAAGGCAAAGGCGATGGCGAGAAAAAAGAAGACAAAAACGAAACGCCAAAACCAAGTGGTGCCGACAAACAACGCATCGATAATATTTTAGACGCCGTTAATAATGCCGAAAAGAAAGTGCAAGACAAAGTAAATGCTAAAAAAGTAAAAGCACGTCCGGCCTCAAATGAAAAAGATTGGTAAATCATGAAAAAAAGTGTAGTTCTATTTTTTTTATTTCTGCATTCGTTTGTTGCCGCTCAAGTAAAATTTGAAGCAATAACCGATAGAGATGTATATGGATTAAACGAACGATTTCCCATTGCGTTCTCTATCAATAACGAAGGAGATAATTTTCAAGGGCCAAAATTTCCAGGATTCAAAGCAGAAGGACCCTTTATCAATAAAGGAAATCAAACTTCTATTACCATAATTAATGGAAAAATGACGCAAAAAAGGGAAATTACAACCCAAGTCGTTTATTATTTGACCCCCACAAAAAAAGGTACATTTACCATAGGTTCGGCAAGTATCGAATACAATGGAACGGTTTATAAAACGGTCCCCATAAAAATTACGATTTCAGATCCCATTCAAATGCCGAGCTATCCCGGCCAAAACCCAAGACAGCAGCAAAACTATAATTTTGGGGAAGGCATCCATTTGGTGGGGGAGCTATCGACCAAAACGGCTTATGTCAACGAACCCGTTACAGTGATTTATAAGTTGTATTTTCCGTATAACAGTTCGGTTTCCAACTTGCGTAATTTTCAAGCACCAAAATACCAAGATTTCTGGAGTCAATACATTGACATGAAACAATTACGTGCCGAAAAAGGAAAATATAATGGTAAAGATTACAGTGTCGTAGCCCTTCGAAAAGTAATTTTATATCCATTAGAAGCGGGGTCAAAACGTATTGAACCTTTTAAAATTGATGTAGATGCTGAGGTGCCCACCGGAAGAAGTGATTGGTTTGGACGAATGGAAATGACCACCGTTGAAAAAGCACTCACTACCGGAATCCAAACGATAACCGTAAAACCCCTTCCCGAAAAAGGAAAACCAGCCAGTTTTACAGGAGCAGTTGGTGCTTTTACGTTTAAAGTTACCCCTTCCAAAACCAAATTAAAAGCGGGTGAGTCTCTTGACTTAGAAGTCAGCGTGTCGGGTAAAGGAAATTTAAAGTTGTTTACACTTCCAAAACCGGTAGTCCCCAGTTCCCTAGAAATGTATGATCCAGCACATCAAGAAAATGTGCAAACTCCAGTTACAGGGATGACGGGAAGTGTTTCTGATAAATACACCATTATTCCCCAATACAAAGGAAAATATTCGATCAAACCCATTGCGTTTTCCTATTATGATTTGAATAGCAAAACGTATGTTACACTATCTTCTCCAGAAATTACTCTTGATGTTTTAGAGGGAGATGGGACTGTAGTTGCAAACAACACAACGAAAAACAAACAAGCGCTACTTAAAAAAGAAGTTTTCCAATACAACAAACTAACCACAGCATTTGTAGCCAAGGCTAAAAAAGATTTCTTAGGATCAAGTTTGTTTTATGGGTTATTGATTGCGCCATTGCTTTTGATTCCGGTTGTGGTATTGTTACGCAAACAAAAAGAAGCCAAAGATGCCGATGCTTTTGGCAATAGAGTAAGAAAAAACAACAGATTGGTGAAAAAATATTTGTCGGATGCCAAAAAGCAAATCGGAGATAAAGTTCCGTTTTACATGGCGATGGAAAAAGCACTTCACAATTTCTTAAAAGCCAAATTACATATTGAAACGGTAGAAATGAGCAAAGACAATATTGTGGAGTTGCTGCAACAAAGAGAAGCTTCAGTTACCAGCATTACGCAATTTATGGCATTAATGAACGATTGCGAATTTGCACGTTATGCTCCGGCAACCGATACGGCCATGCACAATGATTTTGACAGAGCCATTGCAATAATTACCGAACTTGAAAAACAAATTTAACCACAAGGCACACCAGGAAGACGCAAGGCACACAAAAAATGAAATATGACGGAACAGGAAATTTCTAAAATAGTATTTGATTGTGCTTTACGAGTTCATAAAGTGTTAGGGCCAGGGTTGCTTGAAAGTGCATATGAGGAATGTTTGTATTATGAGTTGAAAAAATCAAATCTTAAAGTTGAAAAACAAAAACCATTACCTCTAATTTATGAAGAAGTCAAGTTAGATGTTGGCTACAGAATAGATATAATTATTGAAGATAAATTTATTGTTGAAATAAAAGCAGTTGAAGCATTAAACGAAGTTCATTTAGCACAATTATTAACCTATTTAAAATTGACCAATTGCAAATTAGGGTTGTTAATAAATTTTAATGTCAAATTGTTAAAAAACGGAGTACAAAGAGTAATCAATGGAATTTTATAGCCAGCTTAGCGACCACGTTAGTGGCTAATTTTAGTAATAAACATAGTGAACATTGTGCCTTCTTTGTGCCCCTTGTGGTTAAAATAAAAAGATTAAATATGAAAAAATACATCCTCTTTTTCACACTAATATTTCAATTCGTCTGTGCAAACGAATCACTAGACGCTACATTTAAAAAAGCAAACGATTTATATCAAAAAGAAAAGTATTCCGAAGCGGTAACAGCTTTTGAAAGTATTGAAAATCAAGGCAACGCTTCGAGCGATTTGTATTTTAACATTGCCAATTGTTATTACAAATTAGGCAAGGTGGCGCCCTCTATTTATTATTACGAAAAAGCATTGCTTTTAAGCCCAGATGATGAAGCCATACTAACGAATTTATCTTTTGCTCAGAAAATGGCAATCGACGACATTAAAATCATACCGGAGGTCGGGTTTAAAAAAATCCTAAAAGAATACACGCAGGTGTTTCATTATGATACCTGGGCATGGATTGCCGTTTGTATTGCTTTTTTGAGTTTGCTTTCGTTTTTAGGCTATTATTTTGGAAATACGGTGTTACTAAAACGTACTTTTTTCAGTTTATTCCTATTGTTTTTAGTCGGAATTGGCATAACAGTTTTTTCAGCTTTTTTGCAAAAAAAATGGAGTTCAAATTACAATCCTGCGGTAGTTTTTGCTGCATCGACGACATTAAAATCGGAACCCAAAACAACTTCAGAAGATGTAGTTACGTTGCATGAAGGCACAAAAGTTTACGTATTAGCAACCCTTGGCAATTGGTCACAAGTAGCGTTAACCGACAAAACCACAGCTTGGATTGAAAAAGAAGCAATTAGGGAAGTGAAGAAGTAGAGTTCAGGCTTAGCTTATCGAAGTTTTATTCTTCACTCTCAACGCCCGACTTCAAACTGCCATACCAACCTTCAATCGTAGGATAAATCGCCTTAGCACTATTTTGAATGGGGTGATAAAAAATAGAATTCTTTTGTGTCTCTTTAGAAATTAACAAGTTATTAATGTTGATTTTCTCCACAATAAAAAGCACTACACTCAAAGTTAATATCATTTTCAGCACACTAAAAATGACACCCGCAATTTTATTCATTCCGCCTAAAAAAGCGCCATTGAAAATTTTTGTAAGTACTTTAGCACTCAGGTGAATCCCAATAAGTACCAAAATAAATGTCAGTATAAATGCAGTGGTGGTGATGTATTTTGAATGCCACGTTGGAAAAATATCCGAAAAAACCGCACCCATCCAATTCGAAAATTTGAGGGCTACATATATTCCAACTAGTAATCCTATAAAGGAAGCGACTTCCACAAAAAAGCCGTTTTTAAATCCTTTATACACCGAAAAACCCAATAAAACAGCAAAAACAATATCAATAATCATCATCTTAAAAAAATAGAATAAAGAACAAAGATAAAAGAATTGCTGAAACTGGTTTTCTGTTGTTATCTTTGCATGAAATTTGGTTATCGGTAATAGGTCATTGGAACCCATCACCCATCACTTAAAACCTTGAAAAAATGTCAAGAGACGAACAATTAAAACAGCGCTGGGAAAGTGTTGTCAACATATTATCAGAAAAATTTTCAGGTGGAGAAGACCTTGATTTAGAAGGGATTATCTATTTAATTGGCGTGCAAGAATTGGGGAAAATACACGCTACATTTAAAAAAGATGAAAAAGTAAACCTCATGCACATAGCCATTTGCCGGTTACTAGAGCCTTATGGTTATTATGAATTTGAATATTTTGATAACGAAGGTTGGCCCCATTATAAAGCAAAAGAAGAATTGCCACCATTAAAAGCAGGTGAACAGGCCGTTTTAATGAAAGAAGCAATTGTGAGCTACTTTTTAGAGAAAGAGTTGATAGAGTAATGATTTAAGATTAACGATTTATGATTTTAGAAGTTTTAGCCAACTTGAAACTTGAAACTTGAAACAAAATACATAAATTTGCATTTTACAAAACCAGCGATGACAGAAACGATTAAAGCCCATATTGAAGAAGTAAACGCTTTTCAAACCGACAATAAAGAACAATTAGAAGCCTTCCGCATCAAGTATTTAGGAAGCAAAGGCTTGTTGAAAGACTTTTTTGCTGAATTCAAAAATGTTCCAAACGAACAAAAATCGGCATTTGGACAAGTGATCAACGAATTGAAAACTTCGGCGGAAACCAAAGTAAAAACCATTCAAGATGCTTTAGAGAATAAAGAAGAAGCGAAGGGTATTTACGGCGATACTACACGTCCGGGTGAAGCTATACCTGTTGGATCGCGTCATCCCATTTCTATTGTAAAAAATCAAATGATTGATATCTTTTCAACAATTGGTTTCAATGTGTCTGAAGGTCCAGAAATCGAAGACGATTGGCACAATTTTACCGCATTAAATTTACCAGAATACCATCCAGCAAGAGACATGCAGGATACGTTTTTCATTCAAACCAATCCGGATGTTTTGTTGCGAACGCATACTTCATCGGTGCAAGTACGTTACATGGAAAACAACAAACCGCCCATTCGTACGATTTCTCCAGGAAGAGTGTTCCGTAACGAGGCCGTTTCTTCGCGTTCGCACTGTATTTTCCATCAAGTGGAAGGTTTGTATATCGACAAAGACGTTTCGTTTGCCGATTTAAAACAAACCTTGTTATATTTTACCAAAGAAATGTTCGGAAAATCTAAAATCCGTTTGCGTCCGTCCTATTTTCCATTTACAGAACCCAGTGCGGAAATCGATATTTATTGGGGGTTAAAAACCGAAACCGATTATCGTATTACTAAAGGAACCGGTTGGTTAGAAATTGGAGGCTGCGGCATGGTCGATCCAAACGTATTGAAAAACTGCGGCATCAATCCAGACGAGCACACCGGTTTTGCTTTCGGAATGGGCGTAGAGCGTATTGCCATGTTGTTGTACCAAATTGGCGACATTCGTATGTTTTATGAAAATGACGTACGTTTCTTAGAGCAATTCAAATCGAGTATATAATTTTTTAACCACAAAGAGCACTAATTTTTTTCACAAAGCTCACAAAGTTTTGTGTTCCTTGTGCATTCTTTGTGTACCTTGTGGTTACATTTAATTTAAAAATGAAAAAAGACATTATCATCCCAAAAGTAGAAGGGGTTCACGTGGTAGCATTTCAAGAATGGAACGACGATTTCATGGAAAATTCTTGGTATGCTTATTTGATCAATGATACGGATCATTTGCTAGAAATGGCCATGGTGGTTTCACGTGCTTATGGCTTAATTAATGGAGAAGAACGCAAAACAGGAACTTTTCGTCATGCCTTTGCTAAAGTAGAACCTAGAACTGCTGTTAAAGTTGAATTGTTGGAAAATAATGTCTTACAATTGAATAACGAATTTATGCTGTCGTACTTTTCAAACGGACAATTATTCGATAAAACCTTTGTTTTTAGAACCAATTCCATCAACGAAAAAGCCACTGCCGATTTGCCTATAATCAACAAGAGGGGTGTTTTTGCCAATTAGATTTTAACATTTTTTCTCCAAAATATTTTTACCTTTAAGAAATTTTTCAATCTTATGAAATCATTTCTTATTGCTTTAGCCTTTTTAACGACTACAATTTCCCAAGCACAAGATTTCGCCCAGCACGTCAATCCTTTTATTGGAACAGGCGGTCACGGCCATACGTTTCCAGGGGCAACCGTGCCTTATGGAATGGTGCAATTGTCTCCTGATACTAGAATCGATGGCAGTTGGGACGGTTGTGGCGGGTACCATTATTCGGATAATATAATTTACGGAATTTCGCACACGCATTTGAATGGAACCGGGGTTTCGGATTATGGAGATATCATGTTGATGCCTACGATGGGCGAACCTTCGTTTGATAATAAAATCTATTCTTCTCCTTTTTCACATGCCAATGAAAAAGCTTCCGCTGGATTTTACGCCGTGAAATTAGACAAACACAATATCGATGTGCGTTTAACCACTTCAACACGTGTTGGTTTTCATGAATATACGTTTACTAAAGACGGACAAGCCAATATTATTTTAGATTTGAATCATCGTGATAAATTGTTGGAAGGCCGCATTCGAGTAATTGATGACAAAACCATTGAAGTCCTTCGAAGAAGCGAAGCTTGGGCAAGAGACCAATATGTGTATGCCCGAATAGAGTTTAACACACCTTTGAAAGTGAATTTGGTAAAAGGTGAAAACACGAAGTTAGAAGGCTTGTACAAAGGAACAAAATTGGCTTTAAGTTTCTCCAAACTTGTTAAAAAAGGCGAAAAAATTCTCGTAAAAGTCTCGCTTTCGCCAACGAGTTATGAAGGGGCCAAACTAAACAGTTCCGAAATCAAACATTGGGATTTTGAAAAAGTTAAGAAAGACGCAGAAACCCTTTGGAACAAAGAATTATCAAAAATTGAAGTCACTTCCAATGATAAAGATAAGTTAGCTATTTTCTATACGGCATTATATCACACAATGATGCAACCCAATATCGCACAGGATTTAGACGGAAAATATAGAGGAAGAGACAACCAAATTCATACAGCTGAAGGCTTTGATTATTATACAGTTTTTTCATTGTGGGACACGTTTCGAGCGGCGCATCCGTTGTACACCTTAATCGATAAAAAACGAACTTCCGATTATATTAATACCTTCATCAAACAATACGAACAAGGGGGCAGATTGCCCGTTTGGGAATTGGCGTCCAATGAAACCGATTGTATGATTGGCTATCATTCCGTTTCTGTAATTGCCGATGCGATGGTTAAAGGGATAAAAGGTTTTGATTACGAAAAAGCCTTTGAAGCCAGCAAAGCTTCTGCAATGCGCGATGTGTTGGGCTTGGATGCCTATAAGAAAAACGGCTTTATTTCGATGGACGACGAACACGAAAGTGTTTCCAAAACCTTGGAATATGCCTATGACGATTGGTGCATTGCCCAAATGGCACAACTTTTAAACAAGCAAGAAGATTATGAATATTTCATGAAACGTTCTCAAAATTGGAAGAATATTTTTGATTGGGAAACCGGTTTCATGCGTCCAAAGAAAAATGGTGGTTGGGACAAACCTTTTGATCCAAGAGAAGTCAACAACAATTTTACCGAAGGGAATTCCTGGCACTACTCCTTTTTTGTGCCCCAAGATATTGAAGGCATGATTGAAGCGTATGGCGGGCCAGAAAAATTTGAAGCCAAACTAGACGAAATGTTCAACAGCGAAAGCAAAACAACTGGGAGAGAACAAGTGGATGTAACCGGTTTAATTGGGCAATACGCGCACGGGAATGAACCCAGTCACCATATGGCCTATTTGTACAATTATGTAGGCAAACCTGAAAAAACAACGAAGAAAGTACATTATATTTTAAACGAATTTTATAAAAACACTCCTGATGGGTTGATTGGCAACGAAGACTGTGGGCAAATGAGTGCGTGGTATGTTTTGAGTGCTATGGGGATTTATGCGGTGACCCCAGGTATGGAAAAATGGGAAAGCATCGAACCTGTTTTCGATGAAATTATAATCAAAGATGAAACCGGGAAAAATTTGGTCGAATACAAAAAACAAGTTGTAAACGGAAAAACAACTAACAGAATTTTCTTATTGGGAGAAAAATTAAAAGAACAATTGATTCAAAAAAGAAGTGCTACACTATCCCAATTTGACCATTCTCAAAACACCTCTGAAAATACAAATTACAACAAAATCATCCCAGCACCTGTAATCCACGCAGCAAGTAAAGCGTTTAAAGATAAATTGGAGATTGAATTGCATTCTCAAAATTCAATGGATGCGATTTATTATATGGAAACTATAGAGGGAGAAGATTATAGCACAATGAAAAGAGCTTTTGCTCCCTATTTGAAACCTTTTAAAATTGAAAAAACGTGCGAAATTCAGGCATATGTAAAAACAAAAGAAGGACAAAGCAACACCATATCCGCAACCTTCTTCAAAAAACCAAATAATTACACCATTGATATCAAATCAAAATACAATCCGCAATATCATGCAGGTGGACCCGAAGGTTTGTTAGATGGTATTTTAGGAACCGAAAACTGGCGCAAAGGCGATTGGCAAGGCTACCAAAATCAGGATTTTGAAGCGGTGGTGGATTTACAAGAAGTAAAAAGTATTACTGAAATTTCAGCACGCTTTTTACAAGACCAACGTTCGTGGATTGTAATGCCCACGAAAGTAGATTATTATGTATCTGAAGACAATGTGAATTTCACATTTTTTGATTCGGTTGCGAATGCGTTAGATCCCAAAATAGAAGAAAATACGATTCTAAATTTTACTTCCAAGGAAACCAAAGCAAAAAAAGCACGTTATGTAAAAGTCATCGCAAAAAACTTTGGCAAACTACCCGATTGGCACCAAGGCGCGGGTGGCGATGCGTTTATCTTTATAGATGAGATTACGATAAAATAAATCGTATTATAAAAATAAAAGAAGGCACAAAGTTCAATTTAATACTGTTCTTTGTGCCTTCTTTGTGTACTTAGTGGTTATAAGATTAATCTTTATCAGGAAACAACAAAGAAGCGATTACAGACAGGATTAACACGCCACCAACAACCAACAGCGAAACCGTAGTTTCAATATGGTAAAATGGCGCTATGATCATTTTTACGCCAATAAACGAAAGGATAATTGCCAAGCCATATTTCAATTTACTGAACATGTACATAAAGTTGGCCAGCAAGAAATACAACGAGCGCAATCCTAAAATCGCAAAAATATTGGAGGTATATAAAATAAACGGATCGTTAGGCGCAATAGCAAAAATTGCTGGGATACTGTCTACTGCAAACAACAAATCGGTAAATTCTACAATAGCCACTACTACAAACAAAGGCGTTGCCATTTTGATGCCGTTTTGGATGGTGAAGAATTTATCGCCATCAAAATTCGGACTTACTTTAAAAAATTGGTGTACGAATTTTGAACCGGCACTTTTACTAAAATCTTTACTACCATCATCTTCTTCACTACTGAACCCCGATTTGATGCCGGCAACGATCAAGATAATTCCGAAAATGGTTAAGAGGTAGTTGATTTTTACCAGCTGACCAAACAATTCCATTTCGGGTAAATAGGTGTAATTCAGTAACCAAACTCCGGTAAAAATAAAGATGGCACGAAACACTAAGGCACCAATTACGCCCCAAAATAATACTTTATGCTGGGCTTCTTTGGCCACGTTGAAATACCCAAAGACCAAAATAAAGACAAATAAATTATCAACAGAAAGCGCTTTTTCGATCCAATAGGCACCTTGGAATTGCATGAACTTTTCGGCACCCATGAAGTAGTAAATGATACCACTAAACCCCATGGCTAAGGAAATCCAAACCGCTGACCAAATGGCGGCTTCCCGATTGGTAACTACGTGCCCTTTTTTGTTTAAAACCCCTAAATCCAAGACTAACATTGCGATAATGGTAAGGGTAAAAGCAGTAATAATACCCGGATGATCAATCAGATTATCGATTGCAACCGTTTTATGTGCTAGCATGGGTTAGTTTAATTTGTCGGTTAATTTTTTGAAAACATTTTTCGCTTCTTTGTTTTCGTATAAAATTTGATAAACGGCATCGATAATAGGCGTGTCGGCACCGTATTCTTGGTTTAATTTGTAAGCACTTTTTACGGCATAATATCCTTCGGCCACCATGCTCATTTCCATTTGAGCCGATTTTACCGTGTAGCCTTTTCCGATCATGTTTCCAAACATTCTGTTTCGAGAAAATACAGAATATCCGGTTACCAATAAATCACCTAAATAGGCCGAATTATTTATATTTCGTTTCATTTTGTGCACTTTACGAATGAATTTCTTCATTTCACGTATCCCATTACTCATTAAAACGGCTTGGAAATTATCGCCATAGCCTAAACCGTGTGCAATTCCGGCGGCAATAGCATAAATATTTTTAAGTACGGCCGCATATTCTGTCCCAATGATGTCGTCTGTTGTTTTGGTTTTGATGTAATGCGAACTTAAATTCTGCGCTACATATTTAGCTTTTTTCCGATCACTACACGCAATGGTTAAGTACGATAAACGCTCCATCGCCACTTCTTCTGCGTGACACGGACCGGTAATTACACCAATATTTTCAAAAGGGATGTTGTATTGGGTATGAAAATGTTCGCCCACAATTAAGCTCGACTCCGGAACAATTCCTTTAATCGCAGAAAAGATAATTTTTCCTTCTAAACTTTCAGTTAAAGCTTCTAATTCTTTGCTTAAAAAAGCAGAAGGGACTACAAAAATGACATAATCGGCAAAAGCGACCGCTTCATTAATGTCATTGGTAAGTTTTAATTTATGGGTGTCAAACGCAACCGAACTTAAATAATTGGGGTTGTGTTTTTGATGTTTTAAATGCTCTATTGCATAAGTACTTCGCATATACCAAGCAATTTCTTCTTGATTTTCACATAGCATTTTTGCAATTGCAGTAGCCCAACTTCCTCCTCCTATGACTGCAAATTTTGGCTTTTTTTCCATTGGTTTTTTTGTTTAGAAAATCAAAAATAATGAATTAAAAAGGATTTACAAAAAACGAACCAATGACGGCACCATTAATAACTCATTTCTACAATGGTTTTTACCTTGTCTAAGGTGATGTTTTGCTTCTCGCCTAATGCTTTCCAACCTCTTTCTTCGAAACGGTTTACAATGAAATCAGCCGTTTTTTCGATGTTTTCAGCGTTTTCAGATAATTTGGTTTTCATGCCCATTTGATGGAAAAAATCCACCGTTTTTTCAATGGCTTTTTCGGCAATTTCTTCGGTTGAATTGCCTTGAATGTTCCAAACCCGTTGGCCGTATTGTGCTAATTTATCTTTTTTGGTGTCAAACATTACACGGTATAAATTAGGTCCAATGATGGCTAATGTTCTCGCATGATCAATTTCGTATAAAGCGGTTAATTCATGCCCAATCATGTGCGTGGCCCAATCGGAAGGAACTCCTTTTTGAATCAAACCATTCAATGCCATGGTGGCACTCCAAACAAAGTTGGAAGCCAATTTATAATCACTCGGATTTTCTACAACTGCGGGTCCAATTTCGATGAGCGTTTGTAAAATACTTTCCGAAATGCGGTCTTGTAATAAAGCATCGTGCGGATAGGTTAAATATTGCTCCATTACGTGAGTGAACGCATCCACAACGCCGTTTTGCAATTGTCTTTTGGGTAAAGAAGTAATCACCGTTGGGTCCACAATTGAAAAAACCGGAAACAAAGCGCTTCCGCCTAACGTCAATTTTTCTTGTGTAGCTTCAATGGTAACCACAGCGCCTGAATTCATTTCCGAACCCGTTGCTGGCAAGGTTAAAACGGTTCCAAAAGGAATAACTTTAGAAACGTCTTTGAATAAAATGCGCTTTTTCAAAATTTCGGCTGCATCGCCTTCAAAATTAACGGCTGCCGAAATAAATTTCACGCCGTCAATCACACTTCCGCCACCAACAGCTAAGATGAAACCAATTTTTTCAGCACGAATAATCTCGACGGCTTTCATCAAGGTTTCAAAACGTGGATTCGGTTCAATACCACCAAATTCTACAATATCATGGTCGGGTAAAGCGGCTTTGACTTGGTCATAAACCCCATTTTTAAAGATACTTCCACCACCATAAGCGATAAGAATTTTAGTCCCGAGACTTCGGGATGAAGGAACTAATTCCGTTAATTTAGCGATTTGTCCTTTTCCAAAGACATAGTTTACAGGATTGTATAATTCGAAGTTTAGCATAATAATTATCTTTTGCCCCGAAGCTTCGGGATTAGTTCAGCAAGTTTACAAAGTTACACAATGCGATTGGAAACGAATGGTAAAGGAATGTTAATCTATTTCTTATAAAAATTATTATGCTCCACATATTCCCATACTTTATTGGGTAACATCGGCACTACATTTTTACCGTTTTTAATGCTTTCACGAATGAAGGTGGAGGATAATTCTATTACAGGCGCACCCACTCGGTGAATTTTAGGATGGTTCACAAATTGCGCGTCAATCTCACCTGAATTCACCCGCGGATAGACATAAATAGCATGATTTTGTAAAATGACTTCGTAGTTTTTCCATTTGTGGAGCGAGTTCAAATTGTCTTCGCCCATGAGTAAAGAAAATTCATGTTTGGGGAATTTTTCTTGTAAATGCGCTAAGGTATTTACGGTATAATTCGGTTGCGGTAATTTGAATTCGATATCCGAAGGTTGGATTTTTGGGTAATCTTCTGTTGCCAAATGCACCATGTGCAAACGATGGTAATCATCTAACAACGTATTTTTCTGTTTATGTGGATTATGTGGCGTAACGACCATCCAAATTTGATCCAAATCAGAATGTTCTGCCATGTGATTGGCAATAATTAAATGCCCAATGTGAATGGGATTAAACGTTCCGAAGTAGAGGCCTATTTTCATTTTGTTACACAGAGTTACACAGAGTTTTACACAGAGTTTCACGAAATTTTTGTGCCACTTGATGCAAAACTTCGTGAGACTTTGTGCTATACTTTTTATTTACTAATAAAATCTTTTACCAATTGATAGGCATCTTTTTTAGCTACCTCTAAATCATAATTTTTAATAATCGTATCAAATTGGGGAGCTGTTGCTAATTCGACAGAGGCTTTGGCAATGCGCATGTTTATTTTGTCTTCGCTTTCTGTAGAACGTTGTTTTAGGCGACGTTTTAATTCGTCAACACTTGGTGGTTTTACAAAAACAGCTAAGGTTTCGTTTGGAAATTTGCTTTTAATACGCAATCCGCCTGCTACATCAATGTCAAAAATGACGTGTTTTCCTAAAGCCCAGATGCGTTCTACTTCGGCCTTTAAAGTTCCGTAGAAATTATCAGTGTACACTTCTTCCCATTCTACGAAATCCTCCGCTTTAATATGCTTTTTGAATGCGTCCCAAGAGATAAAATAATAATCTTTTCCATGTACTTCTTCACCACGTGGTTCGCGCGTAGTACATGAAATTGAAAATTCAAGATTCAAATCGGGTTGGGCTAATAAATGTCTTACTATAGTGGTTTTTCCTGAACCTGATGGTGCAGAGAATACTAATAATTTTCCTTTTTGCATTATTCTTTGGAATTGCGATTAATTTTAAAATTATAAATTATTAAAAACAAAAAAATGAGAGTTAAAGAAGATATTCCAACAATATTTGTCATTGCCCAAACATCTACATTTTGAGATTCCTGAAATATTAAAGCAACTATTTCTTCTGAAAAAATAAAAAATATTGAGACAGAAATACTCCAAATCAAAAAATATTTAATAAAATATCGAGTCATAATTATAAAACATTCAAAACTTGCTCTTTAATCTTTTCCAATTCATCTTTCATCATTACCACCAATTTTTGCATTTCGGTATGGTTGGATTTGGATCCCATGGTATTGATTTCTCTTCCCATTTCTTGCGTGATGAAACCTAATTTTCTTCCGTTTGCTTCTGTTCCGTTTAAGGTTTCTAAGAAATAGTTCAAATGGTTGCCCAAACGTACTTTTTCTTCGGTAATATCGTATTTTTCTAGGTAAAAAATCAATTCTTGTTCAAAACGATTTTCATCAACATTTACTTTTAATTCGTCTAAAGCCGTTCTTAAACGAGTTTTTACGGTTTCAACGCGTTCGGCATCGTAAGAAACCGCCTCATTCATTAAATTATGGATGTTTGCAATTCTTAATTGAAATTCTTTTTCTAATGAAGCCCCTTCGTCTTTTCTAAAATTTGCAATGTTATCCAAGGCTTCATCAATCACGGTTTGGATTTGTTTCCATTCGTTGGCATCGATTTCGTCGCGCTCGGTTTTTAAAGCATCGGGCATACGAACCGCCATTTTCATTAATTCCGTTTCATCAGCATTGGGAATAACCGCTTTCATTTGGTTGATGTACCCTTTTATAATTGGCACATTGATTTTTGAAGTGGTTTCTTCGCCAGTAACTTCCACATAAAGTGAAAAATCGACTTTTCCACGTTCTAAGCGTTGCGAAATTTGATTGCGCAAACCCAATTCCATTTCACGAAAAACAGAGGGCATGCGGGTATTTAAGTCTAAACCTTTGCTGTTTAGCGATTTGATTTCTACAGTAATTTTTTTGGTAGGTAATTGCAAAGATGCTTTCCCAAAACCCGTCATGGAGTGTATCATAATTTTATAAAAATGTCTTCAAAGATAAGAAAATGCCCCCTAACCCCCAAAGAGGGAATCAGTTTGTGTATTTATTTATGATTTATAGCGTTAGAAAAAAATTATTTAGGCAGTTTTCTCCCCTCTTTTGGAGGGGTTGGGTGAGGCTTTCTGAGTAACCAAATAAACACCAACAAATATCAACACCGCCGAAATCAATTTTACTACACTCAAATCGTCTTTTCCTAAGCTGACAGCGAAAATGGTAGCAAAAAGAGGTTGTAAATAAATAAAAACAGCCACGGTGGTGGGTTTTAATTCCCGCATGGAAATTAAATTCAGCAAATAGGTTAAGAAGGTTGAAAACACAACTACAAAACCAATTTTCCATAATATATCCGTTGGCAATTGCTCAAAAGCTATGGCTTGAAATTCGCTCCAACCAAAAGGCAATACCATTAGGAATCCAAAGGTATAAATCCATTTTACAAACGTAAACGCGTTGTATTTATCCATTAGTTTTTTTACGATAACCAAATAAAACCCATACGAAACGGCATTGATAAACACTAATAAATTTCCTAAGGAGGCATTGGGCGCATTCACCACCGATTTGCCATAAAGAATTAAAGTTGTCGTACCGGCCAATCCCAATATAATCCCAACTATTTTTCGATTTTCCATGCGTTCTTTCATAATGAAAGCGGATAACACTAAAACAATCATCGGAGTGGTCACCATCAATACGGCTCCCATAATCGGCGAAGTATAACTCAGTCCTTTAAAGAACGTCAGCATGTTTAAGGCTACGCCAAATAAGGCTGCTGCAATAATTCTTGGAAAATCGGCTTTGGCAATTTTTTCCTTAGGGCCAAAAAATGAAAGCAACCAAAATAAAATCACCGAACCACCAACGCGCATGACAATAAACCCGAAAGCATCAACATATTTGGGCATAACATCTTTAGCAATCGTAAAGGTTACGCCATAAATGATGGAAACTAAGGTAGCGGCAAATAAGGCCCAATTTCTTTTAGACACTTTGAAGAGCTTTTGTTAATTTAAGGACATTGGGTTGTGTGTTTCCGATAAAAATTTCATTATTAAAAAGAACAACAGGGCGACTCAAAAAGGTATAGTGTTCTAAAAGATATTTTTTATAATCGGCTTCCGTTAGATTTTTATCTTTCAAACCTAACGATTTATATAATTGGGCTTTTTTACTAAAAAGCGCTTCGTAACTTCCTGAAAGTTGGTACATTTCTTCTAAGTCGCTTTCCGAAATAGGATTTTGGCGAATGTCTATAAACGTTAATCGGTCAGCATTAGGTAACGATTTGATGATTTTTCGGCACGTATCGCACGAAGCCAAATAGTATATTTTGTTCATTTTATGTTTTTTTCATTAGCAGCTACAAAAATACAGTCTTTTGAATTCTAAAAATCAGTAATTTTATAAAAAAATAATACGCATGGAAGCAACCTTTACAATTTGGCAAACCAGCCGAAAATTATACCTAAATTTTTTCGATAACTATACCTTAGAACAGTTGAACACGATTCCACCTGGAATGAGCAATAATTTGATATGGAATTTGGGGCATGCTATGGTTTCCCAACAAAAATTGGCGTACGGATTATCGGGATTACCGATGCATATTTCAGACCAACTTTTTGAAAAATACCAAAACGGTTCGCGTCCCGATGGAAATACTTCGCAAGCCGAGGTGGATGAAATTAAAAAATTATTGGCTGAATTGGTTGAAAAAACGCAAGCCGATTTTGAAGCGGGGATTTTCTCATCCTTTCATCCCTATCAAACAAAAACCGGATTTTATTTGGGTTCGTTACAGGAAGCCCTAGCCTTTAATAATTACCACGAAGGGGTTCATTTGGGGATCATGCTGCAAATAAAAAAATTCCTGTAAACTTATTATCTTTGTAAAAAATTAATATAATGAAATTCAATACCAAAACCATACACGGTGGTCAGCACCATGAAAAAATAACAGGGGCCGTTATGCCACCTGTATTTCAAACCTCAACTTATGTACAAACTAGTCCCGGAAAACCCGTAGGGGATTACGAGTACAGCAGAGCATCAAATCCTACAAGAACAGCTTTAGAAGACGCGCTTGCGAGTATCGAAAACGGCGCAAGAGGTTTGGCTTTTTCTTCAGGTTTAGCGGCAACCGATTGTTTATTACGACTGTTCAAAGCAGGTGATGAAATCATAGCAATGGACGATTTGTATGGAGGAACGTATCGATTATTCACCCGATTGTATAAAGATAGCGGCATTAAATTTCATTTTGTTGACATGAATGATTTGGAAAAATTCCAAGCGTTGATCAATGAAAATACCAAATTGGTTTGGGTGGAAACGCCTACCAATCCATTAATGAAATTAGCCGATATCGCTACCATTGCCCAAATTGCTAAAAAGCACAACATCTTATTTGCAGTGGATAACACGTTTGCTACGCCTTATTTGCAAAAACCGTTGGATTTAGGAGCTGATATTGTAATGCATTCGGCCACAAAATATTTGGGGGGTCATTCCGATGTTATTGCAGGAGCATTAATAATTAAAGACAAAGCATTAGGAGAAGAATTGCATTTCAAACAATTTGCTACAGGTGCCACCTTAGGGCCAATGGATTCTTTTTTGGTTTTACGCGGCATTAAAACCTTGCATTTGCGCGTGCAACGTCATTGTGAGAACGGTGAAAAAGTAGCCGCTTATCTGGATCAACATCCTTTGGTAGCACGCGTGTATTATCCCGGACTAGCATCGCATCCGTTTCATGAAATTGCCAAAAAACAAATGAGTGGTTTTGGAGGTATGGTCACGTTCACCTTCAAATCGGGGAAGAAAGAAGATGCTATTAAATTCTTAGAAAATTTAAAAGTATTTACTTTGGCCGAATCATTAGGTGGCGTAGAATCGTTGGCCAATCATCCGGCACTCATGACCCATGCGTCCATTCCTGAAGACAAACGAAAAGAAGTGGGAATTTCCGATGATTTAGTCCGCTTGAGCGTGGGTGTAGAAGACATTGAAGATTTACTCTCCGATTTAGAACAAGCATTTAAAGGATAACCCTTTAAAAGGGTTAAGAGGTGTAAGGAGCATCAAGAGCTTTTTCAGGTTCTTTTTTAATAATTCAGAAATACTTGTATATTTGTCCACCTAACGCAAACGTTTTCATTGATACAAAAAATAGAAAGTTATAGCCCCATGATGAAGAAAAAAATAAATGATTTTATGGCGCAAGTTGAAGCCAAAAATCCAAACGAACCCGAATTTATTCAAGCCGTAAGAGAATTTGCAGAAACTGTAATTCCTTTTATTGCAGATAATAAAAAATACGACGGAAAAAATTTATTGTTGCGCATTGCAGAGCCCGAAAGAGCGATTATTTTTAGAGTGCCTTGGGTAGATGATAATGGAGAAATCCAAGTAAATAGAGGTTTTAGAATCCAAATGAATTCGGCTATTGGTCCTTATAAAGGAGGGATCCGTTTTCACAATACAGTAAATTTATCGGTATTGAAGTTTTTGGCTTTCGAACAAGTTTTCAAAAACAGTTTAACCACATTGCCTATGGGTGGTGGTAAAGGAGGGTCAGATTTTGATCCACAAGGGAAATCAGATGCAGAAGTAATGCGTTTTTGTCAATCTTTTATGACGGAACTTTGTCGTCACATTGGACCTGATTTAGACGTGCCTGCTGGGGATATTGGTGTAGGTGCTCGAGAAATTGGCTATATGTTTGGCCAATACAAACGCATTAGAAATGAATTCACAGGGGTGCTAACCGGTAAAGGATTGGCCTATGGAGGATCCCTAATTCGTCCGGAAGCGACAGGATACGGAGTGGTTTATTTCACAGAGCAAATGCTAAAAACCAGAGGAGAAAAAATCGCAGGTAAAACCGTTGCTATTTCAGGTTTTGGAAATGTAGCTTGGGGAGTAGCCTTAAAAATCAATGAATTGGGCGGAAAATTAGTGACCATTTCGGGTCCTGATGGCTATATTTATGATGCAGATGGAATTTCTGGGGATAAAATCGAATTTATGTTGGACATGCGCGCTAGTGGTGATAACAGAGCCGAAGCCTATGTTGAAAAATATCCAAAGGCAGTTTTCCACAAAGGGAAAAGTCCTTGGGAAGCAAAAGTAGACATCGCAATTCCATGTGCTACTCAAAATGAATTAACAGAAGCAGATGCCAAAATATTGATTGCAAATGGGGTGATGTGTGTTACAGAAGCAGCAAACATGCCGTGTACTTTAGACGCCATCAAACAATTTTTAGATGCTAAAGTATTATTCGCACCTGGAAAAGCAGCAAATGCTGGAGGCGTTGCAGCGTCTGGATTAGAAATGACACAAAATTCTATCCGTTTAAATTGGACCAGTGAAGAAGTAGACATGCGTTTAAAAGACATCATGGTAGGTATTCACAGCCAATGTAAAACCTATGGAACCGATCCAGATGGTTATGTAAACTATGTTAAAGGAGCCAATGTTGCCGGTTTTGTTAAAGTAGCCGATGCCATGTTAGCACAAGGAGTTGTATAATGCAACAGACCAAATACTATTCAACGCCTTCATTTATTTGAAGGCGTTTTTTTTTGCAGTTGATATCAAAAGTAAAATTAATTCGTTTATAGTATATTTGTAGTAAATAATTGGAATGAAGCAATCGGTTTACATTTTTGTTTTTTTTCTTTCGCATGTTTTGTTTGCCCAACCAAACAATCAATTGTGGAAGGGCTATTTTTCGTACAATGAAATTGTAGATGTCACAGGAGGTACAGGAAAAATATTGGCGGCGACACAAAACGCAGTTTTTACCCAAATTACAGCTTCTTCCGAAACCGATCTTTACAATTCAATTACAGGGTTTAAACCCGAATCCATTACCGCTCTTCATTATTCAGAAACAACCCATAAAATTTATGCAGGAAATGCAAATGGATTACTCTTAGTCATTCAACCCGACGGGTCGGTGACAACCAAAGTCGATATCATCAATGAAGTCCCCGTAGCGCCGAATAAAAAGAAAATCAATGATTTGTATGAACACAATGGTCGTATATACTTGGCCACGGATTATGGTATTTCAGTAGTAGACGCTTCTACTTTAGAGTTCATAAGCACCTATTTTATTGGAACTGCCGGTGAAGAAACTGCCGTATTGCAAACTACGGTTCTAGGCAACGAAATATATGCGGTTACCCGCGATTTTGGCATTCGAAAAGCAACAGTTTCCAACCCCAACCTTTTTGATTTCAATCAATGGCAAACCTTTACTACCGGAACTTGGACTGGGATTGTGACCTTCTTCGACCAAATAGTTGCCATGAATGCCGATGCAAAAACCTATAAATTCAACGGAACCTTACCGCAAGTTATACTCAATCAAACCCAACCCGGATTAAAGTTAAAAACCAACGGCTCTGAGTTAATCATCACAACAATGAATCATGTGTTTGTCTTAAATCAGGTGTTTACACAACGCGCAAACATTACGTCCATTCCAGATTTTTCAGCAGCCTTTACTGCGGCTACGGTTGTGGGAAATAAAATATATATCGGTACACAAAAAGACGGTTTGTTTTCCACCGATTTAACGAATCCAACTGTTTTTGAAAATTTATCCCCAAATGGTCCCCTTCAAAATTATATTTTTCGCGTAAAAAAAGCGCCAAATTTATTGTGGACCGTTTATGGCGATTATACCTTTGATTACAATCCGTTTCCGCTTGATGAAATGGGCATAAGTAATTACGATCCAAATTTAGGGTGGAAAACCATTCCATATTCCGATGTGTTGGAAGCCAAATGTTTGTCGGATTTGGCCATTAATCCATTACAACCCAACAATGTTTTTATCAGTTCTTATTTTTCTGGGGTGTTAGAACTTACAGGCGAAACGATTTTCCTACACGATGCTACTAATTCAGGGCCAAGCGGATTAGAACCCTTTACTCCTCAAACTTGGGTATTGAATAACAGCCCCGCATTTGATAAAAACGGAAATTTATGGGTTACCAATCGAGGAACAGATAAAGCTTTAAAAGTACTACGCACTTCCAATCAATGGCAATCGTATGACATTGGAGATTACATCACCAATGGAAGATTTGCACCCATGGCCATCGATAAAAACGAAACCAAATGGCTTCCTACGCGAGACGATGGAGTCATTGCATTTAATGATACACAAAGCAATAAAACGGTAGTCATCAACACTGAAAGTGGATTGCCTTCTACCAATGTGTTGTGTGTGGCTGTAGACAACCGCAACCAACTCTGGATAGGGACCGCAGCTGGCCTTCGCGTTTTGTCTAGTGTGGATCAATTTCTTCGACAAAACGAACTCAACGTATCCAGTATTATTATTCAAGAGGGAGATTTAGCCCAAGAGTTATTTTACCAACAATTGATCATTGACATTGCCGTAGATGGCGCCAACCGAAAATGGGTTGCGATAGAAAACGGAGGCGTTTTCTTGGTAGCTGCCGACGGTCAAGAAACCATTTATCGATTCGATACGTCAAACTCACCATTGCCGAGTAACACGGTCAACGATATCGAAATTGATGGGGTTTCTGGCGAAGTGTTTTTCGCAACAGACAAAGGAATGGTCTCTTTTTTAGGAACGTCAACCCAACCCAGCGATAATTTAGCCGATGTTTACGTGTATCCAAATCCGGTTCGCCCTGGTTTTTCGGGAACTGTAAAAATTAGCGGATTGACCGATAAGGCTACCGTTAAAATCACCGATATCGAAGGTAACTTAGTATATGAAACCACCACGGCTGGAGGCACTATTGAATGGGATACAACCGCCTTCGGAAAATATAAAGTCGCATCAGGTGTCTATATGATTTTTGTTTCCTCAGAAGACGGATTACAGACCACTGTGAAAAAAGTAATGATAATTCGATAAGCATGATTGAAAAAAATGCGTTTGATTTTCTGAGGCTATTTTTTGCCGTATCCATCTTTTTTTGTCATTTGGCAGAATTGTCAATGCATGAAGAACTTCAGTTTTTGTTGTCCCTTTTTAGCGCTAGCATTGCGGTAAAAGCATTTTTTGTCATCAGCGGATTTTTGATTGCAAAGAGTTATGCTAAAAGCACCTCACTGAAACAGTATTTGATTAAAAGAGCCAAACGCATACTACCCGCCTATGTTTTTGTTGTACTGTTCTCAACGGTTGTACTGTTTTTAGTTTCAAATCTATCCGCAGTTCAATATTTTATAAATCCAGTTACATTTCGTTATGTGGGTTGGAATTTAGTTTTTATGAATTTTATGCAACCTTGTTTGCCAGGCGTTTTTGAGTACAATTTTACTTGTGCAGTAAATGGCGCCTTGTGGACGTTAAAAATCGAGGAGGGTTTTTACCTTTTGATCCCTTTTTTGTTTTATTTATTTGATAAAATGAAAAATAAAACGGTACTGCTCATTGTGCTCTATTGCTGTTCAATTGCTTATTTTCAATTGCTTTCCAACTATTATCAACTCCCCGTTCTTGCGAAACAATTGCCGGGATACCTGTCTTATTTTTCGGTAGGGATGTTGTTGTATTTTAATTTTCAAACCGTACAAAAATTCAACAAGCCGTTATTGGTTGGCGCTATTTTGGTTTTTATAATTATGCTTTACCAGTACAATGCCTATTTGTTTCCGTTGAGCTTAGGATTGCTGGTAATTCTATTGGCGTATAATTTACCCTTTTTAAACAATTTTGGGAAGTATGGTGATTTTACGTACGGCATATATATTTTTCATTTTCCAATTATTCAAGTGTTTAAGCACTTTGGATTATTTGAACAATACAACCCTTTTTTGGTGGGCGCGATGATTTGCTTTGTAACGGTAGGAATGGCATTATTATCCTGGTTTTTTATTGAGGTGAAATTTTTAGACAGATACAAAAACAAAGCCATAGCATGCAAGTAAAAACCAAAGCCATTGTTCTTTCTTCGTTAAAATATCAAGAAAAAAGCTTGATTGTAAAATGCTTTACCGAAAGTGACGGACTAAAAAGTTATTTTGTACCCAGCGCCTATTCGGCTAAAAAAGCGAATCAAAAAATCGCATATTTCCAACCCTTAACAGTATTAGAAATTGAGGCCAATCACAAGAATAAAGGCACCTTAGAGCATTTTAAAGAAATTCGTTTGGCACACAGTTATTACACGATCACTACCGATATTGTTAAAAGCACCTTAGTGATATTTCTTTCCGAAATTTTACACCACGCCATCAAAGAGGAAGAAAAAAACCAAAATTTATTTTCTTTTTTAGAAACCGCTTTGTTGTGGTTAGACACCCACGATGAGGTCACTAATTTTCACTTGATATTAATGACCGAAGTTACCAAATATTTAGGGTTTTATCCCGACGATTCCGAAATGGATTATCCGTATTTTGATAGCAAAGAAGGGTATTTTACGCCCTTTCAGAACGTTCATACCCTAAGTGATCAAGAAACGCATGTGTTCAAACGGTTGTTGCATTTAAAATTTGACTCCGATCAGAAAGTGTTTGCGGGATCGGAACGCCAAATACTCCTTAAAATCCTTTTAGATTATTACACCTTGCATTTAGAGGGTTTTAAAAAACCAAAATCGCTAGAAGTGCTCAAAGAAGTTTTTTCGTAACCGACAACTTTTGCCCTTTACCTTTTGCCTTTTACCTTTAAATCATTACTTTCGCAAATTGATTTAAGTAAGCGACAAAATGAGTACAAAATTTACTGAATACAAAGGACTTGACTTGCCCACAGTGGCATCCGAAGTTCTTGATTTTTGGAAAAAAAACAACATCTTTGAACAATCAGTAACTTCTCGTGAAGGAGCCACGCCGTATGTGTTTTTTGAAGGGCCACCCTCTGCAAATGGACTGCCTGGAATTCACCACGTAATGGCGCGTGCGATCAAAGATATTTTTTGTCGTTATAAAACTCAAAAAGGCTACCAAGTTAAGCGTAAAGCGGGTTGGGACACACACGGATTGCCAGTTGAATTAGGTACTGAAAAAGAACTGGGTATTACCAAAGAAGCTATCGGAAAAACCATTTCGGTAACAGAATACAACGAAGCGTGTAAAAAAACCGTGATGCGTTATACCGACGTATGGAACGACTTGACCGAAAAAATGGGGTATTGGGTAGATATGGAAGATCCGTATGTGACCTACAAATCCAAATACATGGAAACCGTTTGGTGGTTGCTCAAACAAATTTACAACAAAGATTTACTATACAAAGGCTACACCATTCAGCCGTATTCTCCGAAAGCAGGAACGGGCTTGTCTTCGCACGAAGTGAATCAGCCAGGATCGTACCGCGATGTAACCGACACAACAATTGTTGCTCAGTTTAAAACTAAAGAAGATACTTTACCAAGCTTTTTTCAAGGGTTTGGTACCGTTCATTTTTTAGCTTGGACGACAACCCCTTGGACGTTACCCTCTAACACAGCATTAACTGTTGGACCCAAAATCGATTATGTGTTGGTGAAAACCTTCAATCAATATACGTTTGAACCTGTCAATGTTGTTTTGGCTAAAAGTTTACTCGCGAAACAATTCGGCGGAAAATATTTTGTAGCCGAATCGGAGGCTGATTTTGCCCATTTTACATCGGAAGATAAAAAGATCCCTTACCAAATTCTAGCCGAAGCAAAAGGAGCAGATTTAGTAGGAATTCGATACGAGCAGTTGATGCCATTGGCCTTGCCATATCAACATCCTGAGAATGCCTTTAGAGTTATTTCGGGAGATTTTGTTACCACAGAAGATGGAACGGGAATTGTACATACCGCACCTACGTTTGGAGCAGATGATGCTAAAGTGGCGGCAGCAGCAACACCAGAAGTACCGCCCCTGTTAGTGATGGACGAAAACGGAAATCCGGTCCCATTAGTGGATTTACAAGGGAAATTTGTGTCGGGATTAGGCGCGTTATCGGGTAAATATGTTAAAAATGAATATTACAACGAAGGCGAAGCGCCAGAACGCTCAGCTGACGTAGAAATAGCGATCCAATTAAAAGAAGAAAACAAAGCCTTTAAGGTTGAAAAATACGTACACAGTTATCCGCATTGTTGGAGAACAGACAAGCCGATTTTGTACTATCCATTAGATTCTTGGTTCATTAAAGTAACCGAAATCAAGGATAGAATGTTTGACCTTAACGAAACCATCAACTGGAAACCGAAAGCTACCGGGGAAGGCCGTTTTGGAAATTGGTTAAAAAATGCAAATGATTGGAACTTATCGCGTTCTCGTTATTGGGGCATTCCATTGCCTATTTGGAGAACAGAAGATGGAACGGAAGAACTCTTAGTAGGTTCTGTGGAAGAATTGTACAATGAAATTGAAAAAGCGATTGCTGCTGGTTTCCAAACTGAAAATCCGTACAAAGGATTTAAAAGCGGCGACATGAGCGAAGCCAATTACGATTTGGTGGATTTGCATAAAAACGTAGTGGATACTATAGTTTTGGTTTCGCCTTCTGGAAAACCCATGAAACGCGAATCGGACTTGATTGACGTATGGTTTGATTCGGGTGCGATGCCTTATGCACAATGGCATTATCCTTTTGAAAATAAGGATTTAATTGACGCAAACAAAGCGTTCCCAGCTGATTTCATCGCCGAAGGGGTAGACCAAACAAGAGGTTGGTTTTACACACTTCATGCTATCGGAACCTTGGTTTTTGATAAAATTGCTTATAAAAACGTAGTATCTAATGGATTGGTATTGGATAAAAACGGACAAAAAATGTCGAAACGTTTGGGCAATGCCGTAGATCCATTTGAAACCTTGAAAGAATATGGTCCCGATGCCACGCGCTGGTATATGATTGCCAATGCCAACCCTTGGGACAATTTAAAATTTGACATCGAAGGAGTCGCTGAAGTTCGTAGAAAATTCTTCGGGACGCTTTACAATACCTATTCGTTTTTTGCATTGTATGCAAATATTGACGGATTTACCTACAGTGAAGCCGAAATTCCGGTGGCTGAACGTCCAGAAATTGACCGTTGGATCTTGTCGGAATTGCATACATTAATTCAAGAAGTTGATGAAGCCTACGCCGATTATGAACCGACAAGAGCTGCTAGAGCGATTTCTGATTTTGTGCAAGAAAACTTAAGCAACTGGTATGTTCGTTTGTGTAGAAGAAGATTCTGGAAAGGCGATTATGCCCAAGATAAGATTGCGGCATATCAAACTTTATACACGTGTTTGGTAACCGTTGCCAAATTAGGAGCACCGATTGCGCCATTTTTTATGGACAAACTTTACAAAGATTTAACGGCAGCAACATCTTCAGAAAATTTTGACAGCGTACATTTGGCGAAATTCCCTGTTTCAGTTGAAAACTTTGTTGATAAATCGTTGGAAAGCAAAATGTTAAAGGCACAAACCGTTTCTTCCTTAGTGTTATCCCTGCGAAAAAAGGAAATGATTAAGGTGCGCCAACCGCTGCAAAAGGTTATGATTCCGGTACTTGACGCCATTCAACGTGCTGAAATCGAGGCAGTTTCAGACCTGATAAAAGCAGAGGTAAACGTAAAAGAAGTGGTGTTATTGGATGATGCTTCGGGGATATTAGTGAAGCAAATTAAGCCCAATTTTAAAACACTAGGGCCTCGTTTTGGAAAAGATATGGGATTGATTTCCAATAAGATACAAGGATTCAGCCCAACAGAAATTGCGAAATTAGAACGCGATAATGCATTGGAAATTGATATTGATGGAAAAAGCATAATTTTAACACTTGCCGATGTGGAAATTTCTTCACAAGATATTGAAGGGTGGTTAGTGGCCAATGCAAACGGAATTACGGTGGCTTTAGACATTACCATTTCGGATGAATTGCGCAAAGAGGGAATTGCTAGAGAATTGGTCAATCGAATTCAAAACATTAGAAAAGATTCTGGATTTGAAGTTACCGATAAAATTGTGGTTAAACTGGAGAAAAATGTACAATTAGAAGCAGCCATAGCGGCAAACTTGACGTACATTAAGTCGGAAACATTAACCGAAACTCTAGTATTTGAAGATACAATAGCAATGGGAATCGAAATTGAATTTGATGATATTAAAACCAACATCTTCATTTCAAAATAATAAAAGAGAAACAAATAAAGTATAATATAAAAATTGAAAGTATGATAGAGGAGCAAATGCGATATTCTGACGCAGACTTAGCAGAATTCAAAGCCTTAATTCAGGCTAAATTAGAAAAAGCAAAAGGGGATTTAGAATTGATAAAGAGTGCCTACATGAACGATTTAAATAATGGTACAGATGATACATCGCCAACATTTAAAGCGTTTGAAGAAGGCAGCGAAACGATGAGTAAGGAAGCCAATTCACAATTGGCCATTCGTCAAGAAAAATTCATTAGAGATTTAAAAAATGCCTTAATTCGTATCGAAAATAAAACCTACGGATTGTGTAAAGTAACAGGTAAGTTAATTAGTAAAGAGCGTTTAAAAATCGTTCCGCATGCTACGATGAGCATCGAAGCAAAAAATTTACAACGTTAATCTTTTACAAAATTTTACTAACGCTCCGTTTGGGGCGTTTTTTATTTAATAAAAACCACTATTTTTGCATAAAATTTTCGCAAATGTCTTTAAAGAAAGCCTATATACTTATTGTTAGTATTTTACTCATCGATCAAATTTCGAAACTCTACGTTAAAACGCATTTTTTCATCAATGAAGAAGTGAAAGTATTCGATTGGTTTCGTATTCATTTTATCGAAAACGAAGGCATGGCTTGGGGAGCAGAAATTCCGGGCGCTTATGGAAAATTATTTTTAACGCTGTTTAGAATCATTGCGGTGGGTGGAATTGCATGGTGGTTATGGGATTCTGTAAAAAAGAAGGCTTCAACTTTTCTCATTGTAGCCATAGCCTTAATTTTTACAGGCGCTCTAGGAAACATTATCGATTCGGTTTTTTATGGCGTTATTTTTAACGACAGTTACCACCAAGTGGCCACAGCTTTTGCAGAGAAACCCTATGGTACTTGGTTCCATGGAGAAGTAGTGGATATGTTTTATTTTCCTATTTGGGACGGAAATCTTCCTTCTTGGTTGCCACTTTGGGGCGGAAAACACTTTACTTTTTTCAATGCCATCTTCAATGTAGCCGATTTTGCAATTTCAACTGGGGTTGGTATTTTAATTGTATTCAACAAAAGAGCGTTTGCTCATGCAGATAAAGAGAAAGAAGTTGTTGGTGAAGAAAATTAAAATGCGATAATTTCATAAGGCGTCACGCAAAAATCCAATTGCACATCTGTCGAGGACACATCCTCAATGCATTCTTCAGGAGGAAAGAAAGACAACCCAATTTTAAGCGTTCCGGGGTTGCATTTGTTTAGAAAGTTATCGTAAAAACCTTTACCATATCCTACACGATTTCCTTGTTTGTCGTAAGCTAAAAGCGGCACAAAAACCACATCTATTTTTGCTACGGGTACTTCTATACCATCAATTGGTTCTGGAATATTGTAACGGTTTTTTTTGATTTTAGTAGCATCCGTGAGTAAATAATGGGTCATTTCTATAGTGACAAAATCACTTTTTGAAAGGACAGTTTCTTTGTCTTTACCGGCCAAAATTTGCAATATATATTCGGTATTGATTTCGTTTTGCTCTTCAATCGATAAATACAAATGGTAGTACAATTTGTCCCAAATGTCCATGCGCAACAATTGATTCGCTAGTGCCAAACTTTTGTCTTCGATTTCTTCTCGAGATAACTTTTGCCTTGCCGCTTTTGCCTTTTGCCGAATGTAATTTTTATTCATTTTCTAGTAAGGTTGAAATATGAAATATGGCATCGCCTTGATAAATAATAGGGGCATCGTTTACATTAATGATATACCCTGCATGAGGCGCTTTTACTTTGTGCTCTACTTTTCCATAGGGGTCTGAGATGGTTGCCAGTATGTCTCCTTTTTTTACAAAGCTGCCAATACTAGTTAATCCGTGAAACATGCCAGAATATTTTGCTCTAATCCAATTTGATTTTTCAATGTAAATGGAATCGTGTTGGGGATCGCTCACTTTCTTTTTAGGGTTTAGCATGCCCAAATGGTTTAAAAATCGCTTAGTACCTTCTAAGGCTTCCAGGGTAATTTTTTCATTGATGTCCAATGATTTCCCTCCTTCAAACAACAGCATTTTGACATTTAATTTATCACAGGAATTTCGAAAAGTTCCCGAAATGTTTTTTGAATATAAGGTAAATGGAGCATTGAATACGTCGGATAGTTCTTTTAACTCTGGATTTTCGGGAACAATTCTAATTTGGGGTGCGTTAAACCTACTGGCGCCACCGGCATGAAAATCAATAGCATAATCTACATGCGGCATAATTTCTTTTAAAATATAATAGGCGAATCGACTGGCGAGTGAACCGGTTTTGCTCCCCGGAAAAACCCGGTTTAAATCGCGTCCGTCTGGAAATTCTCGGGTTTGGTTGACAAAGCCAAAAATATTAATAATCGGGATACAAATGATGGTACCACATTTGGGCTTGTTTATTTTTTGAACGATGAGCTGCCGCACAATTTCGGTTCCATTGATTTCATCGCCATGCAAACAGGCTGAAAATAATACCGTAGGACCGGCTACTTTTGAACGTTCCACAATGATCGGAATTTTCAATTTGGTCATGGTGTGCAACTTTGCAATTTCCATGTTGATGGTTTTGCTTTCTCCGGCTAAAATGGTTTCTTTAAGAATCCTAAGGGGTTTTGTGGCAGTCATGGTATAAATTCTGAAGTGCTAAAAATACAAAAAGTTCTAGCACAAGAGCAAGAACCCGTTCAAATATCCCAATTTTTAATCTTCATATTGAAAAAACAATACAATTGGACCCTCTAAGCGCTTTCTTTGAGTCCCGAAGCTTCGGGATTAACGGTTAAAAAACTTTAAGAATTCAAAAACAAATCTCCTATCTTTGTGCTGTACTCTTTTTTTCTTCACCCATGCAAGCACCTTTAGAACTTCAAATCCAAACACTACCCGACAATCCTGGGGTGTATCAGTATTATGATAAGGAGGGGAAAATTTTATATGTTGGTAAAGCAAAAAACTTAAAAAAAAGAGTACAATCGTATTTCACAAAAAACCACGATAATTACAAAACGGCGGTATTGGTGAAAAAAATCGCAAGCATCAAGCACATTGTGGTTCCTACTGAATCGGATGCGTTATTGCTAGAAAACAATTTGATAAAAAAATTACAACCGCGATATAATGTAATGCTACGGGATGATAAGACCTATCCTTGGATTTGCATCAAAAACGAGCGGTTTCCCCGTATTTTTTCGACCCGAAAAATGATCAAAGACGGCTCCGAATATTATGGCCCGTACACCAGTTTTAAAACAGTGCATACCCTTTTGGATATGATAACGGCTTTGTACCCATTGCGCACGTGTACTTACGATCTGTCAAAAGCCAATATTGATGCTGGAAAATACAAAGTGTGTTTGGAGTACCACATAGGCAATTGCAAAGGACCTTGTGAATCCTATGAATCTTTTGAAAATTACCAACAACAAGTCGAGAAAATTCGTCAAATCTTAAAGGGAAATTTCAAAGAAAGTTTGAAAGATTTTAAGCAAACGATGACCGATTTGGCCAAGGAAATGGAGTTTGAAGCCGCTCAAAAAATCAAAGAGAAGATAGCGGTCTTAGAAAATTATCAATCGAGATCAACCATAATCAACCCAAAAATATCCAACATTGATGTGTTTTCCATTGTATCTGACGAAACGATGGCCTATGTTAACTTTTTACAAATTTCGCACGGCGCTATTGTTCGTTCGCATACCTTAGATATTAAGAAAAAATTGGATGAAAGCAATGAAGATTTGTTGTCACTAGCCGTGGTTGAATTGCGCGAACGTTTTCAATTGAATGCAAAAGAGGTCATCGTACCTTTTCCCATCGATTTGGGAGAAAAAATTAAAGTTACCGTACCCCAATTGGGCGATAAAAAGCAAATTTTGGACTTGTCCGAACGCAATGCAAAATATTATCGATTGGAACAGTTAAAGCAAATTCAAATTGTAGATCCAGAACGGCATACCCATCGTATCATGGCTCAAATGCAAAAAGATTTGCGTTTATCAACAGAACCAAGACATATTGAATGTTTTGATAATTCAAACATTCAAGGTACTAATCCGGTAGCGGCTTGTGTGGTGTTTAAAGACGGAAAACCGAGTAAAAAAGACTACCGCCATTTTAACATTAAAACCGTAGAAGGGCCTAATGATTTTGCTTCTATGGAAGAGGTTGTGTACCGTCGTTATAAACGCATGCTGGATGAAAACCAGTCCCTGCCACAATTAATTATTATTGATGGCGGTAAAGGCCAATTGTCGTCGGCTTTAAAAAGTATTGACGAATTGGGTTTGCGCGGAAAAATAGCCATAATTGGCATCGCAAAACGTCTCGAGGAGTTGTACTATCCGGGCGATTCGGCTCCGTTGTATTTGGATAAAAAATCGGAAACACTTAAAGTGATTCAATTTTTACGGAATGAAGCGCATCGATTTGGCATCACCCACCATCGCGATCAAAGGAGTAAATCAGCACTAACAAACAGTCTAGAGGCCATTCCAGGAATTGGTGAAAAAACCATGATTGCCTTGATGAAGCACTTTAAAAGTGTAAAAAGATTACAATTGGCCTCTGTTGAATCAATTGCTGAAGTAGTAGGGCTTTCAAAAGCCAAAAAAATTTCCGACTTTTACAAGAATAATTAGTGATTATGTGTAAGCACCTTCTAAGGATCTGCCTGTTGTTGTTTTTCCAAATGAGTTTTGGTCAAGAAGCTTCGCGTCCAAAAGTAGGCTTAGTATTGAGTGGCGGAGGAGCAAAAGGCTTGGCACATATTGGGGTATTAAAAACCCTTGATTCCTTAAACATTAAAGTAGATTATATTGCCGGCACAAGCATGGGAGCTGTGGTGGGCGGTTTGTATGCTGCGGGATATAGCGCTAACCAATTGGATTCTATTTTTGCTGCGCTAGATGTTAATGCATTGCTACAAGATTATACTCCACGAGAATCCAAATCGTTTTATGAAAAGCGGAACGACGAAATTTATGCACTGACCTTACCGTTTATTAATTTTAAATTAGGACTCCCTTCTGGATTGTCAAAAGGCTTATATAATTATAATTTAATTTCAAGACTAACAAAACATGTGAGTCATGAAAGAGAATTCAATAAACTTCCTATCCCTTTTTTATGTGTGGCCACTGACCTGGAAACAGGCGAACAAGTAGTATTAGAAAAAGGCATTTTGGCCGAGGCAATTATTGCTAGTGGCGCAATTCCCACACTGTATAATCCCATAGAAATTAACGAACGAATACTTATTGATGGGGGGGTGGTAAATAACTATCCTGTGGAAGAGTTGAAAAGCAGAGGTATGGATTTTATTATCGGCGTTGATGTGCAAGAAGGCTTAAAAAATAGGCTGCAATTAAAAGAAGTTACTACTGTTCTTTCCCAAATTAATAACTTTTCAATGATTGAAAAAATGGATGAAAAGCGAAAGCTTACCAATATTTATATCAATCCAGACATTAAAGGATATTCCGCTGTTTCCTTCGATAAAGGAATAGAAATTATTAAGAAAGGAAATGAAAGAGCCAATGCATTTAGCGCTTCATTAATGGCCTTGAGGTATGATCAAAACAGGTATATAAAACCTATTAAAAATGATTCTATTACATTAGTGGATATTTCCTCAAATAAATTAGAAAATTATACCAAGGCGTATATTTTAGGGAAACTAAAAATCAAAAAGAATACAACGATTACACACCATCAATTGGAAAAAGGAATTTCAAATTTAAACGCTACACAAAATTTTAGCGCCATTACCTATTCCTTTGAAAAAATGGACAAAGGAGAGCGATTGGTCCTTCATTTAAAAGAAAATACAACCAACACTTTTTTGAAATTTGGATTGCATTATGATGATTTATTCAAAAGTGGGGTGCTGGTTAACTATACACATAAAAAAATCATCACTAAAAATGATGTAGTTGCATTGGATGTTGTTTTAGGAGATAACTTCAGGTACAATTTTGATTATTATATAGATAATGGATTTTATTGGAGTTTCGGAGTTAATTCTAAATTAAATGCCTTCAATCGAAATATTTCAACCGATTTTGAAAACGGAGTGGTGTTTACCGACCTAGGCATCAATTCTATCAATATTGATTTTACCGAATTGACCAACCAGGCTTATTTGCAAACCTTGTTTGCTCAGAAATTTTCTTTGGGCGCCGGTGTTGAATTTAAACTTCTAAAGATTCAATCACAAACCCTTCAAAATACTACACCAGTATTCGATAACAGTAATTATTTATCGGCTTTTGGGTATCTAAAATTTGATTCTTTCAATCAAAAATATTTTCCAAGCAAAGGTTGGGCATTAGCTGGAGAATTAAAATCGTATCTCTATTCTTCTGATTATACCCAACAATTCAAGCCGTTTTCAATTGCTAAAACAGAGGGCGCCATTGTTTTTGAGCCGCTAAAAAAATGCACGGTTAAATCACAAACCGAAATTGGATTCGCTATTGGTCGCCGATCGATATCTTTCTTTGATTTTGTTCTTGGGGGATACGGATTTGTTCCAACTAATAATTTCAAACCGTTCTTTGGATATGATTTTTTAAGTGTGGCCGGAGACAGTTATGTAAAACAAACCTTTACAATAGATTATGAATTTTACAAAAAGCACCATCTTAATTTAGCAGGAAATTTTGCGACGATTGGGAACCGTATTTTTGAACATACTTCGGGATGGTTTGAAAGCCCAAAACATTCGGGTTATGCTTTAGGCTATGGAATGGAATCTATTGTAGGGCCTTTAGAAATTAAACATTCTTGGTCGCCCGAAACAGGAAATCATTTTACTTGGTTTTCGATTGGTTTTTGGTTTTAAAACTAAAAAAGCAACAAAAAAATTACATTTAATGCAATTTTTTGTCATATTGTTTTTAAAAAAGTTTATTTTTGGAATTCAAATTTTAAATAATTAGTTATGTCTATTTGGAGAGTTAAACCAGTTTCTGCCTTTGAAGCAGATATGAAAAAAAGTGAATTGAAGAAAGTTCTCGGTAAATGGAGTTTGACTGCAATTGGTGTAGGAGCTATTATTGGAGGAGGAATTTTTGTGTTAACAGGTACAGGAGCCTACTACCATGCCGGACCTGCCTTGGCCATCTCATTCATTATTGCTGGTATTGCCTGCGTATTTGCGGCACTTTGTTATTCAGAGTTTGCATCTATTTTACCTGTTGAAGGTTCAGCGTATGCGTATGCCTATGGAACTATTGGAGAAATATTCGCTTGGATTATCGGTTGGGGATTAATTTTGGAATATGCTATGGGCTCCATGACCGTTGCGGTCTCGTGGTCGGGGTATTTTAATAAACTCCTCAAAATGTTTGGCATAAAGCTTCCCGAATGGCTAACTTCCGATCCGGCAAGTTATACAGGAGAAGGGTTTTCTATGAATTTGCCTGCTTTTTTAATTGTCCTTTTTGTGATTTCCATCTTGATTAAAGGAACGCAAAGCGCTGCAAAAGCAAATAATATGATTGTTATTCTTAAAGTTTCTGCTATTATATTCGTAATTATTGCAGGGGCTTTCTTTATTAACGTAGAAAATTGGACGCCATTTATCCCGGAAGCTACTCAAATTATTGACAAAGATGCTACCCATGAGGCTTATGGTGTTTCTGGAATTGTTTCTGGAGCGGCCGCTATCTTTTTTGCTTATGTTGGTTTTGATGCCGTTTCAACCCAAGCAGGTGAGGCAAAAAATCCTAAAAAAGACGTGCCTTTTGCTATTATTGCTTCCTTATTAATCTGTACGATCTTGTATATTTTGGTTTCTTTAGTATTAACCGGAATGATGAATTATAAAGATTTTGATCCACTAGGTCAGTATCCAGATGCTATTAAAGCACCTGTAGCGTACGCCTTCGATATTGCAGGTCAAGCTTGGGCAGGTTACATTATAACCATTGCTGCTACTGTAGGATTAATTTCGGTATTAATGGTAATGATCATGGGGCAATCCAGAATTTTCTTAGGAATGTCTAAAGACGGACTTATCCCTCAAGTGTTTTCAAAAGTGAACCCTATTTCTGGAACGCCAAAAACGAACTTGATGATTTTAGGTGTAGTGATTGCAATTGTTGCGGCATTTACACCCATTAATAAGTTGGCCGACATGACCAGTTTCGGAACCTTATTTGCCTTCACTATGGTTTGTGTTGCCGTTTGGATTCTTAGAGTAAAACAGCCAAACATAGAAAGAACCTTCAAAGTACCAGCACTTCCTGTAATTGCTGTTTGTGGGATATTAATCAACACCTATTTGATGATTAATTTGAGCAAGGATGCGCAAATGCTGTCATTGGGTTGGTTGGCAATCGGTATTGTAGTGTATTTCCTATACGGCAAACGAAATGCTAAATTAGGCAAAGAAGAAAAATAAAAAATCAAGCCACTTTATAGTGGCTTTTTTTAAATTTTTACGAAATTTGTAGGGTATGGAACCATTTTGGATCGGTTTATTGTCGCAACTTAAATTCCTCATCAAGAGAAATCCTGAATGAGAACTCTTTTTTTGACGAATTTGTAACGTTTTTAGTCAATACTATAAAACACTTTAACCGTAACTTTTAAACAAAAACACTATGCCAATATATCATAAATTAGGCGAAATTCCACGCAAACGACATACGCAATTCCGTAAAGCAAACGGAGAGCTCTACTATGAGCAATTGTTTGGAACGGTAGGTTTTGATGGAATGTCGACCAATTCCTATCACGAACAAAGACCTACTCAGGTAAAGGAAATCAGAAAACAGTACAGTGTAGCGCCAAAAATCGCTAAGACAAACAACATCCAATCCTATAAATTGAGAGGGTTTGAAATCGCGCCACAAGACGATTATCTGGAAAGCCGAAAAATTGTATTGACCAATTCGGATTGCCATATTGTATTAGCAGCACCGCGAAAATCAACTCACGATTATTTTTATAAAAATACCGATTCGGATGAAGTGATCTTCATTCATAAAGGAACCGGAAAGCTCAGAACCATGCTAGGAAACCTAGATTTTAGTTATGGCGATTATCTTGTAGTTCCCCGTGGGATGATTTATAAAATGGATTTCGATACCGAAGACAACCGTTTGTTTATTGTAGAATCACACGCACCGGTTTATACCCCCAAACAATACAGAAACTGGTTCGGACAATTGCTCGAGCATTCGCCTTTTTGTGAGCGAGATATTCGCCGTCCTGAAGAATTAGAAACCTACAATGAAAAGGGCGATTTTATCATCAAAGTAAAGAAGAAAGACGAGATTTTTGAAATCGTTTATGCTTCTCATCCTTTTGATGTTATTGGTTACGACGGATTCAATTATCCCTATGCCTTTTCGATTCATGATTTCGAACCGATTACGGGGAGAATTCATTTACCACCACCGGTACATCAAACTTTTGAAACCAGTGCTTTTGTAATCTGCTCATTTGTGCCCAGATTATACGACTACCATCCGTTATCAATTCCTGCTCCTTACAACCACAGCAACATCGATGCCGATGAGGTATTGTATTATGTGGATGGCGATTTTATGAGTAGAAATGATGTAAAACCGGGTAACATTTCGTTACATCCGGCCGGGATTCCGCACGGACCCCACCCTGGTGCAGTCGAACGCAGCATTGGAAAAAAAGAAACCTTAGAACTGGCAGTAATGGTAGATACTTTCAAACCCTTAATGGTCACAGAAGAGGCCATGGGAATTGCAGACGACACCTATTATCAGAGTTGGCTATAAGCCCCCTAACCCCCGAAAGGGAAATGGACAAGATTGTGTAAAAGTTTTCTTGTACAAAATAGAACGTATTTTTTAAATTATATATAAATCCTATTGACCCCTAATAGGAATTCCCCTTAGGGGGCTAGGGGACTACTTATGAGTACAGAAATAAAATCAGTCGAATACGGATTAGAAAAAATATTTGAAGGAGCACAAGACTTTCTTCCCCTTTTAGGAACCGATTATGTAGAGTTTTATGTAGGAAACGCAAAACAAGCCGCTCATTTTTATAAAACAGCTTTCGGATTTCAATCATTAGCCTATGCAGGACTGGAAACAGGCGTTAAAGACAGGGCTTCTTATGTGTTAAAACAAGATAAAATTCGCTTGGTATTAACGACAGCTTTAAATAGTAATTCTCCAATTGGGGAACACGTTAAAAAACACGGTGATGGGGTTAAAGTGATTGCGCTTTGGGTAGAAGATGCCCGTCATTCTTACGAAGAAACAACCAAACGAGGAGCAAAATCTTATTTTGAGCCTGTAGTTGAAAAAGATGAAAATGGAGAAGTGGTTCGCGCGGGTATTTATGGTGCTTACGGAGAAACAGTTTTCATTTTTGTAGAGCGTAACAACTACAACGGAATCTTTTTACCGGGATACAGTGAATGGAAATCGGATTACAATCCGGAACCCGTTGGTTTGAAATTTATTGACCACATGGTTGGGAATACAGGCTGGAACAGAATGAATGAAGCTGTAAAATGGTTTGAAGATGTAATGGGATTTGTGAATTTCCTTTCCTTCGATGACAAACAAATTACTACGGAATATTCGGCATTAATGTCTAAAGTAATGTCTAATGGCAACGGAAGAATTAAATTTCCCATCAACGAGCCCGCAGAAGGTAAAAAACGTTCTCAAATTGAAGAATATTTAGATTTTTACGAAGACGAAGGCGTTCAGCACATTGCGGTTGCAACAGATGATATCATAACAACAGTTGCACAAATGCGCGCAAGAGGAATTGAATTTTTAAGCACGCCGCCTCAAGCCTATTATGATGCAATTCCAGAACGATTAAAAGACCACATGTCTAAATTTAAAGAAGACATTAACGAGCTTCAAAAATTAGGCATCATGATTGATGCTGACGAGGAAGGCTATTTGTTGCAAATTTTTACCAAACCGGTAGAAGACCGCCCTACACTCTTCTTCGAAATTATTCAAAGAATGGGTGCCAAAGGATTCGGTGCAGGTAACTTTAAAGCGCTTTTTGAATCTATTGAAAGAGAACAAGCATTACGAGGAACATTATAAAAACCAATTTTCATTAAACAATTATTAGAATACAACGTTGTAGTAGTGTTATTTTTGATAAAAATATGTTAAAGTTTAATTTTTGCTGAGAATAACATAAAAATGATTTTACCTTTGCCTTGCAAATGTAGAGAGGTAGTTTGCTCTACAAATTGTAATAAATTTTCATAATTTATAGTTTTTTGGTTGGTTAATAGCATAAAAACTCAGTCATATCTTTGACTGGGTTTTTTTGTTTTACTATTTTTGGAACAGAAATTGCACTTTCTTTTAGACAGAAATTAATATATGAAAAAAATAGCAACACTTTTTGTGCTTTTTGTACTCACCAATTCGTTTGATCAAAGAGAGAATGCATACACTACGGGCGAATGGCTTAAAATGAGAATTCATTATGGCGTTGTCAATGCGGGTTATGCGACACTTGAGGTCAAAGAGGCGACCAAAAACAACAAAAAAGTACATCATGTTATTGGAAAAGGCTGGACCATTGGAATGACCAAATTTTTCTTCAGAGTGGAGGATAATTACGAAAGCTATTTTGACAAAGAAACAGGAAAACCGTATCAATTTGTTAGAAAAATCGACGAAGGCGGCTACACCAAAAATCAAGTAGGGTTTTTCAACCAAAACAAAAATACAGTATTGGTTAAAGACTACAAACACGATAATGAAAAGACGATAAACGTTCCTGAAGAAGTCCAAGACATCGTTTCGTCCTACTATTATTTGAGAAATCACCCTAAAATAGACAAATTAAAAGTCGGAGAATCCATAGCCATCGATATGTTTTTTGATGGCGAAACCACAAAATTTAAGTTAAAATTTTTAGGTAAAGAAGATATAAGTACTAAATTTGGAAAAGTTTCATGTCTTATATTCAGACCTTATGTTCAAGCCGGTAGAGTATTCCAAGAAGAAGAGAGCTTAACGGTTTGGGTATCCGATGACGACAATAAAATCCCTATCCGCGTAAAAGCAAGTTTGGCCGTTGGGTCACTAAAAGCAGATATTGAAGCCTTTAAAGGACTAAAATATTCATTTAAAATTAAAAGTAAATAACGAATGGAAATTACCCCAAAAATCCAAGAACAATTAAATCAACTAAATGATAAGTTTACTGCGATCAATCAAAATACTTCGACGCATTTAGAAGGCTTGCTTTGGGCAAAACCCATTACGTATTGGGATTATATACAAACCGATGCCTTGCTTAGCTTGCAAACCCAACGCACTACCTTGCCCGATGAAATGGTTTTTGTCATGTACCATCAAGTAAACGAATTGTTGTTTAAAATGATTCTTTGGGAAATGGAGCAATTGTGTCATACCGAAGCACCTTCCACCACCTATTTCACCGAAAAATTGGGACGCATAAGTCGCTATTTCGACATGCTAACTACTTCTTTTGATATCATGAAAGACGGAATGGAGCCCGAACAGTATTTAAAATTTAGAAACACCTTAACTCCTGCCAGCGGATTTCAATCGGCGCAGTATCGATTCATAGAATTTTCTTCCACCGATTTGATCAACCTTATCGACAACCGATTTAGAGCGACCATCGATAGAAATACGCCCTACGAACATGCCTTTGAACATTTGTATTGGCAAGCGGGAGGAAAAGATTATCATACGGGTGAAAAATCATTTTTAATTTTAGAATTCGAAAGAAAATACAAAAAACAATTCTTGGCTCATATGGAAGAATACAACACCATCAACCTATGGCGCAAGTTCAAACAATTACCCGAAGCCGATCAAAAAAACCCAACATTAGTGGCCGCCATGCGCCATTATGATGTGACTGTAAATATTACATGGGTTATGGGGCATTTCAATGCGGCCAAAAAATATATTGAGAGTGTTCCTGGAAATCACGAAGCCACCGGTGGCAGTGATTGGAAAAAATACATGTTGCCGAAATACCAAAAACGAATTTTCTTCCCCGAATTATGGTCGGCAGAGGAAATTGAAAATTGGGGCGCCTAACATCTAAGAAATAAAAAAACATTGAGATACCTTACAATACTTGTTTTCTTTTGCTCTTTATTTACAGCCTGTACTACTAAAGAGGACAATAAGAAAGCCAAAATAGTAAAAAAAGAGCCCATTATTAAAGAGTATGGGTTTACTTTTAATGATTACAAAGTGATCAGAGACACCATTCGTTCTGGCGATACGTTTGGGGCGCTTTTGGATAAATTTCCATTGCGAGATAGTCTCACGGTGCATCAAGTTACCGAAAAAGTAAAAGATTCTTTCAACGTTAGAAGAATCAAAGTGGGAAAACCGTATCTTCTTTTTTTGGATAAGAAAAAACCGAATACACTCAAGGCCCTCGTTTATATTGAAGACAGAATACAATATACCGTTATTGATTTTAGAGATTCTTTAGTCGTAGCAAACAAACAAAAACCCACTAAAATTAAACGAAGAGTGGTGGCGGCCGAAATCAATGGATCCTTGTCGGAAACCTTAAGTAATGCGGGTGTGAGTCCGGCTCTAGCCCCCAAATTGGCTGGCATTTATGCCTATACAATCGACTTTTTCAAAATTCAAAAAGGCGACAAATTTGCGGTAACCATCAATGAAAAATTTATGGAAGATTCCATATACATTGGTGTTGAGAGCATTGAGGCTTCGTATTTTGAGCACAAAGGCAAAAAAATATTTGCATTTCCGTATAAATTGAATGAAAATCAAAAGAAGGAAGATTATTATGACGAAAATGGAAAAGGGTTAAAAAGCATGTTCTTAAAAGCGCCCCTAGATTATTTTCGAATTTCATCGCGTTTTTCTGGACGCCGTTTTCATCCGGTTCAAATGCGCTTTAAAGCGCATAACGGCACCGATTATGCTGCACCGCACGGAACACCAATTAAAACAACTGCTTCGGGGGTTGTAGAAAAAACAGGCTATACGGCTGGAAATGGTAATTTCGTGAAAGTACGCCATAGCGGTACCTATTCGACCCAGTATTTGCACATGTCAAGAATAATGGTGCGCAACGGACAAAGCGTTTCGCAAGGTCAAACCATCGGAAAAGTAGGGAGTACAGGATTGGCCACCGGCCCTCACGTTTGTTATCGTTTTTGGAAAAATGGCGTGCAAGTTGATCCGCTTCGCTTAAAATTACCCAATACAGAACCTATGGGAGGCTCCGACAAACAAAAATATTTGCAATACATAGCACCGCTGAAAAAAGAATTAGACAATATAACCGCACTAAAATTTAAAGAATAATGGCATTACAAGCAATCAACCCCACACAAACCACTACTTGGAAAAAATTACAAGCGCACTTTGAAGTACTAAAAAATGTTCAAATGCAAGATTTATTTGCAAACGAACCGGCAAGAGCCGAAAAAATGCACCTGCAGTGGAAGGATTTCTTAGTAGATTATTCTAAGAATATTGTGACGAATGAAACCCTGGATTTGTTACAGGAATTGGCCAATGAAGTGCAATTAAAAGAGGCTATTTCAAAATATTTTGAAGGAGAGCTTATCAATCAAACCGAAAACAGAGCCGTTTTGCACACTGCTTTACGTGCCAAAGAAAACGCAACAGTTTTTGTAGACGGAACGAATGTAATGCCAGAAATTTATGCGGTAAAAAATAAAATCAAGCAATTTTCAAATGAAATCATAGCTGGGCAACGAAAAGGATATACCGGCAAACCGTTCACCGATGTAGTCAATATTGGTATCGGAGGTTCCGATCTAGGTCCGGCAATGATTGTGGAAGCTTTACAATATTATAAAAATCCATTGAATGTTCATTTTGTATCCAATGTAGATGGTGATCACGTGAATGAAATTCTCAAAAAAGTAAATCCGGAGACTACTCTTTTTGTAATTGTTTCCAAAACCTTTACCACACAAGAAACCTTGTCTAATGCCGAAACCATCAGAAGTTGGTTTTTACAATCGGCAACACAAGATGACGTAGCCAAGCATTTTGTAGCCGTGTCAACAAACATTCAAAAAGTAACCGAATTTGGCATCAATCCCGATAATATTTTTCCAATGTGGGATTGGGTAGGTGGCCGTTTTTCTTTGTGGAGTGCTGTAGGATTATCTATTAGCTTGGCCGTTGGTTTTGATCATTTTGATCAATTATTGGAAGGCGCTCATGAAATGGACGAACATTTTAAAAACGAATCATTTGAAAATAACATACCGGTCGTATTGGCGTTGTTGAGCATTTGGTATAACAATTTTTTTGGAGCTGAGAGTGAAGCCTTAATTCCGTATACCCAATATTTACAAAAATTGGCGCCTTATTTACAACAAGGTATCATGGAAAGTAATGGAAAAAGTATTGGAAGAGATGGTAAACCGGTCAATTATCAAACGGGTACTATCATTTGGGGCGAACCCGGAACCAATTCACAACATGCTTTTTTTCAATTGATTCATCAAGGAACCAAATTAATCCCGACCGATTTTATTGGCTATAAAGAAGCATTATATGGTAATAAAGACCACCACGATAAATTAATGTCTAATTTCTTTGCCCAAACCGAAGCCTTATTAATGGGTAAAACCGAAACACAAGTGAAAGCCGAATTTCAAAAACAAGGCATTTCAGAAGAAAAAGCTGCTTTTTTATTGCCTTTTAAAGTGTTTGCAGGAAACAAACCTACAAATACACTGTTGATTGATAAATTAACGCCTGCAAGTTTAGGCGCTTTAGTGGCATTATACGAGCATAAAATATTTGTACAAGGTGTCATTTGGAATATTTTTAGCTATGATCAATGGGGTGTAGAACTCGGAAAACAGTTGGCCAGCAGCATCCTGAATGAAATTGTAGACAAAACGCCTCAAGCTCATGATAGTTCAACTGCGTTCTTATTAAAAAAATACATGCGTTAGTTATACGATATAATAGGGTCAACGCCATTTATAGCTTATTTTTGTTTGCACAATTCATTTCTTAACAATTTTTTTTGTTTTTTAATGCCAAAATGCTTTTGTTAACATTAACTTAACATTAGAATTAAAATCTTGTAGCAACTTTGCACAAAATATTTTAAAAACATAGCAAATGAAAATTTTTAAAAATGTATTTCTTTTTGGGTTTTTCTTTTTGACAAGCCTAACAGTATTTTCTCAGTCTAAAGTTACAGGTACTGTAACCGACGGAGAATTAAAACAACCTTTAGCAGGAGCTAGTGTTGTTATCAAAGGTACAACAAATGGTGTTGCTACCGATTTTGACGGAAAATTTGAACTTACAACTACTCAAAAATCAGGAGAAATTGTAATTTCTTTCTTAGGTTTTGAAACAAAAACAATTAAATTTACCGTTACTGGAGCTACTACTAATGTAGGTACAGTATCAATTAGCACTAACGTTTCTGAATTAGAAGACGTAGTTGTTATTGGTAAAGGAATTATGGACGTAGCTAAAGATAGAAAAACTCCAGTAGCGGTTTCTACCATTAAAGCTGCCGAAATTCAAGCAAAATTAGGAAACCAAGAGTTTCCAGAAATGTTAGCCAACACACCTTCAGTATACACTACTAAATCAGGTGGAGGTTTTGGAGATTCAAGAATTAATATTCGTGGATTTGACCAAAGAAATATCGCGGTAATGATCAACGGTATGCCGGTTAACGATATGGAAAACAGTGCGGTTTATTGGTCTAACTGGGCTGGTTTATCGGATGTAACATCTGCAATGCAAGTACAAAGAGGACTAGGTTCTTCTAAATTAGCTATTTCATCTGTTGGAGGAACAATCAATGTAGTAACTAAAGCTGCTGATTTAAAACAAGGAGGAAATGTTTCTAGTAGTATGGGTAATGATAACTATTTAAAAACACAAGCTTCTTACTCAACGGGTAAAATGAAAAATGGTTTATCAACTTCTATTTTATTAAGCAAAACTACAGGAGATGGTTATGTTGATGGAACGAAGTTTGAAGGAGGAAATTATTTTGTGGCGGTAGGATATGAATTGAACGACAAACACAGTTTTCAATTTACATTTACAGGTGCTCCTCAATGGCACAACCAAAGAAGTGCTGCTCCTACAATTGCCGATTATGTTAGATACGGTCAAGGTGAGCCAAACATTAAATACAACTCTGATTGGGGATATTTAAACGGTCAAGAATACAGTTTTAGAACGAATTTCTACCACAAACCAATCATGTCAATCAACTGGGATTTCAAAATCAATGAAACTACGAAATTGTCAACAGTACTTTATGGCTCTTGGGGTCGTGGAGGAGGAAGTAATGGTGCAGGTGCTGTAAGAGGAAACCGCTTTTTTGCTCCTAATTTAAGAATGCCAGATGGTTCTATTAATGTTGATTTGATTCAAGATTATAACTCAGGTCTGCCTGTAGTAATTAATGGTGTTTCATTTACAAGAGCACAAGTTGCAGGTGGTGGATATCAAAATACTGCTTCTACAAGTAACAATGCTACAAATGGTATTTCTAAAATTGCTTCTATCAACTCACACAACTGGTATGGTGGAGTAATCAATTTGAATAAAAAATTATCAGACGAATTGACCTTAGATTTTGGTTTAGATGCTAGAACCTATAGAGGAATTCACTATCAAAACATTACAGATTTGTTAGGATCAACTAACTATTTTGACAATACAGATGTTAACAATCCTAATAGAGTATTGACTTCAACATATCAAGCGAGACCACATTTAAATCCATTCTACAGTTTGGATTACCAAAAAGCTAAAATCAACTACAACAATGATGGTTTAGTAAATTGGTACGGAGCGTTTACACAGTTAGAATATTCTTCTGAAAAATTATCTGCTTTTGTTCAAGCTGCAGTTTCAAACCAAGGATTTAGAAGAGATGATTTCTTTAAATATTTAGAGTCAGATAAATTAGCTTCTACAGATTATGAAAATATTTTAGGAGGAAACATTAAAGGGGGTCTTAACTATAACTTTGATGAGCATTTCAACTTCTTCGCTAATTTAGGGTATTATTCAAAACAACCTTTCTTTAATGCAGTGTATCCAAACAATGCTTCTGTTGTGAATGAAAATTTAACAAACGAAAAAGTAATCGGTTTTGAAGAAGGTTTAGGATACCGTTCGTCAATTTTTAACGCAAACTTGAATTTATACTATACCAAATGGAAAGACAGATACCAAAGATCTGGGGATGCTGCAATTGACAATCCTGGTGGATATTACGATTTTGCTGGTATTACACAAGTACATACAGGTATTGAATTGGACATGACTGCTAAATTGAACAATTTGAAATTGAACGGTATGATCTCTATCGGAAACTGGGAATATGAAAATGATATTACAGGTAGAAGATATGATGTAAATAACAATGAAATAGCAGGTGGTACTACAACTACTTATTATGTTGCAGGAACAAAAGTAGGTGATGTTGCTCAGTTTACAGCAAGTGCTGGAGCAAGTTACGATTTCACTAAAACATTCTCAGTGGATGCTAACTACAGATATGCAGATAAATTGTATGCAAGTTTAGATCCAACAAAACAAACAACATATGACAATAAAGGTACGTTACAATTGCCATCTTATGGTTTAGTTGACGCTGGAGTTTCTTACAAATTCTTATTTGGAAAAGATAAATCAGATGCATTAAACTTCAGATTGAACATCAACAACGTATTTGACCATATGTATATTGCTGAATCTAGAACTAATATTTTTGCTTCAGACAATATCAGTAGTACAAATCCAGCTTTAGGAACATATGCTTCTAGAGGAAGAACTTGGAATGGTGTAGCGGATGCGAACCAAGTATTCTTTGGTTTTGGAAGAACATGGAACTTCACAGTTCGTTATAACTTCTAATACTTTTTAGAAAAACATATTGAACCTCTCACTCATTTTTTTGAGTGAGAGGTTTTTTATTTATTATATTTGTAATTCACAATAAAACTATAAACTATGTACAGCACTCTTCTTTCTCTTCATTCTACTGTAGCTTATGCGGCATTAGGAGTATTGACATTAGCGGTAATCAATGCCTTTTTAGGGCTTACTTCTAAAAGCTTATTCAAATCAAAAGACCGAAGCATTTCATTAGTGGCATTGATGGTTTGTCATATCCAATTAGTAATCGGTTTGATCTTGTATTTTGTCACCCCAAAATTAGAAGCTTGGTCTACACTAGGGATGAAAGTTATGGCCGATTCGGCTTTACGAACCGTATTAGTGGAGCATCCTTTTACAAATATCTTGGCATTAGTATGCATCACAATCGGATGGTCTAAACATAAAAAAGAAGAAAGCAACAACGGTAAGTTTAAAAAGATTGCCTTGTTTTATACCATAGGATTAGTACTTTTGTTGGCCATGATTCCTTACAAACAATGGTTGGCATAAGCACTCAACAAAAATCAAATCAATGAAGCAATTACGATATATAGTTCCATTACTCGTACTCATTATAGCCATTAGTAGTTTCTCTGACACGGGTAAAAATCCAATCAGAGAAACCGCTATTGTCGACAGTATTAAAAAGCAGGATTCCATTGCCATACTACTGGCTAAAAAGCAGGATTCGCTCGCTAAAATAAAAATAACGCCCTATAAAAAGAATGTGGAAGCGTCACATTATGCCGATCGCTTTAATGGTAGAAGAACAGCAAGTGGTGCTCGTTTTCACAACAATAATTATACGGCAGCTCACAAAAAGTTGAAATTTGGCACCAAAGTTAAGGTGACCAATACTGCTAATGGTAAAAGCGTGATGGTTATCATAACCGATAGGGGTCCGTTTACCAAACGCCGAGAAATTGATATGGCCAAAAAGCCCTTTTTAGAAATTTCGCACAATCACGGAAGAGCGCCTTTGCGTGTGAATCTTGAAATTGTTGAATAACGTTACGGTTGCCAATCTTTAAATGGAGTCGCACTCAAGTAGGCATTATAATAGCGTACTTGTCCGGTCACTTCTTCGCCCAACCAATCGGGCTTTTCAAACGATTCGTTTTCGGTTTGGAGTTCAACTTCTGCAACGATTAATCCATCATTTACACCCGCAAAAACATCCACTTCAAAGCAATGATTTCCCAGCGGAATTTCATGCCTAATTTTATCGATTACCCCTTCCTCACACAACAATAATAATTGTTCGGCTTCAGAAAGAGCGATTTCTTTTTCCCATTCAAATCGAGTGGTACCTGATGCATTTCCTTTTCCTTTTATGGTGATATAGCCTTTTGTTCCTTTGATGCGAATGCGCACCGTTCGCTCTGGATCGGTATTTAAATAACCTTGTACAATACGATATGACGTTGTACTTTCGGATAGAAAGGAGTTGGAAGTGACTAAAAATTTACGCTCAATTTCTTTCATGACGGCATCTTCATCGTTAAAATAAAAAGGACTCTAGTAGAGTTCTCCAAATATACTATAAATTTGTAATATGCTTACGCCAAACCACCTTCGAAAAATTATTCATATCGACATGGATGCTTTTTATGCTTCCGTGGAGCAAATGGACCAGCCCGACTTGCGAGGCAAACCGCTGGCAGTTGGCGGAAGCGAAATTAGAGGTGTTGTAAGCGCCGCAAGTTATGAAGCAAGGAAATACGGAGTTCGAAGTGCAATTAGCGGCATACAAGCCAAAAGAATGTGTCCCGATTTGATTTTTGTACCCCCGCGCTTTGATCGGTATAAAGAAATTTCAAAACAAATACGAAAAATTTTTCTAGAATATACCGATTTGGTCGAGCCGCTATCCTTAGACGAAGCCTATCTCGATGTTACCGAAAACAAAAAAGGCAATCCCAGTGCTACATTAATAGCGCAAGAAATCAGACAACGCATTTTTGAAGAAGTAGGCCTCACGGCATCGGCAGGAATTTCGGTCAATAAATTTGTTGCAAAAATTGCTTCCGATTACAACAAACCCAACGGGCAAAAAACGGTACATCCCGATGAAGTGGCTTCTTTCTTAGAAAAATTAGATGTGAAAAAATTCTATGGTATCGGCAAAGTAACGGCTGAAAAAATGTACCAATTGGGCATTTTTACGGGGATTGATTTGAAGCAAAAGTCATTGGACTATTTAGAAAAACATTTTGGAAACAGTGGAGGGCATTATTTTCAAATCGTGCGGGGCATTCATGAAAGCTCTGTAAAGCCCAATCGTAAAATCAAATCGGTGGGAGCCGAACGCACTTTCAACGAGAATTTATCTTCCGAAATTTATTTAGAAGAACGCTTGCTAAACATTGCTGTTGAATTGGAGAAACGCTTGAAAAAAAGTAAAATTGCGGGAAAAACCATTACACTTAAAATTAAATATTCCGATTTTACGGTACAAACGCGAAGTAAAACCATGCCTTATTTTATTACAGACAAAGCCATTATAGCAGATGTAGCAAAAGATTTATTGTACCAAGAGCGCCTGAGAAACTCGGTTCGCTTATTGGGCATTTCCATTCACAATCTAAACAATGATGAGCCATCTAAAATTGAACTGCCTCAAAAAAGTGTTTCGGTGCAATTGCGTTTCCAGTTCTAATAAAAAAAGCGACCCGAAGATCGCTTTAGTGTATTGTATTTTAAGTATTATTCGATTTCTGAAACGCGTAAGGTATTCACCATTCCTTTATCGATCACTGGCATAGCCGCTAAGTTAATCAACATGTCGCCTTTGTTTACGTAGTTTCGATCTACACATATTTTATTGATGTCGTCAATGGTATCATCGGTACTTACCAATTTGTCGTAATAAAATGCTCTTACACCCCATAATAGGTTCAATTGCGTTAAGATACGTTTGTTTGACGTAAATACTAAAATGTGTGATTTTGGACGCCAAGCCGAAATTTGAAAGGCAGTATATCCCGAATTGGTTAACGTAGTAATCGCTTTTGCATTAATTGCATCTGCCATAATAGCGGCATGATAACAAATGGATTTGGTAATAAAGCGATTGGTTCTAATGCTTGGTGGACTCAACGGCACTTTAATCAGCGGCGAATCTTCAACACTTTTGATAATACGAGTCATGGTTTCAATTACTTCAACCGGATAGTTTCCAACCGAAGTTTCACCCGATAACATTACCGCATCGGCACCATCCATTACAGAATTGGCTACGTCATTAACTTCAGCACGCGTTGGCGTTAGCGAAGTAATCATAGTTTCCATCATCTGCGTAGCAACAATTACAGGAATACGAGCCGTTTTTGCGCGGTGGATTAATTTTTTTTGTATCAAAGGCACTTCCTCTGCAGGAACCTCTACTCCTAAATCGCCTCGAGCTACCATTAAAGCGTCGCAAAAAGCAACGATTTTATCGATGTTTTCTACCGCTTCTGGTTTTTCAATTTTGGCTATAATTGGAATTTTATGGTCAGAATGTTTGGCAATTAAATCTTGCAATTCTTCTAGATCTTTAGGCGTTCTTACAAACGAAAGCGCAATCCAATCCACTTTATTTTCAATTGCAAATAAAGCATCTTTGATGTCTTTTTGTGTTAAAGCGGGTAAAGATACTTTTGTGTTGGGCAAGTTCACCCCTTTTTTAGATTTTAACGGACCTCCTTGAACTACGACGGCTTCAACTTCTGTGTTTTTATCCGTTTTGGTTACTTCAAAAATTAATTTTCCGTCGTCTAATAATATTCTTTCTCCAGGATTAACATCCTTTGGAAATTCTTTATAATTCATATAAACTCGAGAAGCTGTTCCAAGTACATCCTCTGCGGTTGTAAACGTAATGAGATCACCTTTACTTACCACCACATCTTCCTTCATAACTCCTACGCGAAGTTTTGGACCTTGTAAATCGGCCAAGATCGAAGTGGTATAGCCAAATTCTTCGTTCAATTCACGGATGATGTTTATGCGTTCCGAAACATCGGTATAATCGGCGTGTGAAAAGTTAATTCTAAATACATTAACACCAGCATCAACCATGTTTTTTATGACCTCTTTTGAACTACAAGCAGGGCCTAATGTGGCTACAATTTTAGTTTTTTTGTTTGTTGGCATTTTTAAAAAATTAAATTATTTTTAGATTTTAAATTCGTTGTTTCAATTGTATAAGCGGTTGTCACATTTTTTATCGATAGAATTTTATCGATCATGTCTTCTTCATCAAACTCATAATCTATGTTTTCTATCTTCAAGAGAAAATCCGCTTTTTTATATTCGGGCAATAAAAAGACGGTAATATCTACTTCATCAAACAATTGAGTGGTTTTCTTTTTAGCGGTACTAATAGTAGTTTTGTTTTCAATTAAACTCCATTGCACATCACTTTTCTCGTCGTCAAAAATATAATTACCAAAGGCGCTTTTTCCTTCCGGAATGGCAATCTCAATATTGGATTCGTTTTTGAATAATCGAATGTCCAAAATGCTATTAATGGCATAGGCTAATTTGTAATCTTCCAAAGAAGAATGAATTGCAATGAGTTCATAATCCTCTGAAATAAAATCATTTATTTGAATTTTATGGATCGCCATTAGCTACAATTAGATGGTAAATATAATATTAAAATCTATTAAAATTTTGAAGTTTAACGGTTCTTAACGTTAAATTACTAACGCAAACGTTTTAGTTTTGGATTATTTTTGCGAAATTTTTTCTTGCAAGGCAAAATAGGCTCTTTGAGATGCTTTTTCTTCTGCTTTTTTCTTCGAAGTAGCGCGTGCTTTTGAAATAATTTTTTGGTTGATGAGTAGTTTTACGCCAAAATATTTTTGCCCTTCTATACCATTATCTTCCACAAATTCAAAAGCAAATGTTTTTTTCTCTTTTTGACACCATTCAATAATCAAACTTTTATAACTGATCACTTTCCCTTCTAATTTGGAAATATCAACATATTGTTTGATGATTTTGGTGCGGATGAATTTTTCACAATAGGCAAAACCTCGATCCAAATAGATGGCTCCAATAAATGCTTCAAATAGATTGCCATGAATGTTTTCACCAAATTGATTAGAATTCACTTTGCTGTCTACAAATCCAACCAAATTAAAATCACGTCCCAACTCATTCAAGTGTTCCCGACTCACAATTTTTGAACGCATTTTTGTCAAATATCCTTCATCCCCAGAAGGCACTTCATTATAGAGATGTGCAGCGATAACACTGCCTAACATGGCGTCGCCTAAAAATTCGAGTCGTTCATAGTTAAAAGGATTGCCTTTATCGTCTAATTTGTTAACCGATCGGTGCGTAAACGCCTTCTGATAATAGTTGAGTTCTTTAGGTTCAAACCCTAAAATAGCAGTGATTTTTTTAAAAAAAATCCCGTCTTCTGGAGAACGGGAGTTTTTAGTTATTTTATGCAACAAACGACGCATCTAATTAGTTTTCTAATTTTTTAAATAATACGCAGGCATTATGACCTCCAAAACCAAAAGTATTGCTCATTGCAACTTTGATTTCGCGTTTTTGCGCTTTATTCAATGTTAAATTCAATGAAGGATCGATGTTTTCATCTACTGTTGTATGATTGATCGTAGGAGGTACCAAACTGTTTTGCATCGCAAGTATTGAAGCAATAGCTTCAATGGCACCCGCAGCTCCCAATAAGTGACCTGTCATCGATTTAGTAGAATTGATGTTGATGTTTTTAGCATGATCACCAAACACATGGCTGATAGCTTTCAATTCGGCAACATCACCTAGCGGGGTAGAAGTACCATGCGTATTGATATGATCAATCATATCTGGTGTCATTCCGGCATCACGTAAGGTGTTTTCCATAACGGCAATTACACCAATTCCTTCTGGGTGTGGAGCGGTTAAGTGGTAGGCATCCGAAGACATTCCGCCACCGCCAACTTCACAATATATTTTAGCACCACGCGCTTTGGCATGTTCATATTCTTCTAACACTAAAGCACCCGCACCTTCACCCAATACAAACCCGTCGCGAGTAGCATCAAAAGGTCTTGAAGCGGTTTCCGGACTTTCATTTCGAGTAGAAAGGGCATGCATAGAATTAAATCCTCCCATACCGGCAATGGTTACAGCAGCTTCAGAACCTCCTGAAACAATTACATCACACATGCCTAAACGAATGTAATTGAAGGCATCTATTAACGCATTGGCCGAAGACGCACAAGCAGATACCGTCGTATAATTTGGTCCCATGTACCCATTTCGCATGGAAATATGAGCAGGGGCAATATCAGCAATCATTTTAGGGATAAAAAACGGGTTGAATTTTGGTTGGCCGTCGCATTTTGCATAATACAAAACTTCTTCCTGGAACGTTTCTAAACCGCCAATTCCGGCACCCCATATTACTCCAACTCGATGTTTGTTTACATTATCGTGCGTAATTCCAGCATCTTTAATAGCCTCGTCACTTGCTGCAATAGCATATTGTGCAAATTTGTCCAATCGACGCGCTTCTTTACGATCCATATAATCTTCGATGTTGAAGTTTTTTACTTCACATGCAAATTTGGTTTTGTGTTTTTCTGTATCGTAATAGGTAATGGGTGCGGCACCACTTCTTCCAGTAATTAACCCTTCCCAATATTCTTGAATACTATTTCCGATTGGAGTTAATGCACCAAGACCGGTTACAACAACGCGCTTTAATTGCATAGTTTTTAATTTTCAGTTAATATAAAAAAACCCAAAGTGCTTTTAATAATTACTAAAAGAAACAATGGGTATTACATATTT
>JACCDI011930432.1_pt1 | contig 61221 bp, 39 predicted proteins | sample 7442791 | NCBI WGS metagenome assembly JACCDI01 (sample SAMN15323434, study PRJNA562643) | freshwater metagenome | isolation source: river surface water | place: USA:Blue River Watershed | collected 2017-08-15 | reverse complement strand
GATTTCCTTGGGGGATGAACCGTTAATTGCTGTAACTATTAGATTTTGGGCTGCCTAATTGGTGGCCCTTTTTTTTATGTGAACAAAATCACAAAAACTACGCAACGCCTCGATGTAAATTTGTAAATTATTATTTCTTATGGAACACGTAGAATGTTTGATTATTGGCAGTGGGCCTGCGGGGTACACAGCCGCGATTTACGCAGCGAGAGCGGATATGAAACCAGTGGTTTATGAAGGATTGCAGCCCGGTGGACAGTTAACTATTACTACGGAGGTTGAAAATTACCCCGGGTTTCCGCATGGCGTTCAAGGTCCGGAAATGATGAATATGTTCCGTGAACAGGCGGTGAGATTAGGTGCCGATGTCCGATATGGGATTGTTACAAAAGTAGAATTTACCAACGGTGGTCCTCAAAAAGTATGGGTGGATGACAAGCACGAAATACTGGCGGATGCTGTAATTATTTCTACTGGTGCCAGTGCGAAGTGGTTAGGAATTCCTTCGGAGCAACGGTTGAATGGCAGTGGTGTAAGTGCTTGTGCTGTTTGCGATGGGTTTTTCTACCGCGGACAAGATGTAGCGATAGTAGGTGCGGGAGATACCGCATGTGAAGAAGCTACCTATTTATCGAAAATCTGTAATAAAGTGTATATGATTGTTCGCCGCGATGAATTCCGTGCATCGAAGGCCATGCAACACCGGGTACTAAATACCAAGAATATCGAAGTATTATTCAATTCGGAAACAGATGTGGTTTTGGCTGAGCATGAAGTAGAAGGCGTTCGGGTAAAGAATAATAAAACGGGCGAAACCGCGGAATATCCCATTAAAGGATTTTTCGTAGCCATTGGTCATCAGCCCAATACGGATATTTTCAAACCCTATTTGGAAATGGACGATCAAGGGTATATCATCACCAAAGCCGGAAGCAGTTACACCAATATTGAAGGTGTTTTCTGTGCGGGTGATGCACAGGATAAAATTTATAGACAAGCCGTTACTGCTGCTGGTAGTGGTTGTATGGCGGCCTTGGATGCTGAACGTTGGTTGGGTGCAAAACAAGCTGCCGAAACCCACTAATCTTTCCTGGTTAAAACCACGCTTTTCGTTTAATTGCACCGTGAAGAATTGCCGCAATATGGAGGAAAATGGTATTTCCAAGACCTTCGAAACTTGGGTTATTGTTTTCTTATGGGTTTGCGGTAGTTTTTTTTCTATAACACCCGTTTCGGCACAAGAAAAGAACGGCATTAAGAATCATTTTATCGGAAGTACGCCGATGAAGGGAAACGAGCCAGCCATCGCATTTTCTCCGGTAAATCCACTCATTGGGGTGTTAGCGTACAACGTGAATCAAGTTTTTGTGACCAATGACGCTGGAAGAACCTGGGATTTGGTAGTGGTGGATCCCAAGCAAGGGTTTTATGGTGATCCGGTCCTGAAATGGGCTAGAAATAATACTTTGTACATGGCTCATTTGGCGAAAAACAAGCAATTGCCTTGGCCGCAACATTTTGATAGAATTGTATTTGAACGAAGTCAGGATGGGGGTAGGTCGTTTACCGCAACCGATGTGGGTTATAACGAAGGAAAAATGCAAGACAAGCCTTGGTTTTCTATCGATGAGTGGAACGGAAGCAAATATACGGGTAACATTTATCTGAGTTATACGGAGTTCGATAAATACAGCAGTGCCGATGTTGCGGATTCTTCGCGGATATACTGTGCGGTGAGTAGGGATGGAGGAGTGAGTTTCGATAAGCCAGTAAAGGTTTCCGATGTCTGTGGTGATGCCTCGGACGATGATAAAACGGCCGAAGGTGCCAACTGCACAATTACGCCGGATGGTACCGTGCACATGATTTGGGCACGCAACGATACGATATGGTACGATAGAAGTGAGGATGGAGGTAAAACATGGGGAAAAGATCGTGCAATTGCCATTCAGTTTGGTGGCTGGAATCACAGCAATTTAGCCGGGCAAATGCGTGCTAACGGGATGCCATTCATTGTTAGCAACAGGAAGGGAGATATTTATTTCGCGTATTCTGGTGGAACGGCAGCTCCAAAAGCGGGAGGTAAAGTAGAAAATCCAGGACCGTTTTACAATGCCGATTTGGATGTATTTCTGTACAGGTCTGTAGATAATGGAGCGAGTTTTGATCGATTGGAGGGTTTAAGCAACGAAAGCGCGCAATATTCCCCGATGATTGCTACCGATGTGAAAGGCCAAGAAATTTGGTTGTGTTGGATGGATAGACGCAGAAGTGAAACTGGATTTTTCTCGGATTTATATGGATGTAAAGTAAATGGATATAAGATTGCTACACCTGCTCGATGGAGTTCCGTTCCCAGTTTAAATCCCGGCAAATCACAGTTTATGGGAGATTATTTGGGACTCCATGTTGGTAATGATAAGGTTTGGGCGGCCTACACGGCTTGGTCCTTATCGGATAAGTTCCCCTATGTACGCATGGTGGAAATTAATAAAAAGAAAAATAAAGGGAAGGGCTACACGCAAATTGAGTACGCCGATATCCTAGTTTTTCCGTATGATCCTGTTCAAGAAAATGGGAAATTAATCGGCGATAAAAAAGAAAAGAAGTTGATTTTATGGGTTGAATGGCCCAATGCAAAGTCGTTAACCATCGAAATTAAACAAGGAAAACAGATTGTTTTTCAAAATGTCATTGAACAATGGGAAAAAGGATATATGGATTTTTCCATTCCCATCGATCGATTAGGGAAAGGTGTATTTGAGGTGAATGCGCGGTACAAGGGCATCGGCATAAAGCAATCCTTGTATTTACCCTAGCAACGGAATTGAAATATAGCGCATTAGCGCAAATAATTTTAGAAAATTCCGCATAATTCGCACAAGTCTTTTGTGTTTGTAGTATCGAAGTTTTATTTTTGCCTTCCTTAAAAAAATTATGGCAGTTATACAGAAGTTAAGAAACTCCGGTGTTGTGGTTGGTGTTGTAGTTGCAGCCTTGGTTCTATTCGTAGTTAGCGATATTCTAAGCAGCAAATACGGCAACGGTAATCCTAATCAAAGTCAGGATGTTATCGCAACGATTTATGGAGAAGAGATTAAAGACGATCAAATCGACAAAATCGCCAACGATTTGTTTATGCAGCGTTTGCAAAACGATCCCAACCTGCAGGAAAAAATGCAAAAGGACGAAGAGCTTCGCAGAAAAACAATTAAGGAAGTGTACGGAGAGGCTTGGGATGAATTGATCAAAAAGCAAGTTCTGTATAGCGAAATTGAAAAAGCGAATATCACTTTATCTGAAGCGGATGTTGAGGAATTGTTGTGGGGAGAATACCATAGCCAAACCATGGAACAAATTCCCGATTTCAAAACCAATGGAAAATTTGATGCCGCGATCGTGAAGCGTTTTTACAAACAGGCGAAAACCAATTCTATGTTGCGTGGATTTTTAGTTACCTTAACCAATTCCATAAAGGACCAAGAGTTGATGTCGCGCTATGCAACCTATGTTGCCAAAGCCAATGTAAAAACCAAGGTAGAAAAGGAAATGGAATATTTGGTAGCTAACCAAACAGTAGCAGGTAGCATCGTTGCGGTAGCACATAATTCAATTCCTGATAAAGATATCAAAGTTACTGACGCCGAATTAGAAGGGTATTTGGAAGAGCATAAGGAGGAATATAAGAATTTGGAGGAGCGTAGAACTGTGAAGTATGTTGTTTGGGATGTAACACCAACAACTCAAGATACCCAGAATATTTACGAGCAAGCAGTAAAGTATGCCGAAGGGTTGCGTGCTACTGCGGAAGCAGATACTTCTACTTCCGGTGAATTTGTAAATATTGCTGACGTAGGGGAGAAAACACCTCAAGAAGTTGGCTCTCAATTGTGGAGATCTCCAGAAGGTTCTGTTTTAGGTCCGTTGTACAAAGCAGGTAAGTTCTATGTTTACCAAAAGTTAAAAGAGAAAAAAGATACTGGTTTAACGGTTAGAGCTTCTCATATTTTGATTCCTAACGATGGTCCATTGCCCGATGGTACAACTACCATCACGGATTCGGTAATGGCATTGGCGAAGGCAACCGAATTATTCAACCAAGTTAAAGGTGGTGCGAATATCGCTGAATTGGCGAGTAAGTTTTCTACCGACCAAGGTTCTGCGACCAACGGCGGTGACTTGGGTTGGAAGGGTGTAAATGGTTTCGTGAAACCGTTTGCTGATTTCTGTAAATCGGCTGCTAAAGGTCAGGTAGGATTGGTTAAAACGCAATTTGGTTACCACGTTATCAAAATGATGGAAGAACCATCGAATATCTTGGTTAAATACAGTGAGAATGTTATCCCAATTACACCGGGTAATGAAACGGTAAAACGCGTATCTAAAGCAAGCCGTGAATTCAAATCTATTATCGGATCTGATGCTGTTAAATTTGACAAGACACAAGAGCAACAAGGTTTAGTTCCTCGTTTAGTAAGGGATATCCAAACCAATACCGATCGTTTTGCTGGGATAGAAGAGCCTTCAGACGTAAAAGAAGTATTGTATTGGTTATTCGATAAAGATCGTAAATCGGGTGATGTTTCCGATGTTTTCTCTTTCCCTTCAAGACACGTTGTAATGAAAGTGGAAGCAGCAAAACATGTGGGTTACGCAACCTTAGACGATGTGCGTTCTGAAATTGAGCCTTTGGTTCGTCAAGAATTAAAAGGTAAAAAGATTGCTGAAAAATTAGAAGCAGCAATTGCCAAGGTAAAAAATCCAAACGATTTGTCGAAAGCAGTAAACGGATTGTTGATACCTGCGGATGATTTAAGAATGGGTCAGCGTATGATTCCTCAATTGAATGCAGAGTTAAAAATCTTAGGTGCCGTATTTGGCTCAGAAGAAAATAAGTTTAGTAAGCCCGTAATTGGCAAAGAATATACTGCGGTGGTTTATGTAACTAAGCGTAAGCCTATCGAGGTTCCAAAGTCTGTGTTAACCGCTCCGGATCAGTATGCATTTATGAATTCGGGTCAGTTTATGGCGGGAACGTTGGATAGAACATTCAAAAAGCAAGCGAAAATCCAAGATTATCGCTACAAATTTGAGTGGTTCTAATAATAATTTAACGTAATTAGAAAAAGGTCGGGGGAATACACTCCGACCTTTTTCATTTTTATGCAGTTTCCTTTATTTTTGTGCTATGTCAGCGATTACTCACGAACAGTCTTTAGAGAACTTCCATCAGCAAATAGAATATGTATTATCGAATTACAAGCCACATCATCTAAAAGTGGATGATTTTTCCAATATTGTCATTGGAGGTTTGGGTGGAAGTGGCATCGGTGGCAGGCTGGCACGATTGCTTTTTTTACAAAAAATGCCGGTTCCCGTGGAAGTTTTCAATGAATACCATTTACCAGGATATGCTGGAGAAGATACGCTGGTGATTCTTTGCAGCTACAGCGGAAATACCGAAGAAACGTTATCCATGTATCAGGAGGCTACTGAGCGCGGGTGTACGTTGGTTTGTATTGCTGCCGGTGGTAAATTAACAGAATTAGCACAAGCCGAAGGGTTGCCGTTTTATACGATACAAGGAGGATTTCAACCTCGTATGACCTTAGGTTTTGGTCTAAGTACATTGGTGATGATTTTGGGTGAATTAATGGGAGATGATATGCGCGCTTCCTTAGAGCAAATACAAGCCATGTTCCAGTCTCCCGCAGGAATCGTTTCAAAAGCTAAAGACATGCACGGGTATTTTCAAGATACCATCCGCAATAAGTTTGTGGTGGTTTGCGATTTGGCATACGAAGCGGTAGCCATTCGTTTTTGTCAGCAGATCCAGGAAAATGCAAAAGGAGAAGGATTTGTTTCGGTGTTACCTGAGGCTAATCACAATATGATAGAAAGTTATTATGAAAAACATAATACAAACTTTATATTCTTGAATTCTGGCGCTAACGCACGCGTTTCGGCAAGGTTTGAATTTTTAGAAGGCGTACTAACTAATTTAGGCAATAAAGTATATAAATATCCGGTTTTGGATGCCTCTTTGGCCTCGGTTTTTGAAGTGATTCATGCTACCGATTGGTTAAGCATTTGGGCTTCCAATGACAAGGGAGCGGATAATATGCAGGTGGGTATTATTACCCGTTTGAAAGCGCACTTAGACAGCGTGAATTAATTATTAAATTTACGGCGATTTATAAAAACCACGGGTCATGCGAATAACATTTTTGGGCACGGGTACTTCACAAGGAGTGCCTCCCATCGGTTGTTCGTCGCCAGTTTGTTTATCGGAAGACGCTAAGGATAAGCGATTGAGAGCCTCCATTTTAGTAGAATGGAAAGGTAAAAATATTGTGGTTGATGCGGGTCCGGATTTTCGATATCAATTGATACGGGCCGGAGTTCAGCGATTGGATGCATTGTTGTTTACTCACGAACACCGAGATCATACAGCAGGTTTAGACGATATCCGCCCCTTTAATTATTTGCAAAATGGTCCCGTTCAGGTGTTTTGTTCCCATCGTGTTTTATCTGCTTTCAAATCTCAATACGATTATATTTTCGCCGAGCATCCGTATCCTGGTATTCCATTGATTGATTTTAATATCATTGAAAATGGCCAATTCCTGGTAGACGATTGTTGGATAACAGCGGTTGAGGTAATGCACTACAAATTACCTGTACATGCTTTTGTTTTTGATGACTTTGCATACGTAACGGATGCTAATTTTATCAGTGACTCTCAAAAGGAATTATTACGAAATAAAAAGGTATTGGTACTCAATGCTCTTAGAAAAGAAGCGCATATTTCGCATTTTACCCTCGAAGAAGCAGTGGCTATGGGCAAGGAATTGGCAGCTGAGCAAGTATATTTTACCCATATGAGTCATCAAATCGGCTTTCACGAAGAGGTTAATCGGCAGCTGCCTTCCAACATGGCCCTGGCCTTTGATGGTCAAGTGCTTGAATTGTAATGTGTTGGTTTGATTCTGGTGTATTCAGTTAGTTTTCGGGACGGATAAACACAAATTTTCCCATCGCCGATTCAGTTCCATCCTCGTTCACTGCAAAAACCAACAGTACTCCTGAGTTGGGGGTGCTTCCATCCAATCGTTTTCCTTCCCATGTAGCTTTTCCGCCATTGGCTTTGGTTTCGTAAATCAATCTGCCTTGAGAATCGGTTATTTTTACAATTGCATTGTTGGTTAATCCTTCGATAGTGATAATACCAGTATAGGTGGGATGTACGGGGTTGGGATAGATTTTAATCTGATCGTCAAAACTCCCCTTGTCCGATTTTGCATCGCTTCGATACGATTGTATCCCCATATCGGTTCCTAAGAATATTTCTCCGGTTTCATCGATTTGACCGAGACAAGAAATTCGGTTCGAAATCAACGGGGAGTTTGCGGTTTGAAAATGTCTAATTACTCGCTGGCCGTAGGGTTCAACTAAGAAAAGGCCGTTGGTAGTTGACATCCACTTACGATTTCCTCCATCGTACAGGATATCCGTGATGTTTTCTTCGCCCATTAAATACCCTATACTGCCATTTTGTTCAATAACAAAGGGGTCTAATTTTGGATTGCTATATAATTTACCGCTTCCGGTGAATATGTTTAAACCTTGGTTGGTTCCAATCCAGACATATCCCAATTTATCGGCGGCAATGGTATTTACTTCATTGGATCGAAGTCCACTTTGAGCGGTAAGTACAATGTACTGATCATCTACTTTGGCATCGAGATTTTTGCCTTCGTTGAATACAAGTATTCCACCGCGTTGACGAATCATCCATTTGTTGTTATTTTGGTCGATTTCTAACCCTTTTAATTCGTTTTCTCCAGAAAGTCCAATTTCAAAGGTTTTCCATGTTCCAGAAAGGGTGTAGCATAGCAATGGTGCCTCTGCTCCATAGCTAAGAATCCAAATATTGCCCTTGGAGTCTTCGCAAATTCCGGATACCCAAATAAATCCGTCGATTCTCTTTTTTAGTGGGGAGTTGGTTTCATCCCATCGACCAACAATTTCGTTATTTTTAAAAATGAGTACGCCGAAACTGTGGGTGGCGGCAATTTGCCAATCCCGTTGTTTAGCGTAGGCGGTATAGGTGAAATCGTATAAATTGGTGTTCAGTGGGTGGCTGATGTTGTTTTTCCAAACACCCTGATGATGAATATAGAAGCCACCGGGGTTGAACGCATTGCCAAAAGTGGCTGTAACACCGCCCGCTGTAGTAAGCATGTGGTTGCCGTGTTTGGTCATTCGGAAGGCTGCGTTGGTGGCAGGACCGCTGGGCAAATAGGAAATTTCTCCGTTGGGGTCTTTTTTTATTAATCCATCCTGAATCCCTGTACCAAACCAATAGATGCCATTCTTAAACTGAGTTACCGAATAGACCAGATTGATATTTTGACTTCCAGATCCGCCTATATTGATAATCTTACCCGGATATACAATATGCAGGCCTTGGTTGTTGGTCCAAATTCTTGCAATCCTCCGTTTTTCTAAATTAATGGGGGATAAACTGCCCTGGGAATAGCGATAAGCGGTAGAATCCATCTGGAAATACAGGGTATCACGGAAACTTGCCAATTCATTGCAGGTTCTACCATTGCTTTGATAAGACCAACGCCATTCGTTAAAATCATTCAGGTTCACTAATTTACTCCAGGGCGCCCTCCGTATCCCAGAGATGGTGCCTATGTATAAACTATCTTTGTTTATACAGCTCCCATAAACCGGTATGGAAACACCTTGATCGCCGATGGCATTGTAGGAGTCTGATATTTCGAAATTCACTAAATCAATGATGAGTAAACCGAAATAGGTGGAAATCAAAGCTTGGTTATTATTGAAATGGCAATGATATATGGATTTATCACCTTGTAAGGGTTTATTGAAATAGCCGGGTACATTATGAATTACGGCATCGTTGGAAAGAATATCTATGTTCCCGTCACGATATCCGATAAACAATAAGTCTTTTGCGGCATTGTAACTTAAACAAGTAATTTCTTGGCCATTGAACCCATCGTCTTTGCTTAATATTTCTAACTCGTTAGTGGATTCTTTTACCCGGAAAAATCCTTGAGGGCCAGCGGCATAAATATACCTCGAACTGGCTTCGCAAGTAAAAATTTTTTGGAAACTCAAATGGGATTTCCAAGATCCAGTAGGGGATAGTTGAGCAATAAGAGACGGAGAATTAAAACAAGTGAATACAACTATCGCCAATAACCACAGATTCCTATACTTTTTTATATTAAGTACTCCCATATTGTAGGACGATTAATTGAATGTATAACGCAGTTCAAGGCCAAAGTCCGATAACGCTGTATAGAAACCAACTCCTGTTTTCGGGATCATAACACTGCGGTTGTATTTCATGGCTAAATTGATTTTGGTATTAACTTGATAGGTCATGGATGGAGCTATTCGGATTTGTCGCATTCCGGCAGAATAGCGATTAACATTCAAATCGATTTTACGAATGGCAGTAACGTTGTCAACAACCCCTACGGTTAAGTCGAACCGGAAATCGTTGGGTAAATACACAAATCTTCCATTGCGTTTGAAGGGCAACGTAAGTCCAGTTACGCGATAACCACCCGTTAGTTGGAATTCGTTGTTTCTAATTTCTGTCATGTTGAAATTAGCTGCAAATAATTTTAGAACCCGGGAGCGCTTGTATTCAAAACCCATGGTCCAATTGTTTTTAGTAGTAACGTTCAAACCAATTAATGGATAAAATCCTTCGGTGATTGTTACTTCAGCAATCTGATGTTTAGGGGTGAAATCTTTGCCTACTTGTAACAATTCATCGGGAGTATACCGAAGATTTTGGGTATAATCTCGAATGGAATACCTTCCGTTATAAGCGTGTTTGATATTGATATTACTGAAAATATCACCAACGGCTTTGATTTTTGTAAGTCCATTGTAATTGATGTTCCAGTTTGGTAATGGAATGGCGGGGAAGGCGCTAATTTTCGTAGTTCTTGGGTCAAGACCTGCGTAAGTTGTATAGAAACTACCAATCAAAACATCCTGATGATTTTTTGAATAACCCGCTGGGTATTTGGTAATTGGATCTATCGCGTTTGCTCCAACTCGGGGATCATTCAACGATAATTCTTCAGCCACCGCATAGCGATTCCCCAAGAATTGATTGAAAATAGGATTGGGGTGCTCGTTATTCAAGTTAGAATCTTTGGCGAAATGGGTGCTGAAGAACCAGCCCGACATGGAGAAGGTTCCTGTTTGTGTAAGACCTTGGTCAACCCAGTCGCTTCCATCAAATTTGAATATGCTTCGAGTTCCTTCGGTAACACTGCGGTTTAGATCCAATCTAATCCGGAAGTTCTTAATAGGTTCCACCGTAATATTACCGGAATAATTTTCGGTGAAATTTTGTGTGTAGAAATTGGATTGCCTACTGTCTGATTTAATAGCACCTTGTTTCGCTAGATCATACCGTAAATTGGCATTTTGAGCACCAAAAACAAACGGTAATCCTGGTTGTAAATGCGTAAAGTTATTGCCAAAATAATCGGGTCTATGAGCGAAGCCCGGTAATTCCATGCCCGCCTTTTTTTGGTAATTTAACGAAGCATTTTTTAACATACTCACAAAATTCCCAACAAAAACTTTGGCAGGATTCGCTTTTTGTATGGGTTTGCCTTTTTCCAACGCACTATTAAATCCAGTTTCTTCTTCCCCACCTTTTTTCGGAGGAGTGGGTGCCTTTTTGGGTTTTTCTAAATCACGGAGCCAAGGGATTTGACTGTACAGCTGGGTGAAATTAAGTTGACTTGTAATATTAATATCTTGACTGTTTTGAATACGATTCCCCAAAGATTCAAACGCGGGCGGTGCTTGGTTCCATTCGTAAGCGGTACTGTAGGTAACGGAGGTGTTTATCCAGCGCAGCCATTTGATTTTTGAAAAGGGCAGGGTATAGGAGCCCGATGCATTTTGCGTAAATCTACTGGTTCTTCCGAAGCCTTTAAATTCATTTAATATAGAATCGCGTTTTGCTTCAGAATCTATTTTACCATATGGTTCTTGAATTCGAGCATTTACCTTGGCGTTGTAGTTAATGGTAATGGACGATGTTAATGGTAATACTACGTTGTAGTTACGAACGATGGTGAAGTTCTTATCGAATAATCTAGGATTGATCTGTTTAAAGCTATTATTATTCCTTGATTGTTGTTCTCCATACAATCGGTTGAGCTGCAATTGTGTATTAAAAGAACTTGGAATCAAGTTGAAATTGAAATCTCTGATCAATGCCAATTTACTTGATTTGATTTTCTTAAACGGCTTGATGTATTTGGTAGGGATAGCATAGGAATATCCCAACGTGGCTTGCGTTGTTTTTAAGAAATATTCTTCGATTTGTTGGTTGCGACGATAATTGTTTTGGTAGCTGTAACCGGCTACAAAATTCTTTCCGCTCCAAGGTCTTAACTTCACACCCGTACTGCCTGCGCCAAACTTAACATTGGCTAAATTGAAACTATACAAGGAATTATATTCTTCCGCTGCTTTACGAATGGTTTCGCGCTGTTTTGCATCGGCAATACCATTTAGGAAGTACTTTAATTCCAAATCGGGGTTTAGTGGGAAATATTTTGGTCTAACGTAGTTTTCCGAATATCCAATATACATGGGGATGGAAACTCCTGAATTTTTGGGGAAGAACTTACCCAATTCCAAGTTGGACGATATATCGTAATTCAAGTTCGTGCTCAAACTACGATCGTTAAGTTTCTTATCTACATCTCCAAAACCGATGGTTCTAACCGTTCCTGCAAGGTTTAACATTCCCAAATCGGCCAATTGTGTTTGAACATTCGCTAAAGCAGCCCAACCACCCCCGTTGTTAATGTCTTTAACCCGCAATTCGTTGAACCAAACTTCAAAACATTTAGGAGTTTGCGAGTTGTTTTTTACCCCGATCATCATAACCTTTAAGTTACTCATATCGGGTAAGCCGATTACGGAAATTTTCCCTTTGGTACTGGAGGGTCGAATAAACGGAGCCGTCATTGGCCAGCCACTGTTTTGACGTAGAATTTTCAGGTCGTAAAATTCTTGCATGGCGATATCAATGAAGTTTGCATCGGGCCATACCATCTTATCGGCATTCGCCATGTTTTGTGTAACCCGTCCGCGGGTCATGGTTAATGGAATTTCGTATTCGTAATAGTTGGATGAAAGGTCTGTTCCAAATCGAATAAAAGCTGAAACGTCTCCATCTTCCACCTGAGTTCCATTAGATTCTTCGGCGTGAACGAATAACTGTAAGCGCTTGTAGTTTCGCACGTCATAATTGCTGGTTTTGAAGGCTGCCCGAGCATCACCTCCTTTTAAATCACAAACTTGTACGGAAAGCGATTGCTCGTTTTCTTGCACCATTCCCAAAGAGGCCATGTTTTGCACGCGTTCAACCCCAGGAGGAACTTTGTATGCAATGGGTGCTCGTTTGCTATTTTCTTCAACGTTTACAGTACTTACAACAAACTTGGTTCCATCGTTGGGATCTATTGGTACTACGATTCCAGGCGTTTTTAAGGAGTTCGTGTACCGTCTCCAATCGGCGCGAACCATGTTGATATATCCCATTCTCAATATAGCAGAATCGTTAAATCCACGCATAATCATACGCATGAAACGAATGCTCTTGAAATCAGAAATATTACCTACGGCTTTCTCAAATTCGCGAATCGGAATTTTTAACTGATACCATACAATCTCAGCGTCTTTACCATTGCGTAAGGTTACATTATTTCGAACGATATCGGCTACATAGTTTCGGCCGATTTGCATTTCGTTCGCATTGATTTTTATTTTATATTGATAATAATCTTCGTTTTGATTTAAGGTGAAATCACGGTTTACGTCTTCATCACTTGGCACGATGCTACTTGATTTTGGCATGTCTGAATACCTGCCCGTAAGTTTGTCGGTACTAGAATTACCCTGCAATCCCATAAATTTTCGATATCTACCGATAATGTCTGCATCCGCTGTAGTGTAGCTTTCCTCCAAGTAGTGAACGAAGTTGTCGTTAGAGGGATCTGCAAACGCCGACTGATAAATCTTGGAATTCGTACCAAAGTTTAACGCTAATTGTTTTAGATAAACACTATCAAAATGGCCTCGTTCTTGGATATCACTCATACCATCTAACCCTAAATCCTGGTTACTGATAGCCGTACTTTGATTATCGAAAGCGTAGTTGATTTGAGGGGATTCGGGGACAATAGCAAAAGCAGTTGTATCGGAACTTTGAGTAGCGGCATTAGGGTCTGGCAAGCCGTTTTCAAAGGATTTTCTGCGATCAGGTAAAATGTCTTCGCTAACACTACCTAAATGCAGCAGTAATTCTCCATTTAGATTTTTGTTGTAAAAAAATGGGTCATACATCCATATTTCGATGTAATCGATGTTGGTGCCTTCAAAGTCGTTTTGATCCACCCTACGCATTACACCGGCCCAACTTTTTGAAGGATCTATTAATTCTCCGTTGGCATTGATTTCGGTGGGTTTGCTGTTGAAATTATACATCCCTCTTTCTTTGGGACGAAATACTAAATCTAAGGTTGGTAAAATAGTAGGGGATCCTGGAGGGAAATTTCTTTGAGGAAATACCTCTCGTTGATCCACCTGACGCATGTACGGGTTACTTAAAATGGCATCCACCTTGGTTTTAATGTTATCGGGCATATCGTTACTCCGATAAAACAATTGGTCTATGCTATAAAAACTTAAACTTGCATGGTGATTTAACCATTCTAATTTGTTGGTTGATTTGGTGTCTTCAAAAAACTCGGGTTGTTTTTGTGGTATGGAAGCGACTACCCAATTGTTAACCGTTTTAAAGTCGTTGGGTAATTCGGCATTTTCAAAATCTTCCAAGTTAGAAACTCCGCGATTATTGCCTTGCGAACGGTGGTTGTGAGGAACAATTTTTGCAACTTCGGCATATGCCGTTATGCTGGAAACCTCTTTAGTTTCCAAAAACGGTAATTTATCTACCAATTTGGTGATAAACCTGGATTTGCTGCTGTAGGAAATATCGGCACCGAAAATGGTGTTTAGCAATGGTTCTTCGTTGAAATTGGTTTTGGTAGTGATGGGGCGTTCGTACATGTGTAGTGCGGTTCCGCCAATCATTAATTTCTTATTGAATTTATGTTCGATTCTTCCCCCCAATAGGGTTTTTTGTTGTATATTAAAGAAACTCTGACCGTCTGCACTGGCTCGAATTTCGGCACCCCCTTGCAGCAAACCTTGGTTCAATATTTTTACTCTACCTAGAGCATAATCTACTTGATAGTCTGTGCCTTCGGTCAATGGTCTTCCGTTAGCGGTAACGCGCACAGAACCCCGTTGTAAGTTGGTAGTCCCTAAAAATAATTCCGCTCCGTTTGCCCCCTTGTAACTTCCTTTTAAGAAGAATTTATTGTGTTTTACGTCTTGCTGTGCTAGCCATTTGGTAGAATCATACAATGCATCGTAGCAATAAAAATCGGCTAAATCGTTACTCCCGTCAAACTTATCCCGTAAATCATCTCCAAAGGGTTCAACCATGGGGAAAATAATTCTTGCGTGCTGCAGGTTAATGGTAGTTCCTTCGATGGCATCAAAAATTCCGTCGGGTTTAGCTTCCTGCTGACGGTTTAACTTATCCATCCCTAAAACACGTATTAATGGGATTCCTCCCGCTAATTTGGGCAACGGTTTGTTTCCAACAGGGATGTAATCGTAATCTCCACCGGTGGAGTCATCGGCATAAATAACATTAAACTTGAAATCTTCTAAGGAAAGAGAATACGTATTCAAAGCATAAATGTTCTTCATCATCAATCGCCACATAGGAAGTCTGGTGCGAATGGTGTTGCCTTTCAGCATTTTTAAGAACATCAATTTTTGATTTCCCGGTGCTACATCTCTACTAAATTCCCCTACCTGATAGGTGTTTCCGTTGTAGGTGTATTCAAAGGCAACCGCCAAAATTTCGTCGTTGTTTAATGGCTGGTTCAAAGAAATATAACCTAGCTGATTGTTTACGCTGTATTCTTGGGTGGTTAATTGTCTTGCGTTGTTAAGAATGTCGAAATCAACGGTTTGCTCAAAATCGGGTTGTATCTGGTAGATTCTATCGATGGCTGAACCCAAGGTTCTTGCTTGATCGTCGGATGCGATTTTTGCATACAATACGTTGCCGTTGTTGTCTGCCGCTGGATCTGCAGAACTGCCTAATGTGGTTCGATACGGCTTGGATTCTCCTAAATCCTGAAATGCCATGATATCGCGTGGCGTTTCTAAATTGGCATTTCTGTTGGTTACCCAAACCTCCACACGGTTGATAATCACACCGCTGGAAATAATGGGCAAATTTTCTAATGATTTATTGTAATTCTCTCGGAAAAACTGGGCTAGGAAAAAGTGCTTATTCTGATCGTAATTATCTGCCGTGATTTTAAACTCATTCATCTGAGCGCCACCTTTTAACACGGTTTCGGTAGACTGACCTTTATTTTGAGAAAAAACGGTTTTAACCGTGGTTTTTCCAAATTGCATGGTGTTGGAGAAGCCAAAGAGTGAATTTGCCGGTTTAATTAATTGGGTAGGTAGATTCAAACTCACATTACCCACTTGTACATCTTTCAAAATCCCGTCCGGCTTGCCTTTCCAACCCAAATTGGTTTGATTATCGATATCAAATGCTGCCTCTGTATCATAATTGATGCCCAATTTCACAAATTCTCCAACATTTCCGTTGGCACTAATTTGTAATTGCTGATCAAATACAGGTACAAAATACTTCTGTTGACGTTTAGAAATGCTTGGATCTCTGCGTTCATTGAAGTTTCCTCCCAATTTGATCATAGCGCTTCCCGATAACTGAAAGTCAACACCCCCTTCACCAAAAATTTTTGAAATGGCGGGGTTGTTAAGTTCGCCTTTGATTAAATCGGTGATGCCTCCAGTGGATGAAACCGTGGTATTGCTTTTCGACTTTTCACGGAAATATTGCTGATCGGCTGTTTGTGCAATTTTTTTGAAATATTCGTTAACCGATAGGATTTCGCCGGTAGGATAACTCAAACTTCCTATTTGTCTAAACCCTTCGTATCGGTTTTCTTTGGGATTGTACTTCCATTCCGTCTTAATGGGGTTAGGAATATCAATTTTACTGCTGCTCGCAGGATCTTGGGCAACTTTGAATTTTAATGGATTTTCAGTAGTGGTTTGTGCGTGCAATACCTCGCCAATCCCTGAAAAAACAGCAAAAAGTAGGCATATAGTTAAAAAAGACCTCGAAAAGGTCCTTTGTACAGCAGTCTGTCCATCCAATTTCAACATCCGTAATTACTTGTTTCTCGTAGCTTTTTCGGCAATAGGCAAATGACGTAAGTTTTGCAATTTACAAAATTTTCAGTGAATTTTTTATCAGTTCCTCCACGCTGGCTTCGTGTCCCAGTTCTTTTGTGATTTTTAATAGGGCTTTTTCGGCCGAAGCCTTTACGTACCCTAGGGTTGTTAACGCCAACAGTGCTTGTTCGTACGCTTCGTTTTGGTTGCCTGAAATGGCTACCATCGCCGAAGATTTTTTGCCACTTCCCAACTTGTCGCGGAGTTCTAAAACAATGCGTTGAGCGGTCTTTTCTCCAATACCCTTGATGCTTTTCAATAAGCCAACATTCCCATTTAAAATGGCGGAGGCCAGCTCTCCGGGATTTAAGCTGGAAAGCATCAACATCGCCGTGTTGTTTCCAACCCCTGAGACGTTGGTGAGCGCTCGAAACATTTCCCGCTCCTCAGGGTCTGCGAAACCATACAACGACATACTCACTGGGCTCTGATTTTCAACCTTGAACAATAGGTCCAGGAATAATCTGCAGACTTTATTGCCCTTAATTACCTCGTATGTGGTTAGGCTGATGGCAATTCTATATCCCAAGCCCCCCGATGAAATCACCGCATGGGTAGGAGAAATTGCCTCAATATTTCCTTCAATATATTCGTACATGAATTAAACCTTTGCGTATTTTCTGCGTCTAATCCAACCGTTAATTAATCCAAATAATAGAACTGTTAACAGTGGTACCGACATATTCAACCACTGATAGAACGTTTTTTCCTGCCGAATCTTTTCCTTGTCTAACAATCTTACTACTTTTTCTTTAGCCCGAATTTCAATGAGTCCATTATCGTCAATTAAATAATCGATGCAATTGAGCAAAAATGTCTTGTTTGCGAAGGTATTCCGAGTGAATCTATCATATCCTGTTGGGAAAATCATTCCCTTTTTGGAAGTGGCATTTCGAGCAATATCTCCATCGGCCAAAATGATCATTTTGCTTTTTCCACGATTGATAAATGGCAATTCTGTGAATTTTCGTTGGTACAAAAAGGGCGATAAAAATTCGCCTTCGATTAGAGCGCCACTTAATTGTGTACCGCCCCGCAAGGTGTTTTTGTAGTTGTCGTCTTTGCTTTGCATGTAAACGGCCTGTAAATCTATCCTTGCAGGAGGAGTGATGATTTTGGTGTTAGGCGATGAAGTGAGTAGGGGTACTACTTGAAGATTATCCGCCGCTTTGATGTTTATGGTAGAGGCAAATTGCGACCATACCAGTCCCAAGTTTTTGGTGATGGGGTGGGTGAGTCCTGCCGATGTGAAAACAGGGAAATATTGAAAATCAATTAATTCGGGTCTGCCACCAACAGGAATGGGTATCGCATTGCTCAAAGCATCGGCCAATAATGTATTTTCTAATTTGATTCCATATTTAAATAAAGAGGCTTCGATGTTTTCCAACTCTCGGCTCATCGCTATGATTTGGGAGTTGTTCTCAAACGAATCAATTTCCGCGGCGATTGGGTCAACCATCCACAATATTTTGCCGCCTTTCATTAGGAATTGGTCGATTAGATACAATTCGGGTAGGCTGTAGTCGATTTCGGGTTTGCAGACAACCAATAAATCGTTGCCATTTAATCTGCGTTGTAGTTTTTCTAATAAAACCAGTCCCAAACTATCGGGGTTTGTTTTCTGTATAACGTCTAAAAATGGTCTTGCGGATTCGGGGTCATTTACATTCAGATTGAGTTTAGAGATATTATAATATTTGCTCAATTCCAAAGCGAACGCTTTTATTCGGTCGTCTGTCATTTCGCCACTGCCATCAGCAAAGACGATATTTTTGGGTTTGTCCAAGGTACATTGACGCAATCCGTTTGCGATTTCGTATTCTAAATTATCAATCGCTTTTTGGATGTTTTCTGCCGGATCCAAGGCTACATCCAATTGATAAAAATTCACGGCAACACTTTTGCCAGCGTAGTTTAATTCTGCAGCTGGAACCAGTTGCTTTATGGTTAATTGATCACCCGATTCGTCTTCAATATCGCGTACAGCAAACAACCCTTTTCCTGCAAAATCCTCAATAATGGCGGAAATTTCCGATCCTGTTTTATCGGCAAAGGGGTCTACTATTTCTATTTCGATATTTTTCCCGGAAGCTTCTCGGAATTCGTAGGCTAAATCCCGAATTTCATCCCGCAATTGCCTGAAACGTGGACTCATTTCGCCATCGAGGTATAATTTGAAATAGAGTTTTTCGTTCAGCTTAGAGCATAATTTTAGGGAGGTCTCGGACAGGGTATACCTGTTTTCCGCCGTTAAATCGATGCGTTTGTAAAATACATTGGCCAATACATTGATCACTACAACAATGACCAACAGGGTACCCCATTCCAAAAAGGATGCGTATTTGGCGGTTCGGTTTGTGTTTTTTGTTGTTTTCATTACCACTTTCTGCTTTCAAAAACCAACTTAGTGCTTCCGAGAAATACGGCGGCAAACCCAACAAAATACACCACATCACGCGTATCCAATACTCCACGGGAAATACTGCGATAATGGAAATCTAAACTAAACCATTCCAGGCTTTTCCCTATTTCGGCCAACCATTTCAAATCGCCCAATAAACCCAATATTCCATACCAAAAGAAGCACAATGCCATGGAAATGATGAGTGAGATGATTTGATTGTCGGTGAGAGAACTGGCAAACAATCCGATGGCAGCGTAGGAGGTAGCTAGCAGTAGCAATCCAAAATACGATCCAATGAGTGCGCCGTTATCCAATGATTGCCCCTCAACTAAGAGCTCTTGGATGGTGTAAACGTATAATCCAGTGGGCAATAAGGCGAACGCAATTAACGCTACGGCGGCTAAAAATTTCCCCAAAATGATGGCCGAATCGGATATCGGTTTGGTGGTAAGGGTTTCTATAGTACCCAATCTCCTTTCCTCCGATAGCGATCGCATCGTTATTGCTGATACCAAAAAGATGAGTAAATATGGAGCAATGTTGAACATTACTTGAAGGCTGCCCACCCCCAATTCTAAAATGCTATTGTCTTTGATCAACCAAAGGAATAGGCCCGAAATGATAAGGAACACCGCCATTACGATGTAGCCTATTAAGGAGCCTAAAAAGCTGCGAATTTCTTTTTTAAATACGACCCACATGTCCAGTTACCGTTTTAAAAATGTTTTCCAATGAATTTTCTTCTTGTTGTAATGCGATAATCACATCTCCTTTTTCAGCGGCTTTCCGCGAAATCTTTTCCCGTAAATCTGCCGTGTTGCCTACAATTTCAAATGTGGTAGGACTGATGGTTGAATAGGTTAGTACTTCCGGAATTTCTGTAAACCAGGTTTCCGAAATGGACGATGAAAACTCAACTTTTACGGTTATTTGATTTAGGGACTGATTGTTACGCAGTTGTTCGATTCCTCCGTTGGCTACAATGGATCCTTTGTTAATAATAATTACCCGAGAACACATGGCCTCCACCTCTTGCATGATGTGAGTGGAAAGTAACACTGTTTTTTCGTGACCTAGATTTTTAATTACCGATCGCATTTCCATGACTTGAATGGGGTCCAATCCGCTGGTGGGTTCATCCAAAATGAGTACTTCTGGATTGTGAATGAGCGCTTGTGCTAAGCCTACGCGTTGGCGATACCCTTTGGAAAGTTGACCAATTTTTTTGTGGCGTTCTGGACCTAATTGTGTGAGTTCAATGGCTTTATTGGCCGCTGTTTTTCTGTCTTTTACCCCAGATAATCCCCCAGCGTAGTCTAGATATTCCAACACGTACATATCTAAGTACAAGGGATTGTGTTCGGGTAGGTATCCAATTTTTCTTCTTGCTTCGATCGAATTTTCAACCGCATCCATACCACATACTTCTATGCTGCCTACCGTGGGTGGGATATACCCCGTTATCATTTTCATTGTGGTGGATTTTCCCGCTCCGTTTGGACCAAGAAAGCCTACAATTTCTCCCGATTTTATCGAGAAATCAATGTGGTCAACTGCCCATTGCTGACCATATTTTTTTCCTAAACTTGATACAGTTATACTCACGATTAATTTGCAAAAATAGGTGACTATGCAATAATAAAAACGCTAGAAAAAGCATTTTATCTTATCGGCGTCTACGATAGCTGGATTTTCGGGATGAACGCTTGTAATAACTGCGTTTTTTCTTGTACCGGGATTTAACCGTAGTTTTGGAATAAGGCAATTGATAGGACTGTTGAGATACGTATAAGGTGTCCGTGGCGATGGAGTACTCGCCAAAATTAATTACGTGGCTTGGATTTAACGGCCTGCCCAAAAACCGTGTTTCAAAATGCAGGTGCGGACCGGTGGAATGTCCGGTAGAACCGCCTAGCCCAACACATTGCCCAGCATTTATCAAGGTGCCGGGTGTAACCAATAATTTACTTAAATGCGCATAGAGCGTTTCCAGTCCGTTGTAATGTCGAACCACCACACAATACCCATAACCTTGGTAATATCTACTCATTCGAACCACACCGTCAAAGGCGCTAAAAACAGAATCGCCAATGCTGAGTTGTAGGTCGATGCCTGTATGTGGTCTTCCATGCCGCCAACCGTAAGTAGAATTGGTTCTTCCATACATGGGCATGGCAAATTTGCAATCCGATTCTACCAATACCAGTGGAACTTCCTCGGTTAAGTTTTTAAGGCTAAAACGATAGGCATCAACATGTAAGGTGTCCCAGAAGGCATAAAAATCGTATTCCGGTAACATGCCCGGCAGGGTGTATTCTTCTTCTTCGTAGAATTCCAAACTATCCAATGTTCTGCCGTAAATTCCTTGGTTGAGGGGCGTTACCGTGTTTCTTTGGGCAGCCGGTGTAGGTTTTCTGTAATACGACTTTTTCTTTTTTTTCGGTGGCGCGGCAGGGTGGTTGCTGTACACGCGGTTGAAAGAAACGGAAGCAGTTGGGATTATTAGGTTTGTAAACTCGCTGGACGAACGCAGTGAACTACCGAATTTAGGCCGTGCAAAGCAATTTCCTACAAGCATCCAAGCACTAAATAGCACTAAGATTTTGCAGGGATAATAATTCAATAGCTTGTTCACGGTCTCTGATCAGTTGATTTTTCAAGGCTTCAAGCGATTCGAAGCGTTCAATTTTACGCAAAAATTGTACCAAACCTAAGGTGATTGGTTGGTTGTATATATCTTGATTGAATTCCAGTAGGTGCGCTTCAATTTTGGTGTCGATACCATTCACGGTGGGCTGGGGGCCGATATTGCAAACCATGGGAATTTGCACCTCGTGAATCCACGCATACCCGCAATAAACGCCGTGAGCAGGAATGAGCTTATAGGGGTCTTTTATGGAAATGTTGGCGGTGGGAAATCCAATGGTCCTACCCAATTGTTTTCCTTTTTCCACCATACCGGTAAGTAGGTAGGTGCTTCCAAGTAATTGATTTGCTTCGGAAATATTGCCCTCCATCAATGCTCTGCGAATTCTGCTGCTGCTAACAGCTATCGCTTCGATGAGGTTTGCTTCTATTTCTAAGACTTCAAATCCGTACGACTTTCCAAGTTGCGTTAATTCTTCAAAACCACCGGTTCTATTGTGCCCAAATCGGTGGTCATAGCCCACAACCATTATAGCAACTCCCAGGCTATTTACTAAAATATCTTCAACAAATTCGGCGGGTGATTTTTTACTAATTTCTTCGGTAAAGGGTAAAACTAGAACATAATCAATGCCGATATCAAATACCGCTTTAGCTTTTTCTTCAATAGATTGTAAAGTTCTCAGCGATTGATCGTTGGGATTAATAACCAATCGGGGATGAGGGTGAAAAGTGAGTAGTAAGCTTTTTTTCTGTTGCGATTTTGCTGTGGCTACCACTTGTTTTAATACTGTTTGATGTCCGCGATGCACGCCGTCGAAGGTGCCTTGGGTGATCACCAAGCCTTCATGTTTGGGTACTTCGTTGAGATTGTAAAACAGGTTTTGCAACATTTTGCTGCAAATTTCGTTTAAATTTTGCGGTTAATCTGCTTGCTCACGTTAATTTTGTTGAAAATGCTTAGGCTAACGATTGTTGTATTTTTATTTGGAATCTCTGGAGCAATGCAAGCTCAAATTGGAGGGAATGGAGTTTTTTCTATCCTCAGAACACCCATGCATGCACGATCGTTGGCTTGGGGTGGATACATGAGTTCACAGCATTCGCCGGACCCCATGCAAGCCAGTTCAAATCCCGCATTATTACGTAGCGGACATCATCTGAATTCTGCATTTTCGGCAGGTTCATTGTTGCCAACAATACGAACGGCAAACGCCTTGGTTGCTTGGCATTCAGGGCATGCAATAGCCAATGATTCCTTGCGTGAATCTAAACCTACCTTTGCTTTTTCGGCCCAGTATATCGATTATGGTTCTATGTTGTCTTATGATGATGGCGGAAATAGTCTTCCTGGCATATCGGCTAATGAAACCAATATTTCTCTAATGGCTGCTAAGCCGTTGCGCAAGAATTGGTATGTTGGAGCTCAAGCAGGAATGGTTTACTCCATTTTAGGCCCTTATGTTTCCAATGGTATTCATCTCACTTTAGGGACAACCTACGTAAATAAAGATTCCACCATCACCACTTCTTTATTAGCGCGAAATCTGGGCGCTCAAATCATTACGTATCGGAATGCACCGCGTGAGAGCCTCGGTCCCAATTTAGAATATTCGGTGTGCTTTACCCCCAAGCATATGCCGTTTCGATTTCATATCACCGCACACAATTTACAACGTTGGGATCTCACCTACAATCAATACACGGGAACTACGGGCCAGGTGGATTTAAGCGGAAATCCCGTGGTGGTGGAAGAGGCTGGGTTTGGAGAGAAGCTGGCCCGACATATTGCCGTGGGTATGGAAATGGCGATGGGTAAGAATTTGTCGTTCTTGTTTGGGTACAACGATCAACGCCGTAAAGAAATGAATAACAATTATTTCCGAGGAACAGCAGGGTTTGGTTGGGGATTGAAATTTAAATTTTTGCGTTGCGATGTTACCTATTCTTCGGCATCGTATTTCCCGGGATACAATTCCAATGTCTTTACGTTTATATTGAATACAAATCGGTTTGTCAGAAAATAAGTTGGTGAAAATTAACATTGCAATTGACGGCTATAGTAGCTGCGGAAAAGGAACAATCGCCAAATCATTGGCACAAATACTGGGTTATCGATTTATTGATACCGGTGCGATGTACCGAAGTGTAACCTTGTATTTTATTGAAAATGAGGTGGATATTTCCTCCCCTAAATCGGTAGAGGACGCGCTAAACCATATTGCCATTGATTTTTCCATTACCTCCGAAGGTTTGCAAGAAGTTTTGTTAAATGGGGTATCGGTAGAAAAGGAAATCCGAGAAATGCGTGTTGCCGATAGGGTGAGTGAAGTGGCTGCATTATCTCCCGTCCGAAAAAAATTAGTAGCCTTGCAGCAACAAATTGGCGCTAATAAAGGGGTGGTTATGGATGGAAGAGATATTGGTACGGTGGTGTTTCCGGATGCCGAATTGAAGATATTTATGACGGCTCGACCTGAAATACGAGCCAATCGCCGGTGGAAAGAGTTGGTAGCCAAAGGGGATTCGGTTACGGAAGCCGAGGTGCTAGCCAATTTAAGTCATCGCGATTCGGTGGATTCTTCCCGAGAAGACTCTCCACTAACACTCACAAGCGATTACCGCGTTTTAGATAATTCCGATTTGGATAGAGCGCAGCAACTGGAGTTGGCGATGTCGTGGGTAAAGGAAGTTGTAGGTCATGAAATATAATTGGCCATAAATCGTAATTGGCCATTAATTGCGATCAGCTATGGATGTAGAATACTGAGGGATTAATTTTGTTTAAATTTTCATCGATGGGTAGCTCATTTTTGGTGAACATTCCGTTGATATCTTCGTTTGAATCATAGCAATTTGGATTGTTTTTTTGTAGTTATCTATGAGGCAGAAAATTGTAGCAGGAAATTGGAAAATGCATAAGACCCTGGAAGAAAGTCAGGCGTTAATTACTGAAATTAGAGGGTTGGTTCGTGACGAGTATCGCGGACAAGGGAAAGTGGTTATTGCTCCTACATTTATGGCCTTGCCATCTGCTGTTCGGTTGGTAGAAGGGACAGAAATATCGATTAGTGCGCAAAACGCTCATTACGAAGACCAAGGAGCATTTACTGGAGAAATTTCTGTGCCGATGTTGAAATCGGTGGGTGTAGAATATGTGATTATTGGTCACAGCGAACGTCGTCAATATTTTGGGGAAACCAATGCCATGTTGGCGGCTAAAGCCAAATCAGTAATTCGACATGGTTTGAAAGTGATGTTCTGTGTTGGTGAAACATTGGAACAGCGTGAGAGCAAACAATATTTTCGGGTCATTGAAGAACAGGTGTCTCAAGGGTTGTTTGGTTTGGATCGCAAAGAATTCGCGCAAGTGGTGATTGCCTATGAACCTGTATGGGCAATTGGTACGGGCTTAACGGCTTCTCCCGAACAAGCACAAGAAATCCATGCGTATATACGTAAGCTGCTTGCGGCACAATACACCACTGAGCTTGCGGATCAAACTTCTATTCTATACGGAGGTAGTGTGAAGCCTGAAAATGCTACTTCTATTTTTATGCAAGCCGATATCGATGGTGGTTTAATTGGTGGTGCTGCCTTGAAAGCACGCGATTTTATCGATATTGTTAAAGCGATGCGCTAATATTTTCAATATTTAATGCACTTGGTGCGTTATTTGTTGAAGGCTTTGAAATTTCTATGAGGAAAGGTTTATTTCTAATTTTATTATTGGGTTTTTCGTTCCGGCTATTTGCCCAGAGCGGTCAGTTTAGTCCAGTACCTGCACAATTTATTGTGGAGTTTGAATCGTTTATCAAAAAAGCGAATGATAAAAATTTAAACCGAAACTTTGGAATTTTTAAAGAAAACTGGGAATTAGGTAAATTCTCACCCAGTCAGCAGAAATTTATCGTGGATATTTCCAATCAGATGCTGTTGGAAAAAATGAGTGTTCAGCCGCATTTTGAATTGTTTATAACCACAGTTGCTGCGTTTTTGGAAAATAAAATGCCCGATAAAGTTCTGGTGCAATGGCAAAAAATTACCCAATCCCTGATCGGCGACCAGAACAAAGAATACCTTGATTTTCTGCAAACTACGGCGGTCTTATTCTCTAAAAAAATTCTATATCAAGGCGGATCATCCATTTACAGTGTAGATACGTTGGACTTCGATATGGCCTATAAAGGAGAGATTATTTTCACTTTTAATAACATTACTCTTACCTGCAAAGGGGTAACGGATAAGATGGAGGTGAAGGCAACATCGGGGACCTATTATCCAGCGAAAAAAATGTGGAAAGGGACCTCGGGAAAGGCGGGTTTTGAACGGGTTTTGGGCGATGAAACTGCTTGGGTGAGTTTTGGGAAATACCAAATTGCCATTGATCAGAATTCCTACAGTGTAGATACGGTATTGTTAAATTATCCGCGATTTTTTAAAGAGCCGATCGTGGGTCGATTTAAGGATAAATTAAGTACAGACCCCGATTCAAATCGAGTAAAAAATTCGGGTTTCCCGGTGTTTAACTCCTTTAGTAACAGTTTGAATATCCGAGGAATTGTTGGCGACGAAAGCTTCTTTGTGGGTGGTTTTTCGATGCAAGGAAAATCCATAACAACGGCAACGGCGGATGGTAGACCTTCCAATATCGATGTGTTTTACAAGGGTAAAAAACAGGTAACGCTGCGCAGTCCATCCTTTAAAATAGTGGATGGTTTGGCAGGTTCATTGAATTGCGAGTTTTTTGTCTATTTGGATAGTGGAAACGTAATTTATCACCCCAACGTAAAAACGAGTTTCTATTTCGATAAGAATTTGCTTCTGATTGAGCGGGGAGAACAAGGCTTGATGCGCGTTCCTTTTCGCGACGATTATCATAAAATTAATTTCGATGTACAACAAATCCGATGGAAAATAAAAGAGCCATTTATGGATTTGGATAACATCAACAACGACCAAGAAGCGCGATTTTCTTCTGAGGAATTTTTTAAGGATATTTTGTATTTGCGTATGCAAGGGATGTTGGCTTCCAACCCCATCGAAAATATTTATGCATATTATAATCGTATGCCGCCCGATCCCGTGGCAGATAAATTACAAAAGGATATAAAAAAGTTAATGACGAGCAAAAATCCAGCAGACAAAGTGTTGATGGATCAAAAAATCAAAGAACTTCAAGAACGTAAAAAAGCTCAACGTGCCAGTTTTAAATCTTCTGAGCGTATCAAATTTAATATCAATGATTATGCGCAGTTTATCGGCTCGCAAAAGGAATATCTGATAACACCATTTATCGAATTGCACGATCAGGGATACATTGTGTACGATCAAGCTCAGGACAGTGCTACGATTTTACCAAAATTGTGGCGACATGTTCAGGCACACCAAAAAACGAGGGATTACGATGTAATTCGTTTGGCCTCAGTTATTGGGAAAAAGCCCAATGGAACATTAAACCTACTGAGTTACGAATTGGATTTGGAAGGGGTGAATCGATTCTTTTTCTCGGATTCCCAAAACGTTATTGTGGCACCCACGGATCAAAAGGTTACAATGCTAAAAAATCGGAATCTCCGATTTGGAGGTCAAGTAAGAGCAGGTAGATTTGACTTCTTCGGTAAGAAATTCAATTTCGACTACAGTCAGTTTAAAATACAGTTCAGCAATGTAGATTCTATTCAGATGTATTTCCCGGATAGCACGGGAAGGAGATTGGTGAAAATTAAATCGGTTATTAGAAATACCTCGGGTACCTTGTATATCGATAAGCCCAACAACAAATCGGGGATTAAGGATTATCCGGAATACCCCATATTCGTTTCGGATAAGGGTTCGGAAGTGTTGTACGACAAATCCCACATTCACGGTGGGGCCTACACGGCGGATAAGTTTAAGTTTGTTATGGATCCGTTTACCATTGATAGTTTGGATAACTTCACGATTGCGGGTTTACGTTTCGATGGTAATTTTATTTCGGCAGGAATTTTCCCTGAATTTAGGCATCACGTTTACATTCAAAAAGATTATTCGTTAGGTTTTATTAAGTCTACTCCTCCGGGTGGATATCCGATGTATCGTGGTAAGGCCATGGGGAATATGACGATGAATTTGAGTGAGGAAGGTTTTTACGGGGAAACCGGTGAAATTGCTTACCAAGGAGGGAAGAGTACGTTTAGTAGGGTCTTATTATTACCCAATCAAACCAAGGGCGAGTTGAATACCTACGATTTGCCGGAGAGTCCAAAATATCCTGAAATTCATGGGGTGAATGTGGCCCTTGACTGGCGTCCGTATGAGGATAAATATACAGTGAGCAGTGGTAAAAAGCCCATCGATGTATTCAAGCAGGGCTATGATTTTACTGGGAGTTTAACTCAATCGCCGTTGAATATTAAGGGCGATGGTATGCTGGCTTGGGATTTGGCGCAGTTTTCTTCTAAAGAGATGGTGTTTGCTACTCAAAAGGCCATGGCTCAAGTGGCAAGTTTGAAGATTTTTGCAGCGGATTCTGCGAAGGTGGCCTTTAATACCACCAATATTAACGGTACCATGGATTTCTCAAAACGGGTTGGAACTTTCTCAACGAACGATGCGGATCAGATGACCCAATTCGCTTATAATAATTTCCAAACTAACCTTAGCGATTATCGTTGGGATATGGATAAGAAAATTATCACAGCTAAAGTTGGCCCTACTGTGGGTAGCGAACCGCCGATGTTCGTAAGTACCAATCCATTGCAGGAAGGGTTGACTTTTGAAGCTAAACGAGCCGATTACAGTTTGGTGGATTACACGTTGAAAGTGCAGCAAATTCCGTATATTGATATCGCGGATTCTCGATTGTTCTTGAAAGATGGTAAGTTAACTATTCGCGAAAATGCAAATATCGATATTGTAGATAGCGCCAAAATCATTGCCAACGTGGATGATAAATACCACGAAATTTATAAAACCCGATTGAAGATTTACGGATTGAATAAAGTGCGTGGTAGCGGATATTATCAATACGTAAACTTGAAAGGAGTGAGGCAAGAGTTTTTCTTGGATAGTGTTATTGTAAACCGCGATAAACACATTGAGGGAATTGGAAAAATTGCGGAGGAGCAAGGATTTACGTTGGATACTAAAATAGGCTATAAAGGTTTCGGTCAGATCGAAAGTACGGAGCCATTAATCCGATTTACTGGGTACGTAAAGCCGTTGCATACTTTTAAAAATATTCTTCCTTCAGCATGGATTCGGTTCGATGGGCGTGTAGATCCTAAAGATGTTGTAATTCCGATGAATGATCCTCGAGATTACGACAATAAAAAGCAATACGTGGGGCTTTTTGTGGCAAACGATTCCAGTCACGTGTACCCGTTGATGTATTCTTGGAAACGCAGGTATTCGGATGACGATTGTACTAACGATACCGGTATTTTGTATTACGATCATACTACCGAAAGTTTCATGGCGGGTAATGCAGCTCGTTTGCGAGGTGGGTCGTTAAAAGGCAGTTACATTCAGTTTTGCGAAAAAGACCATTCCATTCATGCGGAAGGGCCGTTGGATTTTGGCTTGGAATCACCCAATATTCAATTTAAGAATGCCGGTACAGCGGATTTAGCGGTTAAAGATTCGGCCTTCAACTTTAATATGGCGATGATGTTGAATTTCCCCTTGCCGGACGAGTATGTAAAACGGATGACTACAGTGATTTCGGAAAGCAGTACACCTTCTGTAAGTGTAAATAATAATTTCTTTAGAGAAGCACTGGGTGAAATGATGGAAAGCGATAAGTCTTACAAAAATGCGCTGGAATCATTGATGAAAGACGGTCAGTTACGCGGTAAAGACGAAGCGAATTATATGTTTGTAATGACGGACGCAAACTTCCGTTGGGAAGCAAAATTGCGTGGAATGTATTGTACCGATGTGGTGAGCATTGCCTCTATTAGCGGTACTCCGGTAAATAAAGGTGTAAAAGCTACGATGTTGCTAGAGCATAAACGCAGCGGAGATAATATGTATATCTATTTTGATCTTGGAAATAATGAGTCGTTGTATATGCAGCTAACCAAAACTACGGTAACGTTGTATTCTTCTGACGAAGAATTAACCCAGATTTTTGCTAAGACTTCTTCCAAGTTGAAAGCAGAGAATTTTTATATGCGTATGGCTACAGAAAAGCAAGTAGAACGATTCTTGCGCAAATTGTCGGATTACGAAGAAGAATAATCTAATAGTCGATGCCGGTTAGGAAGAGCCCTGAAGCGGGTACAGAATTTCCGGCATCACTTCGTTGACCACCCATCAGCAATTGTTGAAATTCTGCTACGGGCATTTTATTCATTCCAACATCGATTAAAGTTCCAACGGTAGCACGAACCATATTTCGTAAAAATCGATTGGCCGAAATTTCGAATAACAGTCCTTCTTCTGTTTTCAGCCACTGCGAATGATAAACTTCGCATAAAGGGTTGTTGTTGGGAATTTCTCCTTTACAAAATGCAGAGAACGGGTGAATCCCGAGCATACTTGAAGCAGCAAGGTTGGTTAATTCGATATCCAACTCTACAAGCAATGGGTTCCACCAGGAAGTTGATTCCTTAAATACATTTTTCTGAAAATGTATATGGTATTGATAAGTGCGTTTGGTAGCATCAAATCGAGCATGAAACCCAGAATTCACAGGGCTACAACGAAACACTGCGATATCCCCTGGAAGCATTTTGTTTAGCCTGTAGGGTAAATCAAACGGTATGGTTCCTTGAAAATCAAAATGCGCCACAAAATAGGATGCATGCACACCACTATCGGTTCTTCCGCAACCAACTACTTCTATGGGTTGATTGCACAGTTGAGATAATTTTTCTTGCAATACCTGTTGAACCGTTAACCCGTTGGGTTGAATTTGCCATCCGCAGTAATTGGTACCCTTGTATTGCATGTCCAAGCGGTATCGGGTTAAAATGGTTGATGAATTCATAGATATGTTCGGAGTATGCGGTTTTTTTGGGAGTATATTTATTCACTCCCTGCAACAAGTCTGAAATTAGTTCAATGTACTATTGGCAATTCTCGTAAACGATAGCACAGCCTTGTCCTACCCCGATACACATAGTTGCCAGCCCATATTTTAGTGCAGAATTGCGTTTCATTTGATGCAGTAATGTGGCAGAGATTCTTGTTCCCGAGGCTCCCAAGGGATGTCCGATGGCGATGCTGCCACCTTGAGGATTTACAATTTCTCTGGCAATGTTCAATTCACGCATACTGGCCAGTACTTGCGATGCAAATGCTTCGTTTAATTCGGCAATGCTAAGATCGTTTACGCTAATGCCAGCGTGTTTCAATGCTTTGCGTGTGGCGGGAACGGGTCCAATACCCATGATAGCAGGGTCTACACCCGCTGCTCCCATGCCCGCAATACGAGCCATAGGCGTTAGATTTAATTCTTTAAGTTTTTGCTCAGAAACTAGGATGCACACAGCGGCTCCATCATTGATTCCCGAAGAATTGCCCGCCGTAACCGTACCACCCTCTCTAAAAGCAGGTTTCAAGGTTGCTAAAACGTCCGGTGTTGACAATCGAGGATGTTCGTCGGTTGAGAATAGTATCGGTTCTCCTTTTTTCTGAGGAATAGGAACGGAAATAATTTCGTCTCTGAATAATCCAGACTCGTTGGCTTTCTGCCAATTTAGTTGAGTCTCGTAGGCGAATACATCTTGATCTTCTCGACTAATATTAAACTGATTGGCAACATTTTCAGCGGTTTCACCCATGCTATACGGGTGGTACATTTTCGCTAATGTTTTATTGGTAAAGCGCCAACCGATGGTAGTGTCATAGATTTCTGCACTTCGTTCCCATGCATTCGCGGCCTTCGCCATAACAAAAGGAGCTCGCGTCATACTTTCTGTACCCCCAGCAACGATGATATCCGCCATTCCTGAAGCGATCGCCATGGCGCCATTCATAATACTCTGCAAGCCGGATGCACACAATCTATTTACGGTATACCCTGGGATTTCTATGGGTAAACCGGCAAGCAAACTCGCCATACGCGCCACATTTCGATTGTCTTCGCCTGCTTGGTTTGCAGCCCCCAAAATCACTTCGCTAATTTCATCTTTGGAAATGTTGGGATTGCGCTCCATCAATTGTTTAATTGCATGGGCCGCTAAATCATCGGGACGAATACCCGCCAAGCTTCCTCCAAATTTTCCTACGGGGGTTCTTACTATATCAACTACGTACACTGCTTGCATACCGCAAAATTGCGCAAATTCCTCGGATATATTATAACGCGCTTAATATTGCTACACCAAATTGTAAGATTGCGTACCCAATAAGAATACCAATTAGTAATTTTTTATTCGACTTTTTAGCCTTGGTAGATTTTGGTTTCGGAGCTTCATATGGTTCTATCAGCGCTTTTGCCTTTTTAGCTAACATTCTCGCTTCGGATTCCATTTTCATACCCTTACTAATGGATAAACCGCTAAATAAAAATACAATGAGAGACCCTGCTAAAATTATCAAGGCTGGAGTAATTGCTTGACCAAAAGAAAATGCAAATACTATTACAGATGAAAATACGCCAAAAGAACCAATCAATAGCAAAACATAGCCAATAATAGTTGGAAGCAAGCTCTTCTCTTTAAGTTCTTGGGATTTTAACATCATAGCGTCGTGCTTAACTTTGATACTGTCTGGAATAATTAGTACTTCTTCTTCAAAAACGGTATCGTAAATTATAACGGTATCCGGAGGAAATACACGCTTCGACTTCGTAAAAAATGAACCATTAAAATCGCGAGTTAAATCCGATGATTTGGCCTTGGTTGTTTGGGCTAGTTTTAGATCTATTTCCTGATTATTTCGACGTGAAAATTCATTTCCCAAAAGCGATGAAGTGGAGACATTGTTTTTATTGTATGTTGTAGATTTTGAAGGTTTAACCTCGGGTTTGCGGGATGTCACCTCCTTATTTCCGGAAATTCCCCATTGAGGACCATTTATTTTAAAACCGCCACTGTGGTATTGTTTTTCAATTTGGCAAGAACTTAGAAATGCAGAAAATCCAAGAACTATTAATGCATAAAAAGATATTTTTGTCATAATTCTGTGTTAAATCGAGGGAAAATTAGACAACATATTTCTAATTGCTAAATTTGTTGCGATAAATGCAAAAAATACCCCAAAATACCCCCCATTGGTTATGTCGGCTCACATCGATATTGCTGATTGCGGTTATTCCGATGTTGGGGGTGTTTCAGCTTCTTGGAATTAAATATCAACGACATATTACCAAGCAATGCATATTCAATCAAATGGATACGCAGGATTTGGAGACCTTGTTCTTGGATGAACAACAATTTAATGAACCAGAACCGGGCGAGGAATTTTGGCTAAACGGAAATAAGTACGATGCGATTCGGATTTCACCAACCCTCGGTGGCTGGATGGTAATCGCGCTCAATGATAAGATTGAAAAGTTGGCAGAGCAAGCCATGCGCGCTGAAAATTCAGTGCCCTTGCATCCATCTGCTAAAAAGTATAATCCGTATAACAAAAACTGGCAATTCGTGGAGCCTTTATCTGTTGTTTTTCCTGTTTTGGAATATTCATTCGACTTCCCAATCCACGAAATACCGGTTAATCAGCCACAGATCAACTCAGTTTTTCAACCGCCGGAAGTACATTCCTAATGGATATTTAGGATTTCGTTGTTTTCCCGTTGAACTATGTTGATGGTTCGCAGGAATAAACAATGGATTGCCGTCCTAATCCGTGAATTAATATTTGCAATCACAGTAAGATACTTTTTAGTTATTACGTACTGAAATTGGATTGTATATCCGTGCCCCGTTTATAGAATCAATAATACATTGTTGCTGATTTGCTTGTGCTATTAACACTAGCCTTGCAATCGGCAAAAACGCTTTTCCCCTTATTTTATTATGAAAATTACAAAATTCGCAGCGATGGTGAGCTTGATGAGCTTAACCACGCAATACATATACAGTTTCGGATCTCGTGAATCGTTTACGGATCCTTCATCAGCAATGTCCACAGTTGTCATTGCGTTTCCCTCCAATTATTTACACGATAATCCTGAAGTAAAAATGGGATTATATCAAGCCGGTACTACCGATACTTCAGAAACCGAAGAAATGGATGAGGTCTTGGTTTCCGCGCAGCGTTTCGACCAAAAAAGAAAATATTCACCCAGACAAATTGAAGTGGTAAGTGCTAAGAAATTGACCGAATTACAGCCGGCAACCTTAGGGGATGCTTTAATCAATACGGGTCAAGTATTTGTTCAGAAGAGTCAGATGGGCGGCAGTTCCCCTGTATTGCGGGGATTTGAGGCGTCCAGAGTGTTGTTGGTGGTAGATGGAGTTCGGATGAACAATGCTACCTACCGGGCGGGACATTTACAAGACATCATTACCATTGATCCTCAGATTTTGGACCGTATGGAGGTGAACTTTGGATCGGGTTCAACCCTGTTTGGTTCCGATGCAATGGGTGGGGTGCTGTATTTCAAAACGAAAACACCCACATTTGGGAAAAAACAACTGCTGCCCTATGCCGGAGTTCGCTATCAATCGGCCTCCCAATCAACGATTTCTAATGCAGGTTTCCGATTGCAAATGCCCAAATGGGGACTGATTGTTTCGGCTACTCAAAGCAATTTTGGCGATTTGCGCTCGGGTTCCAAGAATTATTCGGATATCGACACTTTTGGGAACCGCAGTTGGTATGTTGGCAGGATAAATAATTGGGATACCCTATTGCGGAACGAGGATCCTCAAAAACAAGTGGGTACGGGGTATGATCAAACGGATTTATTTGCCAAGTTGTTGGTAAAGACGGGCGGTATCCACCATGTTTTAAATGTACAAAGCAGTCAGGCTGATTTGATTCCACGGTACGACCGTTTGACGGAATTTACGTTGCAAAATGGTCAAGTAATTCCTACGTTTGGTCGATGGGATTATGCACCCCAGAATCGGTCGTTTATATCGTATCAGGCAGAGCAAGGTGGTGTAGACCATCGCCAGAGGCTCACATTAGCACGGCAAGAAACCCAAGTTGGCAGAATCACACGAAATTTTCAGAGCAATACCCAGCGTTCGCAAATGGATACAGTGGTAATGGTTACGGTGAACTACGATCGCAGTGATAAGATTTCCAATCGTTTACGAATAAATTCCGGGTTGGAGTATGTGAAAAATCGGGTTCAATCAACGGGGATAAATACCAATGTGGTAACGGGTTTGCAGTCTGTCACAAAAGCCCGTTATGCCGATTCTGGAGCCAGGACGCACATGACTTCGGCCTATGCTCAGTTGTTAGGAGATTTACCCCAATGGAAGGCGAACATTCAAGCAGGTGCGCGGGTTACGCGGTACGATTTGCAGGCCAACTATTCATTGAGAAATCCGTGGAAGTTGCCTTATAATTCGATTGAGTTTTCGAATAATACCCTAAGTTTTGATGTGGGTTTAAACAAAGAAATTGGTAAGATTGCTATTGTAAAAGCATCGGTAAATCAGGCATTTCGAAATCCCAACGTAGACGATATGACGAAAGTATTTGATTCAAAACCCGGAGTTAAATTATTGGTGCCATCGCCAAATTTGCAAGCAGAACGAAGTACCACCTTCGATGTGGGGGTGTTGATGAGCAAATCGGAAAAGTTTGTGTTGGAAGCCGGGGCGTATCAATCCGTTATTGCTAATTTATTATTGGACGAAGTGGGTACCTTGAACGGCCAGGATTCGGTTGAATACGATGGCAGATTGACCCCAGTATATCAGTTAAAAAACATGGCGGAAGGCAGGATTTCTGGGATTTATACCAATGCGAAAGTGAAAATAGTGGATGGAATTTGGTGGTCTGGATCCTTGAATTACACCCGAGGATTGTATCGCAAGGGCTCCGGCAGCTCTGAGGAGTGGCAACCTTTGGATCATATTCCGCCGATGTACGGTCAAACCGCGGTTAAATGGTCGGTTAAGCAGGGTTTTGCGGAGTTACAATATTTGTTCAACGGAGAAAAAAAGGCCCAAGATTACAGCAGCAGTGGTGAGGACAATCAGGACAAACAGCCGTTGGGATTGGCCGATATCAATGGGGATGGGAAGCCCGATGGTTACAATCCGTCCTGGGGTATTTGGACCATTCGCGGGGGGTATTCATTGCCCAAAGGGTTTTCGGTTCAGCTAGCGGTGGAAAATGTCTTGGATTTGCATTACCGTTATTTTGCTTCGGGAATGAGTGCATCGGGCCGCAATATATTGTTGAGCCTTAAATGGGATTTATCGCAAGCGAGCACCTTAAGACGTTAAGCCGATGAGTTTTACTGGAGATTGCTATCAAAAAAAGGGCTAATTCAGTATTAAATCAGAGTACTACATAGTTTAATTTTTCTTAATGGATTATTAATAATTAACATCCCAAACTAACAATTTGGTATTCTCTCCGAAATACGGATTTTCTATTTCGGAGGGAATTTTGGGGAGATGGAAAAGGTTACTCCCCATATCGAAAAAGATATTCTCCGTGTTTTCTTGATTTTCTTATTGGTATTTCTTTTGCTGAATGCCAATCTTTGGATAAGCAGCGCCAACGCTCAGGTGGTGTACGAAGTTCCAGGTAAGAATCATTATTGTACAATAGATCCAAACGGAGTCTCCATTTTACCTTCGGGTAGGTACGTGACCCCAGCGGGAGAAGCAAAGCGAATTACACGAGCCCCCTATGGCTTAGCAGTTTCTGGGGATGAACGTTGGGCACTGGTTGCCCATAGCAACGCCATCTCGTTGGTAGACTTAAGTCAAGATACATTGCTGATTCAGCGTTTCCCGGAATTTAACGGCAAAGGAATTGATGTAATTCGCGGTGCTTCATTTATCGGTCTTCAGTTTTTGGCCGATAATAAAACCGCTGTAATTGGCGGAGGCGACAAAGGAATTGTATGGTTTTTCGATTGTGAGAAAAAGCAGGTTGTAGATTCCATTGATGTGGGTGCCTTTCACCCCAAAGCGCCACGAGAAGCTTTTCTTACGGATTTACTGATTGATGCGAGTAGAAATGAATTGTGGGTTCTCGATAGAGCTTGGAAGGAATTGTATCGCATCGATTTAAAAACAAAAGCACTTATTAAGTCGTTTCCTACCGGTAGAATTCCCTTTGGATTAGCCCTTTCGGAAGATAAAAAATCCATTGTATTTTCCAATGTGGGGGTATATCAGTATCCCTTGCTGCCCGGAGTTACAAAAAACAATAAAGATTCTGCGTATTTGCATTTTCCGCCATTTGGTGCCCATACCGCCGAATCCGATACAGGAACTTGGGTAAATGGTAAAAAAGTACCCGGATTGGGCAAAGCCGATAACGATGAGTCGATGTCCGTTTGGATGATTGACATTCTTTCCAATCAACAAGTTGCCACTATTAAAACAGGATTACGCATCGGCGAAATGATTGAAGATGCGGAAATTGTTGGTGGGTCTCATCCCAGTTCCTTGGTGTGCAAGGGCAAATTTGCCTATGTTTCTCAAACGCAGAACGATAATATCGCCGTCATCGATTTGAAAAAACGCAAGGTGGTTCGATATATTCCCATCGTTTCGGGGACTGTATTGGACGAAGTGCGAGGATATTTCCCTTACGGTTTGGATATTAATCCTGCTGCCAATCAATTGTATGTGGCTCTGCTAGGGTTTAATGCAGTGGCAGCGATCGATTTGAAAACCAACAAGACCTTGGGCTTTTTACCGGCCGGATGGGGTGCTACCCGCGTGAAATTCTTGCCCCGAAAAAACCAATTGCTACTAACTTCAGCTCGCGGATATGGTGCTGGACCCAATGGAGGTATTGGGTTTAAGGCTCCGCCTCAAGGGACGTATGTTGGCGATATCCAATTGGGGCTAATCCAACGAATTCAGCTCACCGGAAATGCCCAATGGGAGCAAGGAAAAGCAGTTTGTTTGCGAAATACCTACACAGAGAAAAAAATTGCATCTTCGGTGAAGGATGGTTCATCGATGGTTAATGTTTCTTCGATTGCGGATGGTTCTTCTTTAAAGGATGGTTCTACAACGGAAACTGAATCTTCCCCAGCCATCCATCAATTACCCATTTCTCATATTGTATATATCACCAAGGAAAATCGGTCCTTTGATGAAGTGTTTGCACAATTGCCAGACGTTAAAGGCGATTCATCGTTAGCCCGATTTGGAGTGAATTGCGAATCGGTGATTAGAAAAGACATTCAAGATCGTTTGTCTTTATTAAGCGATAATCCGTTGGGCGCGGAAGAGTTTCGTAAATTATTAAAAAAATATGGGTTGGATTCTTTAACCTTAGACGCCTTAATGCAAGCGAAAAATGTAAAAATCACACCCAATCACCATAAAATTGCTAAATCGTTTTCCTTATCCGATAATTTTTATTGCGATAGCGATGCCTCCATTCACGGGCACCATTGGATGATGGGTACCATCCCCAACGAGTACGTAGAGACCAATTCGGCCAATGCCGGATCGTATCGGTTATTTTCTCCTGCACCGGGCAGGATTTTCCCTAGAACTACGGGTGCTCAGGATGCAGAAGACTACAATGAAATTGGTGGTTTTTGGGAGGCTTTGCAACGAAACAATATTTCGGTGTATAATTTCGGTCAGGCCAACGAATACACCGATGTGCAAGAAGAATGGTACGATACTGCCAATGGTACTGCCTTGGCCGTTCCGTTTCCAATGCCAGCAGCAATATTCCCTAATACCTCACGCAAGTATGCCGGGTATAATATGAATATTCCGGATCAATTTCGCGTAGAGCAATTTGAAGAAGAATTTACTGAAAAATGGCTAACAGGAAAGGATACTATGCCTCAAGTTGTAACGATTCAGTTGCCCAACGATCATACCACGGGACCTCGTCCACAAGATGGATATCCCTTTTTACACTCGTATGTAGCCGATAACGATTTAGCTTTGGGAAGAATGCTCCATTTTCTATCGCACACTCCGTATTGGAAAAATATGTTGGTGATTGTGACCGAAGATGATCCCCAAGGTGGAGTAGACCATATCGATGCTCATCGGAGTTTATTGTTTATGGCAGGACCCTACGTAAAGCGAGGATATGTTTCCCATACCCACGCCAATTTTGGTTCCATAATAAAAACAATGTACACGTTGATGGGTATCAAACCGGTGAATCATTATGATTTAACGGCTACTACATTAACCGATTTCTTCACAACAAAACCGGATTACACTCCGTACCTCTTAGAGAAAAGCGATGTTCGAATTTTTGATCCTGAGGTAGCGATTAAAAAGTACGATCGAACCATTCCGTGGCGAGAAGTAAAGATGGGAGAACCCATGGACGATGAACGATTTATTAATAAAAAATAGAACGATGAATATCAAACATATTGTAAGCGCTGCATTGGGTGTTATACTCATGCTGTCCCAAGTTTCGTTGGCTCAATCGAAGAAAAAGAAGAACAAATCAGCAGGTAAGGCTGTTCCGATCCTTGTATCCGAAACAAAACCGCAAACCCCAAGTATCAATAATTCTGTACCAGTAAAATTGCCCAATGGCTGGAGTATTTCGCCGGTAGGGAATCAAATTCGAGTAGGAGATTTGCCAATGAAAATGGTGGTTCATCCGTCTCAGCGGTGGGTGCTGGTACAAAATGCGGGTCAAAGCGATCATTCTATCCAGGTAGTTGATGTGCAAACGGAGAGGGTAGTGGATAGTATGCCGATGAATAAAACCTTTTACGGAATGTGTTTTAACCCATCGGGCAATATTTTATATGCTACCGGTGCCAATAACAATTGGATAGAGGTATTTGCGTTTTCCATGGGGAAATTGACGCGTAAGGATACGTTGGTGTTGGGGACTCCATGGCCTACCAGGATTTCGCCTTCGGCCTTGGTGTTAAGTGTCGATGAAAAATCGTTGTATGTAGTTACGAAAGAAGATTCGGCCTTGTATGCCCTTGATTTATTATCGAAAAAACTTATTGGTAAACTAAAATTGACTTCTGCGGCGTATGATATCCGGATTAAGCCCGTAGATATCGGGGAGAAATTGAGCCCGGAGAATTCGGAATTGGTCATTAGTGAATGGGGAAACGCTACGATTGCATTGGTGAATCCGAGCACGCTGCTGGTAAAAAAGAGAATCAAAGTGGGTTCCAATCCCAACGAGATATTGTGGGACGAAAAAGGAAATAGAATTTTTGTGGCTTGCGGAAACGATAATACGGTGTATGTGATTGATTGCACCCAGTACCGCTTGGCCGAAATATTAAATACAGCCATTGCGGCCAATGCACCTACAGGATCAACCCCCAATGCGATGTATATCGCCAATAATCGGTTGTACGTGGCCAATGCCGATAATTACAATTTGGTGGTGTTTGATGTTTCGGAGCCGATGGAATCTACGTTGTTGGGACATATTCCTACCGGCTGGTATCCAACTCAGGTAACGGTTGCTGCCGGTAAATTATGGATTTGCAATGGCAAAGGAATTGCATCGGCACCCAATCCCCGCGGTCCTAATCCAACGGCGAAACGCAATCAAGTAACCTACCAAGGCGGGATCAAAGCCATGCCCGTTCAGTACATTGGTTCATTGTTTCGAGGCACGTTGCAGGTAACCGATTTGAAATGGGCAGAGAATCCACAAAATCTAGTTTGGGGAACTAAACAGTGTATAAAAAATATTCCTTACCAGAAATCCCAAGAAACGGGAGATAGCTCAATACCCAAGGGAAATCCTATTCCTGCGGTCTTAGGAGTACCTTCACCCATTAAACACGTGTTTTATATTATCAAGGAAAATAGAACCTACGATCAAGTGCTAAGCGATGTACCGGGTGGCAATGGCGATACAAGTTTGCTGCTTTTTGGTGAGAATATCACGCCCAACCAGCATAAATTGGTGAAGGAATTTGTGTTGTTGGATAATTTTTATGTGGATGCCGAAGTAAGTGCCGATGGTCACAACTGGAGCACTGCTGCCATGGCCAACGATTACACCGAAAAAACCTGGCCGGTGAGTTATGGCGGTAAAGGCGGGGATTATGTATACGAAGGTCAATGGACCATCGCCCATCCTCACAAAGGTTTTATTTGGGACCATGCGAAACGCGCAGGTATTTCTTACCGTACGTATGGGGAATTTGCCGATGACTACAAGGCCAATATTCCGTCGTTGGAAGGTCAGTTTTGTACCTATTTCACTTCATGGGATGAGTCTGTTAAAGATAGCACCCGATTTTGGCAATGGAAACGCGATTTTGATTCGTTAATGTCCGTAAATAAAGTTCCCCAATTAAGTACCTTGCGATTCATTAACGATCATACAGAAGGTGTTAGAAAAGGTAGGCCAACGCCGTTTGCGCATGTTGCCGATAATGATTTAGCGGTAGGGATGTTTGTGGATTATCTATCCAAAACCCCTCTATGGAAAGAATCCGTGGTGTTTATTTTGGAAGACGATGCTCAAAATGGCCCAGATCATGTGGATGCCCATCGGTCTACGGCGTATGTGGCTGGTGGTTTTGTAAAGAGGAATTATATCGATCATACCCATTACACCACTTCCTCGATGCTTAGAACCATGGAATTGATTTTAGGAATGTCGCCGATGAGTCAATACGATGCCGGTGCCACATCAATGTGGCGTTGTTTTTCCGATACTGTTATTAACCAAGGGTTTAATCATGTGCCAGCAAAAATCAATTTAAACGAAAAAAATTCGGCCGATAATCCTCGTTCTACCTCTTATTTAATGGATAGAAGTAATTTGTTGAAGTTGGACAGGGAGGACGAAGCCGATGAATTTATCATGAATGAGGTTTTGTGGAAATACGTTAAAGGGGAAGCGAGTGTATTGCCACCAATAAATAGAGGGATTGTTATTACCCTAGGAGAATAGAAAATCAAAGTATTACGCTAATGCTTAATTTCGTTATTCGCGGCCGAGTGATGATTTTCTTGGCTTTGTTGGGGGTTGTTTCCGAGGAAGTACATGCACAGGAGCAATTGGATTCAAATTTTCAGCGATCCATCAAAGAGTTGGCAATAATTGACACGGTTTATATTTCATTTCGACCCGGAGAACTTTCGCAAAAATCTGCCTACACCGGATTTTCATTGAAGAATCCTATCAATGCTACCTACCAAAGAACGGTACCTGAAGCCTTATCTGAGATTCCGGGTATCCAGGTACAAAAGACCAATCACGGTGGGGGATCTCCGTATTTACGTGGCATGACCGGCAATCAGATTCTTACGTTGGTGGATGGTATTCGATTGAATAACAGTACGTTTCGCTATGGGCCTAATCAATACATCAACACCGTTGATGGAATGGCGCTTTCTGGAATGGATGTGGTTTTAGGAACCGGAAGTGTTCAATACGGCAGCGATGCCATTGGCGGTGCGATGATGTTGTATTATCGGCAACCCGAATTTACTGGGTCAACGAATTTTAAATTAAGAAAAGTAGGCGGAATAACCCGTACGATGGCTCCAACAATGGAAGGCTCCCAGCGATTATATGCAGATGTAGCAAGTGAAAAAGTGGCATTAACGGTTGGTCTAACCTACCGCAAATTTGGGGATGTTATTGCTGGAGGTTCCAACATCAAACAGACACCTACTGGTTATCAGGAACTGAATGCGGATGCCAAATTGAGAATTAAGGCTAAGTATGGGGAATGGCAGCTAGCGTATCAAACTAATAACCAAGAAAATGTACCCGTTTATCATAAAGTGGTGTTGGAAAACTTTGCGGTTAATTCCATGGATGTGCAGCAACGACAATTGTTATACGCTCGAAGAATAGTTTCGGTTTCAGAAAAAACCCAATTCAAGCTAACAGGCGGATTACAGGGCAGTAACGAGGAACGTACGTTGAGGAAAAATAATGCAACTTCGAGTACGTTTGAAAACGATGAAATCAGGACGAAGTTTGTTTTAGCCGAATTGAATCATCGATTTAAAAATCACTGGATTATTAATACTGGGTATGAATTGTATAGCGATAAGGTAGTGTCGATCCGAAGAAAAACAGATTTAATCACCAGTACAATTACCGATTCAAGGGGGCTTTATCCCAATGGCTCTTTATTGTTTCAACACGGTTTTTATGCGATGATGAAGGGGGAATGGAAAAAGGCTCAGATTACCTTGGGAAGTAGATTGCAATCCACAAGCACTACGATCGCCGATATTACTTTGGGCGAGGTGCAGGATAATAATAGAGCTTTGGTAAATACCTTGGGACTATCATCGGCTTTAGGCAAATCGGGAACCATCGTGGGCGATAATTTACGTGTTTTCGGCAATTTCTCGAGTACATTTCGCGCACCCAATATTGATGATATGGGAACACTCGGGATTGTGGATTTTCGATACGAATTGCCCCAGTTTAATTTGCGTCCAGAGTATTCCAACAATCATGAGGTAGGTTTAAAGTTAAATGCGAATAGACTGAAATTTCAAGTTTCCTATTACCAAAATTACTTGTACAATGTGATTGCTAGGGTAAGAAAGGGCCAAGACTCCATAAACGGGTATCCAGTTTTTCAGAAAGAGAATATTGAGCGTGCAATCGTTCAAGGTTTGGAAGTTTATACCGAGATTTCCTTGGGCAAATCCATGTTTATCAAGGCGGGGTATGCTACCATGCGTGGCGATAACTTAACGAAGAATGAACCCATGCGTAGGATTCCACCTACCAACGGATTGGTGCAATGGAATTATCTCTGGGGAAAGGAAAAATCAAATCGTGTATTTATTAAATATTGCGCCGCTGCGGCACAAAGAAAATTAGCCGCTGGCGATATTTCGGACAACCGAATTGGTAAAAATGGTACTCCCGGGTACCTGCAATTGGACATCGGTGTGCAGTTTTTATGGAAAGATATTCGAATTGCTACCACTATGCAAAATTTAAGTAACGAATATATTAAGGTTCATGGTAGTGGTGTGGCAATGCCGGGGAGAAGTATTAATTTGATAATCGAATTTTAACGATACTTAAATACAATTTTCCACCTAATTGTTTGAATATCAATTATTTGAATTTTATTTTGCAATATGTAACGTTTGATATTGTTTATAGGAATATTATCATTTCGTTGTTCACGGTTCATTAATATAGATTATAATTTTCCATAATACCGCAGGTGTTTTTTTGAACCAAACATCTGTTAAAATGAAAACAAACTCTTTGTTACAAGCAAAACGGTTATGTGCCACGGTAGCGATTGCCTTGGCAGCTAACAGCCTATTTGCTCAGGAAGCCAAGATGGATTCCGACACTACCCGTGTTGGTGAAGTTGTGGTAACTGCGCTAGGTATCAAAAAAGAAAAGAAGAAATTGGGATTTGCCGTTTCTGAAATTCAAGGTGCATCTTTAGTGAAGGCTCGTGAAACCAACGTGGTAGACAACATGGTGGGTAAGGTTGCGGGTCTTACCATTGGCCAAAGTGCTGAATTATTGGGTACTTCACAAATTGTATTGCGTGGTAGCGATATTCGACGTGGTCAGTCTGTATTATTTGTAGTAGATGGTATTCCCATCAACTCCGATGCATACAACCTTTCCCCCGATGATATTGAAAAGGTATCGGTGTTAATGGGTCCTGCTGCTGCGGCTTTGTATGGCTACCGCGGTCAGAATGGAGCGATTGTTATTACAACTAAAAAAGGTAGCAAGGGCGGCGTTACAGTAGATATTAATACCTCTACAATAATGGAAAATGGTTTCTTAACCATTCCTAAAGTTCAGGATAAATATGGACCTGGTGATCACGGTAACTATTCTTTCGTTGATGGTTTAGGCGGTGGCGACAATGATGGTGACTATGATGTTTGGGGTCCAGCATTGAACGGACAGTTAATCTCTCAGTACGATAGTCCTATCGATCCAGTAACTGGAAAGCGCATTCCTACTCCTTTTGTAGCACGTGGAGCGAATAACTTACAGCGTTTCTTGCAACCTGGTTTATTGAATACCAATAACTTCAGTATTGCATCGTCTACAGACAAAATGGACGTACGTTTTTCATTCAGTAATTTGAATCAGCGTGGTATCGTTCCAAATACAGGGTTAAATAGTAATACGTTTAACATTTCGAATACCATTCGTTTCTCGGATAAATTCCGCATGAACGCAACGGTTAACTACAATCGTCAATCTACAGACAACATCAATGACGTAGTTTACGGTCCTAACTCATTAATTTACAATATTGTAATTTGGCAGGGTGCGGATTGGGACGTTATGTCCGATGATATCCGTGGTATATGGCAGCCCGGAAAAGAGGGGGTACAGTCTATCCACTCCGAGTACAAGCGTTACCAAAACCCATGGTTCGTAGCCTACAAATGGTTACGTGGCCATTACAAAAATGATTTATATGGGTATACTAGTTTCGACTGGGATATTACCAAAGATTTGAATTTGATGGTAAGAACTTCGGCAACAACGTACGATGTATTGCGTACTGAGAAAATGCCTTTTAGCGCTCACCCATACGGTCGTGAAGAAAATCGTGGAGATTACCGTGAAGATAGAAGAGCGATGTTTGAAATTAACAACGAATTTTTATTCAACTACAACAAAAAGCTAGCTGGATTGGATGTTCATGCATCTGTGGGAGGTAACCGCAGAGACTTTAACTACAATAGCAGTTGGGCGACTACGGATTATTTGAACGTACCTGAGGTATATAATTTCGCTAACAGTGCAAACCCAGTGCGTGTGTTCAACTTCAATTCTAAGATGGCGGTAAACTCGTTGTATGCCTTGGCCGATATCGGATCGAAGTATTTATTTGTAAACTTAGGTGCTCGTATGGACCAGTTATCAACCATGCCTGCTGGAAATAACTCGTTTGTTTATCCATCAGCTTCGTTGTCTTTCTTACCAACGGAATTATTTACAGGTTTGAAATCAAAAAATTTGAGTTTCTGGAAATTAAGAGCATCGTTTGCTCAGGTTAAGGGTGGTTTAACCTCTCCAACCATTTCACAAGCTGGTAACACGTTGGGTTATGGATCGAACTACAATTCTCCATACGATGGACCTGCTTATGTAAACGCTGGAATTTACAACACGCCTTTATTGTATAACGGCAAGCCTTCGGCAAACTTTACCAATGTATTACCAAACGCTAGTTTAGCACCTTTCCAACGTACAGATTTTGAATTTGGAACCGAGGCTCGTGTATTGAATAACCGTTTGGGTGTTGAAGCTACCTATTATATCTACAATGACGGTCCTGGTATTTTCTCTCGTACAATTTCAGAAGCAACTGGGTATACCAATCAAGTTGTAAACGGTATCGAAACGCAGCGTAAAGGTTGGGAAGTTAGTTTCAAAGGGGATGTAATTAAGGCGCGTAAATCGGGTGGTCTTTCTTGGAATTCTATGTTGAATTTATCTCGTTACAGAGAATATTTAACGGCTGTTTATGGCAATGTTGATCAAATTGCGGCTAACTATTTCGTAAGCGATAACTCAAGCAACCGTTTCTTGAAAGTGGGGGATCGTATCGATGCTTTATACACGAACGGTTTTGCTCGCACTCCCGATGGCCAAATCATCAACGATGCAGGTGGTCGTCCAATCGTATTGCCAAAAGGTCAATTCCAAGGGTATACTTTACCTGATTTAGTGTTAGGTTTCTACAACCAATTCACCGTGAAGAATTTCACAATCGGTTTACAATTCGACGGAAGAATTGGGGGTTTGATTGTTAACCAAATTCAACGTCAGACGTTCCGTGGAGGTCGTCATATTGAGACGGTTCAAGAAAATTTAAAAGATGCTAATGGTGTTTCTATGGCCTCTGCGCGTGAAGCGGATACTCGTGGTGAAAAAACATGGTTGGGTGAAGGTGTACAGGTTTCTTCTGGTAGCATTCAGTACGATCCTATCACCGGTGAGATTGTAAACTACGGTGACTTAGCGTTTAAGTCAAACGAAACAAAGACGTACTTACAAGATTATATCAGCCGTTACTATGGTCAGTATGAAGCCAACATCATGAAGAAAGATTACATGAAGTTGCGTGAATTAACAGTTACCTACAACATCCCTACAGCAAAAATGGGTAAGACCTTCAAAGCAGCTTCTGTTTCTTTGGTAGGTAGAAACTTATTGTATTTCGCTAAAGGATTGGATGATTTGGATATGGACCAGTTCCCTGGTATGACTGGATATTCTGCATTGCAGTCTCCAACCATGAGAAGATACGGTATTAACATCAATTTAACTTTCTAATTACTAATAATTTAAACAATGAAAAAGATATTTTTTGCAATAGTGGCCGTAGTAACTGCGTTTACTATGAATAGCTGTTCGGTGGAAGGATTAGACAAAGATCCAAATCGCCCAACCCAGGTAACTCCTGATTTGGTGTTGAACGGTATTTGTTTTTCCATCAATCAACGTCCTTGGGGTGGAGATGCTCGTATTTGCCAATACAATTTGTGTAATTACAACTATTACGGAAACAACGAGTACAACTGGGGAGGCGCCAGTTGGTCTTACACTACCTTGAAAAACGTTCTAAAAATGGAAGAGGAAGCGAAGCGTATTGGTAACCCAGACGTGAATCCTTATTCTGCTTTAGGTAAATTTTTCCGTGCGTATTTGTATTATCAGATGACCATGTTAACGGGCGATGTTCCGTTGAGTGAAGCATTAAAGGCCGATAATTTCTTACCTAAATACGATTCACAAAAGGATGTATTTAAGCAAGTACTAACTTGGTTAGAAGAAGCAAATGCCGATATGACATCGTTGATTGCCTCCGGTAAAACTACCTTCTCTGGCGATATTTACTTTAATAACAATTTGTTGGCTTGGCAGAAAATGAATAATGCTTTCACCTTACGTGTGTTGATTGCATTAAGTAACAAAGATGCCGATGCTGATTTAAATGTTAAAGGTAAATTCCAAGCGATTGTGAGTAACCCATCGAAGTATCCTGTGTACACTTCCAATAGCGATAACATGCAGTTTGTTTACAACAGTACTTTAAACAAATACCCTGTAAGTCCTGATAATTATGGTTTTGATGCCTTGCGTTACAACATGTCTTCTACCAATATTTCCATACTTACGTATTTGAAGGATCCTCGTGTATTTTTAATTGCTGAACCAGCAGGTGCAAAATTGAAGGCGGGTTCTGGTTATACCGATTTTAACTCGTTTGTGGGTGCAGATGCCAATCAGGATTTGGCGGACATGTCTACTAAAATGCAGGTAAGTAATGGTGGTGATTATTTGAATGGTGAGTATTCTTTGTACAATCGTTATCGTTGGTATCGCACTTTTGTTGCTGAGCCTTGTATTCAAGTGGGGTATTCTGAAATGTGTTTCAATATCGCTGAAGCGGCTCACCGTGGCTGGATCTCAGAAAGTGCTTCTGACTGGTACGAAAAAGGAATTAAAGCTAGTTTTGCATTTTATGGTATCAACAATGGTTCGGTAGATGTATATGCTTTCAGAAACGGTGGTTCACCTACCAACGCGGCTGACTACATCAAGAATACCTACAATTTTGATGAAGCGGCTTACTTCAATCAGCCGGTAGTAAAATATGCAGGTGCAAACGATAATGGTTTAAGACAGATTATTTCTCAGAAATACCTTTCATTCTTCCAAAACAGTGGTTTGGAAGGGTATTACAACTATCGTAGAACTGGGTTCCCTACGTTTTCTATCAACGGACCTGGAACAGGAAATAGCGGTTTGATTCCTAAACGCTTCCAGTATCCAGCCAGCGAAAGAACTAATAACGCAGCAAGTTGGAAAGCAGCTGTGGATGCGCAATTTGCAGGTAAAGATGATATCAATGCCGAAATGTGGTTATTAAAGTAATTTATTTTTTTAAATTATAGTAGTAAGGGAGGTTGAAAGAAATTTTGACCTCCTTTTTTTAATTAAATTAGGGTGGAAATCGTAGAAATTATAAAAGAATTATACATCTCGAAGGGTAATTTGAATTACGGAGAAAATGTAACGCAAATCGAACATGCAATCCAGTGCTGGACGCGGGCTTGGGAGTCTAAATCGGATCCAGAAATGCGAGTAGCGGCATTTTTGCACGATATCGGACATTTGTATTACGATGAATCTAAAATAGATGGTGGTGACATGCAGCATGAAAAATTAGCTGCAAGATTGCTCGCCGATTGGGGCTTTTCCGATAAAATTGTTCGATTGGTAGATTCGCATGTTTGGGCCAAGCGCTATTTGGTTACCAACGAGCCGTATTATATTAATAGACTTTCCGCTGCCAGTTTAAGCAGCTTAATGAAGCAAGGGGGATTAATGAGTGAAGATGAAAGTCAATACCATAGACAGTTACCGTATTTTTCGGATTGTCTGCAATTGCGTCGTTGGGATGACGAAGGAAAGCGAATCGACATCGATTCGGAAATACCAGAACAAGTATGGCACGATATAAACTATTGCTTAGAAAATTATCCTCCGTATTCGGGATTCTAACCTTATCCAACGTTTAATGGGATAGGTGAATTTATAAGTAATGGGTAAAGTAGAAACGGGTATCGTATTTCGATACCCGTTTTTTATTTTGTTATCGATTCTACGCATTCTTCGGCCATTCCCCAGCCTAATGTCATGCCTGCTCCGCCTGGCCCATTGGCAAGAAAAACGCCCGGTTGTATTTGTTCAAACCATTCGCTTTTGCCGTTAGTTAATTTCAAGTATTGTCCCGTCCAGCGTTGCGCTATTCCAAAATGAATGGGTTGAATTACGCGCTGCATATAGTCTAAGATACTCTGGTCTACGGTATCGGACTGGAAGGGGTCGTGGTGCATACCATAATGGTGGGAATCTCCAATTGTCAACTGACCGTTGGGATTCTGAGAAACCAACAGATGTACACCGTTTTGTAATTGTAAGGGGAATTCGTTTTCGCAATAGTTTTTGTACTCATCCATGGATTTACATACCTCATACGAAGGGTAGTGTAAAAAACTCAGTCCCGCGCACAATGCGGGAATGGTGTCACTGATGGGATGACTTCGTAGCATATTTAAGCTGGAAATAGTGATGGGTGCGGCATTGAAAATATCGGGAAATAATAATTGCGTTTCGTAACCACTAGCTAATATGGTGATATCTCCTTGGTATTTGGTTCCATAATTACAGGTTAGGGTATTGCCCTCACATCGTACAATGGTAGTATTGAAATGAAAATTTACATTGTATTTACGATGCAGATATTCGGGGATTTCACGGATAGCAGTTCTGGCTTCAACAATAATTTCGGTTGGACTGAATAATGCACCACGTACAAACTGTTTATTGATAAATGGCACCAAGGATTGAACTTGGGACAGTGTGTAAAATTCCAAATCGGGTCTCGCGGCCTTTTCCTCATCGTAAAATTCTTGTCCCATACTAATTTCGATCGGATTGCACAGCAACTGCAGGGAACCAGATTCTTTGTACCATATTTTAGCATCGTCACATACTTCTTTCCATATTTCGCGAGTGCGCATGGCTCGGTTGAGTAAGCCGTTTTTATGTTGACCGATGGGCCATACCATTCCGAAATTTCGGATGGACGACCCCGTAGGTTTTTCGCTGCGTTCAAAAACATTCACCGTATATCCTTTGATGGCAAAAGCTCTGGCGAATGCCATTCCAAGTATTCCGGATCCGATGATATTTACAGATTTCGTCATGAGTGTTTGTTTTTATTTATTTGGTAACAATATCGAATAGGCAACAGTGAAATTAAAAGCACGGCGATACTGCCCCAAGTAAGTAGTTGTTCAAAGATGGGGAGCCATTGTACGGCTGATTTGTTTTGAAACAAGGCAATGGACATCACGATAATGGATGCCAAATACCCCGTTGAATCTGCCGAATACATCAAGAAACCGCAGTTCCCTGGTGTGTTTCGGAAACCAATAATCCGATTCATAATGCTGATATTTATAAGAATATATCCCGCATACATTCCCAGCCCTGATAATAGTACTAAATAACTACCAGAAAGGTTATGATTTTTATATAAATAGAGGGTGATTAGGTTAAGTAGACCACCGCATGCAGCAATCACAAAGGTGAGTTGAATGGCTTTTAAGTGGTTTTTAATCAGGGAAATAAAGGGTATGCCGGCAAGAAGAATCAGGGTAATAAGGGTTTCGTATTGTGCAATGTTTTTACCACTATAATTATGACTTTCGGCTAACAACTCCGCATTGAAATTGTCTCGAAAATCACGTAAAAAAGTGAGCACGGCATAGATTAAGATGGCGGGAATTAAAAATTGTATGTTCTCCTTAAAAAAGGTTTTTCTTTCCAATTTGTTAAGCTCAATTCGAGGGGCATTCCTCAAGGTTTCTTCGGGAGTAGGTTTCGGTGTTTTATCTAAGAAATATGAAACAATGGAAGCCAGTATGCAAGCTATGGCTGAAAGCGTTGCCGCCGCATTTACCGCAGGCATTTGAAAATGATCTTGCAATTCCAAAGCAGCGTATTTTACAAAACCAGAGGAAAATACAAAAGTACAAGCCAACATCGCCCCAATAAATTCAGTAAGATCTCTGCCTTCTACGTAGCTAAAAACGATGCCCCAAACTATTCCCAGCGGGAAACCGTTGGCAAACATTAGCAGCGGCCATATACTTAAAGGAGTAAAGGGTAGAAGCCACAAGGGGATAGAGGCGGAAAATAATAATGTAATTAATTGGCTGCGTCTATTGCTGCGTTTTAGTTGACCGATCCACCCAATTCCAAAAAACTTACTCAATGTATACCCCAATAATTGAGCCATCACCATCCAACTTTTGATATTCCAACCCCAGAGAGTTTCTGCGTAGATAAACCCAGCAAACGGTTTGCGAATAGCATACATGCAGGAGTAGGTTGCAAATGCTACTAAACCCAGTAATATCGCGGTAATTACCTTGGATTTCATGCGCTGGTTTTTTTAGGAGTTGACCAGTAGTTGTTGTTGAGTATATTTTGTTCGTGGGGATTTACGAACTGCAAAGGGCATTTTAATTTTAGTAATAGGTGGTCGATTTCTGCAAAACCTAAATTTATTTCGTTCGCAAAATGTGCATCGGAACTCTTAATACAAGGAATTCCTTCGCTGGATAGATATTCTAGAATTTTGGTTCCAGGATAGGGGAGAGATCGATTTAGATAATAAATGGGTCTCGAATTAATTTCCACCAAGTCTGTTCCATTGTAGAAATTTTTAAAAATTTCAATGATGCTTTGCTCAAACCATGTTTGAAGGGGTTTGAACGCATCCATTTTACTCGCGTTGATTATGATTTTGTCCAAATGGCCCAAGATTTTTTGGCAAGGGGATCGAAATTTGAACAACTCCTCAATGCCATTCAAGTAATCCGTTAACAAGGATTTCAAGTTCTTGTTGTACAATTCATGCAATCGGCAGAATTGCGCAAAGTCGCCATCGATTTCTAGGTAACCCCCAATTTCATGCTTGGGCATGGGATTAGCTAAATAATGAACGCTAGCGATAATATAATCGGCATTCACCACTTCTTTAAACTCCAATGCCGGAAAACCTTTGCCCGGAATGTAATCTATTTCCCAACCGCTATACAGGGCTATTTCTTTCTCGAAATGTAATTTAAGGGCTTTGATTTCCTTGGTGTATGCTTGAACGAGGTTGCGTTTCATAGACCAAGAGGATGGAAATGGAAGCGGCGCATGCGAACTGAATCCAAGGTATTCCCATTTTAAATCCAATGCCGCTTTGATGATAGCAATCGGTTCGGAACCACCATCGCAGTAATTGGTATGGGTGTGCAGATTCATGTGCTACGATAGTCGGACATAGATGTTTAATTGAAATGTTGGAATTGTTATTGAATTTCTAATTTTCAAAATATTTTCAACCCAATCGGCCAGGTTGTTGAATTATAACTTATTGTTTGTTAATAATTTGTTGCCATATAACTGTAAACATTATGGTAACAATGAATTGAAGATTCTATAAACGAATTACTTCGGTTTTCGTTCTAATATGCAAGAACTATGGCCAAGCAAAAAGTTAACGCAAATCGAAAAATTTTTGTATTAGATACTTCGGTAATTCTTTACGATCACCAAGCTATTTTGCAATTTGACGAACACGACGTAGCCATACCCATTTCGGTATTGGAAGAATTGGATTCCTTTAAAAAAGGGAACGATACCTTAAATTTTGAAGCCAGGCAATTTATTCGATACGTAGATACTATTTCGGCGGGTACGGCTCTTAGTGATTGGATATTGTTGAAGGAACACAGTCCATCCAGTTTTTGTGTAATCATGAATGAGGCCGGCGAAAAAGAAAAGGATGCAGTTCGGGTTTTTGACGATAAAAAAGCAGATCATAGAATTATAAATGCCGCACTAAATATGCAGCGGAAGTATCCTCAAAGACGCGTGGTTTTGGTTACAAAGGATATTAATTTACGATTAAAGGCAAGATCGTTGGATTTACCGGCTGAGGATTATGAAACGGGGAAGATCAAAGATGTAGAAGGGTTGTACAAAGGGATCAAACAGATTGATTTGGACACGGATTTGTCCATTACTCAGTTGCACCAAACGGGTAGGATACCGTCTTCGGATTTATTGGATAAAAAACCCTATAGCAATACCTATTTTATCGTTAAAAATCACCGCAGTTCTACCTTAGCCTATTACAATTCCGAAGAGGATATGTTGGAAAGAGTTGAAAAACGGACAGCCTACGGAATTAAACCAAAGAATGCGGAACAGACCTTTGCAATGCATGCTTTATTGAATCCAGCAGTGCAATTGGTTACCATACAAGGGGTTGCGGGTACGGGAAAAACGCTGCTCGCTTTGGCGGCAGCGTTGGAGCAAAGAAGCAATTTTCGACAAATTTTCCTTGCTCGACCCATCGTACCATTAAGTAATAAAGATATAGGATTTTTGCCGGGTGATATCAAACAGAAAATTAACCCCTACATGGAACCGTTATGGGATAATTTGAAATTTATTCAAAATCAATTCAATGAGAATTCAAAGGATTTTAATAAAATAAAAGATCTGGTTGATAACGAGAAGTTATTGGTAACACCCTTGGCCTATATTCGGGGTAGAAGTTTATCCCATATCATGTTTATTGTGGACGAAGCCCAGAATTTAACACCGTTAGAAGTGAAGACAATCATTACGCGAGCGGGAGAAGGAACGAAGATCATCTTTACGGGCGATATTCATCAAATCGATACACCTTATCTAGACGCTCAATCCAACGGGCTTTCCTACTTGATTGATCGATTGAAAGGCCAGTCCCTCTATGCACACATTACCCTAGAGAAAGGGGAGCGTAGTGGTTTGGCAAATATCGCCAATCAGTTATTATAAATGAGTTTACGTAACTAAACCTTTCCGTTATGGCAGTTTAAGTCACAGCATTGACTGTTGGCGTTATAATACTTAACCGCTATTTATGACTAATTCCTGAAACGAAGAAGTTGATTACCGGTTCTAAATTAGCAACAATTTGAGTGTAAGGGGCAGTTCTTAATTCTTCGTAGGTCTGTGCACCCGTTAAAACACCGATATTAAATCCACAACCGGCGGAAAAGCCTTCGTATAAGTCGCTTACGGTATCGCCAATTTTCATTACATGGTGAGAATATTGGGTGTTCGTAAGTTGCATGGCCTTGTGAATCATGTTGGGATGGGGTCTTCCCAATTCCACTTCGTCCGATCCTATATAACCGTCAATTACTTTTGAGAGTTGCAAAGTGTTCACTATGGTAGTAGCCACGTTTCGCTCAAAACCCGTATTTAAGTAAATTTTCGTGTTGAATTTTCTCATTGTGGCGAATAATTCGGCCGTGTAAGGCATCAAGGAAATATTGTTGGGGTCTTTGTATAACTCATTCAATTCCTGATTGAAATAATTAACTAAACGGGTAATAGTTTCAGTATCAGAAGGTGCACCAGCAATAGAGCAAAGCGTTTGAAATGCCGTATTTTTCGGAATTCCCATTACTTGATCCGCATCCCGTTTGGTAATGCTTACATTCAATAGGTTTTGCATGGCATTGATGGCCGCTTGTTGAACCAATCCACCGTCATTGATGGTTGTGCCTGCCATGTCTAAAACTGCTAATTTTGGTTGCATGGTTCAAATCAATCGCTGCAATGGTAGTACATTGTTATTGAGAGGTTAAATATTGGTTAATGTTGTTGAATTAAACTGGGGGTAACTTTACGGAAATACAGAATATAGAAGTTTGGAGTATGGATTACTTCGAAATGAACGTAGGAATATTGTGGGCCGATAGCCAGTACACCCCTTGGAAAGAAAATATTGATTTGTCAACGGTTGAACGCATGGGAGCGTCTTTGTTGGAAATAGGATGCTCGGTTACCATCATACATATGGAGGAATTAACTACCGAGTTTGCGGAACGATTAAAAGGATTCGATGTGCTATTGAATATGTGTTATGGTTATCTCGAACATTCCCAAGCCGATGTGGCGTTTTGGTTAGACTTGAATCGAGTTAAGCATCTTTCATCTTCGGGAAAAAGTCAGCAGCAAGCGGGTAATAAATTAAAAGTGGAACACATGTGCATGGATCTAAATATACCGGTTCCTGTATCGTTGGTTTCGCCCGAAGAAGTGATTTTCTCCTATTATTACATAGCAAAACCCATTCAAGGTGGATGTCATCGGGGTATAGAAATTGTCCCTGGTGAAATTGTTATGGATAATTGGAATTATTGGAGAAAGAATGGTTTTATCATTCAGCCGTATTTAACCGGTAGAGAATTTACCGTTGGGGTTATGCCTAATGCGCTTGGAAATCACTTTGAAGCTTCCGAACCCATTGAAATCGTGCCATTCCCAGAGCGTGATATTTATATCGCCGGACAGAGTTTTGGTAGTACCCAACGTTTAGTAAAACCGGAAGTAGAACCAGAAATAGCGAGTAAATTGAAGGAAATCGCGTTAAAAGCGCACAGAATGTTGCATCTGGAATATTACAGTCGTTGTGATTTTCGATACCACAATGGAACCTGCTATTTGTTGGATGTGAATACCATGCCCAATATGCATCCTCGATTGAGTATGTACCCTGCTATGTTGCAAGAATCTGGAATAGCAATGAGCGAATTTATGGCCAGAGTGCTTCGCAGATTTCGATTATTGGAATATGGGAAAACCATGGCAGACGAATTAGTGATGCACGAACTTCAAAAAAATTAACGTTTGTAGATTATTTGTATGTAAATGATTCTGTTTGGGGTTGGTAAATTCGAAAGGAATGGAAACTGAATTTACATCCACGGAATTGCAGATGAACAAGTAAAAAAAGGAATAAAAAGTAGTGGAGAGTTTTTGGGTTGAAAAGGGATCTGCAATTGCAGGTCCTTTTTTATTATTTCAAATTGTGGTAGACGTTTTGTACGTCATCGTCCCCTTCAAGGCGCTCAATAAGATCCAACACTTCTTGTGCTTGTTCGTCTGTAAGGTCAACGTAGGTATTCGGGATGTATTGTAATTCCGCGGTAGCGACCTCAATTCCCATATCTTCCAATGCTTTACCCATCGAACCATAGGAAACGAAGTCGGTGTACACATAAATTTCTTCCTCGTCCACGGCCAAATCTTCGCAGCCATGGTCGATCAATGAAAATTCAAATTCTTCAATATCCATGCCTTTCAACGCGGATGTATTGATTTTGAAAACTCCTTTTCGTGTGAAAATAAAATCCAAGGAACCGGTTTTTCCCATGGCTCCGCCGCCCTTATTAAAGTGCATGCGGATGTTGGCAACCGTACGGGTGTTATTATCGGTAGCGGTTTCAACCAAGATGCCTACACCGTGAGGGCCGTAACCTTCAAATCGAACCTCTTCATAATCGCCTTCGCCTTTGGTGGTGGCGCGTTTAATGGCTGCATCCACGCGATCCTTGGGCATGTTTACACTCTTGGCGTTTTGTATCGCGGTGCGTAAACGGGGGTTGTAATCGGCATTGGGACCGCCTTGCTTAACGGCGATGGCAATCTCTTTTCCTAAACGGGTAAACTGCTTGGCCATGCGGTCGAACCGCGCAAACATTTTGTGTTTTCGTTTTTCAAAAATCCTTCCCATAAAAGTGCAAAGATACGCTATTTTGGACAGGTTAGGCAGTGCCGGTCTTTGGCGGGGAAATGCGCTTTAATCGGAATTTCAAATTCAGGATTTGTAGGATCGTTGCAAATAATACCAATGCTGTAATTAGAATATCCTTTTTTCGTGACGGTATCGAAAATTACTTTTACCATCATCGACTCACCCGGCTGCAATTCTTTTTTCGGGGCTTTTACCGATATGCATCCGCAAGAGGGATCCATGTTGTAAATTTTGAGCAATTGTTTTCCCGTGTTGGTGAATTTTATTTCGGTGGTGATTACGTCTCCGGCCTCGGAAATCATCCCAAAATTATGTTCTTTTTTATCTAAGACTAACTTGGGTTGTTTGGCCAATTGGGAAGCCGAATATTTAGGGAAAAATTGTTTGCGTGAAAACGTGACGAATACCGATCCGTAGGGTAGGGCTGGACTGCTTGTATTCATAGGGATTTCGAAGGTTCCGAAACCGTAGTAGTTGATTTTTCTGCCGTCGATGGCAACTTGTACTTTTCCCCGTTCTTGAGGTTCCAAGGTAGTTGGCCATTGTAATATCTTAATGTAGGGGGGCAAAATACCTGGATCCAATGCGAAAATATTTATAGCAGAAGGTGTTTCGTTTGTGACAAACAACGATTGGGTATCGATTCGATTATCGTACAACGGTGAAAAACTCAAAGCCGGTTTTGAAAAAGTTACTTTGCCGTAGTTGTATTTAATTTCGGTATTGGATTGTAGGTCCGTGTTTTCGCGGTATACATCGCCGGAGATATCCAGAAATACCATAGGACTTTCGAGTGAGTTGGAATACACGGTAATGGATTTGGTAAAGGTCCCTAATCGGTTGGTAGTTTCGTATCGTGCTGTAACGTAGCCTTGTTCCCCGGGTTTAACAGTATCGGTGCTCCATTCCGGTGTGGTGCAACCGCAAGAAGTTTCTACTTTATTAAGTACTAACGGCGCATTTCCAGTATTGGTGAATCCAAATTTATGGCTGGCGAATTTGATGTTTTCATTGATTGGGCCAAAATCAAAGCGGGTATGGTCGAACGATATTTGGGCGCCTTTTGGTTTTGCAGCATTTCGAGCTACGGGATTTTGTGCGGTAAGGTTAGTTGCATTTATTAGAGCTATTATTAAGGTTAGTCCAAGATTTCGAAAAGAAATTGGGGCGATTTTTGATATAATTGGTAACATCATGGAGTAATAGTTGGTGTTCTTGATAGTTTTAACGAATTTTACAAAATTAATACCAAAGCGAAGCAAAGTGGCGTAAATAATGACGAAAGCATGGATAAAAGGTTGCTTTTGGTAGAAATTTAGCGGTGTATCGGCAAGGTGTAAACCCCAAATGCAGAAAAACATTGAATTTTTTTGAGAAAGGGGTTGATTATGAAAAAAAATAAGCTTAATTTTGCCGTCCTTTTTAGGAAATATATGCCTACCATTCAACAGTTAATTAGAAAAGGTCGCCAGGAAACCGTATGGAAGAGTAAGTCTCCTGCGCTCGATTCTTGTCCCCAGCGCAGAGGTGTTTGTACACGTGTATATACTACCACTCCCAAGAAGCCTAATTCGGCTTTGCGCAAGGTTGCTCGTGTTCGTTTGTCGAACGGAAAGGAAGTGAATGCTTACATCCCTGGCGAGGGTCACAACTTGCAGGAGCACAGTATCGTATTGGTACGTGGTGGCAGGGTGAAGGATCTTCCTGGAGTACGTTATCACATTGTACGCGGTGCATTGGATACTGCGGGTGTTGAAGGACGTAACCAACGCAGAAGTAAATACGGAACTAAGAAGCCTAAGAAAAAATAAGGAATTTAAGAGATGAGAAAGTCGCGCGCTAAAAAACGCATATTATTGCCAGACCCCAAGTTCAACGATACGATGGTATCTCGTTTTGTGAACGGAATGATGTACGATGGCAAAAAGTCCTTGGCATATACAATCTTCTATGATGCGATTGATATCGTTGAGAAGAAGGTAACAGAAGAGCCAGGTATTGAAACCTTCCGCAAAGCCTTAAACAACGTTATGCCTGCTGTAGAAGTAAAGGCTCGTCGTGTGGGTGGTGCTACCTTCCAGATTCCAATGGAAGTGCCTCAGCGTCGTAAAATTGCTGTAGGGATGAAGTGGATGATTGGTTATGCTCGTAAGCGTAACGAGAAATCCATGGCTGAGAAGTTGGCTGGTGAAATTTTGGCTGCATCTCGTAATGAAGGTTCCGCGGTTAAGAAAAAAGAAGATACACACAAGATGGCTGAAGCTAACAAAGCTTTCGCACACTTTAGAGTTTAATTAGTTTCAGTTAGAATAAGTCATGTCACGCAATTTAGCATTAACCCGAAATATTGGTATCGCTGCTCACATCGATGCTGGTAAAACCACAACCACCGAACGTATCCTTTATTATGCGGGTGTAAACCACAAAATAGGTGAAGTACACGACGGTGCTGCTACTATGGACTGGATGGCCCAGGAGCAGGAAAGAGGTATTACCATCACCTCCGCAGCTACTACCGTATTCTGGAACTACAATAAAGAAAGATATCAGATTAATATTATCGATACCCCAGGTCACGTAGACTTTACCGTTGAGGTAAATCGTTCTTTGCGTGTATTGGACGGATTGGTGTTTTTGTTTAGCTCTGTAGACGGTGTTGAGCCTCAGTCTGAGACCAACTGGCGTTTGGCAAACAATTACAATGTTCCTCGTATCGGTTTTGTAAATAAAATGGATCGTGCCGGTGCCGACTTCTTAAACGTTGTTAGCCAAGTTCGTTCTATGTTGGGTAGTAATGCAATTCCTTTGCAGTTACCTATCGGTGCTGAAGATCAGTTCCGCGGTGTGGTTGACTTAATCAACTTCCGTGGTATGATTTGGAATGAATCCGATCAGGGAATGACTTATGAGACTGTAGATATTCCTGCCGACATGATGGAAGATGCATTAATGTATCGCGAAAAATTGTTGGAAGCTGTATCTGAGTACGATGATAAATTGATGGAGAAGTTCTTTGAAGATCCAAGCTCCATTTCAGAAAGAGAAATATTGGACGCATTGCGTCCAGCGGTAATTGATATGAAGATCGTTCCTATGATGTGCGGTTCTTCTTTCAAGAACAAAGGGGTTCAAACCATGTTGGATATGGTAATGGAATTGATGCCTTCTCCAATGGATAGAGGCGGTGCAATGGGTACTCACCCTGACACTGGCGAAGCTATTCAGTGGAAGCCCGATTACAATTCTCCTTTTGCTGCTTTGGCATTTAAAATTGCAACGGATCCTTACGTAGGTAGATTGTGTTTCATACGCGTTTACTCAGGTAAATTGGATGCGGGTTCTTATGTACAGAACATGCGTTCAGGAAACAAAGAGCGTATTTCCCGTTTGTTCCAGATGCACGCTAACAAACAGAATCCAGTAGATGTATTGGGTGCTGGTGATATCGGAGCAGCGGTTGGTTTTAAAGATATTAAAACGGGTGACACGTTGTGTTCCGAAAATAATCCCATCGTGTTAGAATCTATGGTATTCCCTGAGCCTGTAATTGGTTTGGCGATTGAGCCTAAAACTCAAGCGGATTCTGATAAGTTGGGTAATGCATTATCGAAATTGTCTGAAGAGGATCCAACATTCCGCGTTCATACCGATCAAGAGACAGGTCAAACCATCATCTCTGGTATGGGTGAATTGCACTTGGAAATCATTTTGGATCGTTTGAAGCGTGAATTTAAAGTTGAATGTAATCAGGGTGCTCCTCAGGTTGCATACAAAGAGGCGATTACACGTAAATATACTCACAGAGAAGTTTACAAGAAGCAGACCGGTGGTAGAGGTAAGTTTGCCGATATCCAATTTGAACTAGGTCCAGCAGATGAAGATTTCGTAGGTGATTATCAGTTTGTAAATGAAATCGTTGGTGGTTCTATTCCTCGTGAATTTATCCCATCGGTAGAAAAAGGATTTAAAGCTGCCATGGTGAATGGAGTATTGGCTGGATATCCGGTAGATAGAATTAAAGTTCGTTTGTTTGATGGTAGTTTCCACCCGGTTGACTCCGATTCGCTTTCTTTTGAAGTTGCGGCTCGTCAAGGATACCGCGAAGCAGCTAGAAACTGTGGACCTATTTTGTTGGAACCAATCATGAAGTTAGAAGTTGTTGCTCCTCACGAGAACAGCGGTGATGTAATGGGTGATTTGAACAGAAGAAGAGGTCAGTTGGAAGGTATTGACGAACGTGCTGGTTCTCAGGTAATTAAAGCAAAAGTTCCTTTGAGTGAGATGTTTGGTTATGTAACTACATTGCGTACCATCACTTCGGGTCGTGCGAATTCTTCTATGGAGTTCTCTCACTACACCGAAACCCCAAAGAGCATTGCAGATGAAGTATTGAAAAAGGTAAACGCCGCTAAATAATAAGAAAATGGTAAGCCAGAAGATTAGAATAAAGTTAAAGTCGTTTGATCACAATTTGCTCGACAAATCAGCCGAG